>OFRC01000005.1_pt1 | contig 83975 bp, 100 predicted proteins | sample 1543051 | NCBI WGS metagenome assembly OFRC01 (sample SAMN07774231, study PRJEB24372) | wastewater metagenome
GATATGATCATGGATGGTTCATTTACTATTGCTCCACCGGCAGCAGCAGAATATCCATGAACCATTTCGGTTAATGAGGTCTTCTTTGCTGGAATAGGAGCAGTGTTATTCGAAGATGTATTCGAAGTTGCTTCAGGAATAGGAGCAGTATTATCATCAGGAATAGTATTGTCTGTGTTTTGAGGAATTAACGCATCAGCAGTGTCCTGATTTGTCTTTATCTGTTCTGCCTGTTTATTGTATTGATCAATTCTATTTTCCCGTTCCATTCGATATACATCGCGATATCCAGTATCAGGATCAAAGTTATTTGATTTGGCTGTTTCTAGAAAAGACGAGCGACCACTCTCGAATGATTCTTTGAAGTCGTCTGTTCCGGCATAGGCCGCAGGATTATGACGAGATATACCAAAATGAAGTTTAGTTGGATCAGACATGTATTCAGAACCTACTGATCTTCCACCCGCACTAGAGAAGTTATATACTGCCTGATTTATAATCAATTTATCTGCCGGAACTCGGGGGTCAAGTACTCGTGTACTTCCATCTTCAAGCGTTTCTATGATATTAAAGTCTGCTGCGCCACCATCATCATGTTCATGTGTTCCAGTCGCGCCTTCTGCTCCAGCCATTCTCTGTCCACCAGAAGTTACCCGAAATGATAGATTTCTACCTGTGTTTTCTGAGGTACGTTGCGCGGACAGTGCTAAAGTATTCGCTAGATCAGGATCAAGATCACCCTTACGTACAGCAGCTACTTCTTTCTGAACCTGATTTACTCTAAGTTCAGGATTAATGATAGCGTCGTTTTCTGCTACACCAGCCGGGATCAGGTCAGATGACGAACCGTCTTTTGATGTATAGAGAGGATCGGCTGTTTCTATGTTCTGATCAAATGCGGTCTGTAACTGTTCTGTGGTGACAATGTCTTCCCCTTCGGAACCAAACTCTGAAATTCCTTGTGGTGATGCGTCACCAGAAATACCGTACCTCATGTCCGGAAATGAAGACCTAGCAGCCGCCCACTGTCCCCAACCATTTACTGCCGCATAATCCAAAGCAAAGTCGATCTGCTGCCTGAATGTGGCCGGATCATCTACTTTAAGCCCTGTCTTTGCTTCGAAGTCATTTCCAAGACCTCCACCGCGATATAGCTGAAATGGACCATGAGAATCCTCATATCCGTTCACTGATCCTTTTCCGTTTCTCTGAACAAGGCTTTGGAGACTTGGACCCTGTCCACTTGCACCTTCGGCACGATAGAGCTTCATGGCGACTTCTGGGTCAATTCCTCGAACCTTGGCAGCTTCCTGAATATATGCTTCCATCGCCGCTCGATCCTTGAATGCTCCCCCCGAACGTCGCGTAGTCGTTTTCTGATCAGGGACACGCATCGGCTTTCCATCTGGTCCCGGAATGAGCCCGGCCGGAATAAGATCGGCAGTTGAGACCTGTGGTCTGGCAAGAGGCTGATTTGTTCCGGCCGGAACATTTCCACGAGTAGGTGGAACAAGAGGACTTCCAGAGCCTCCTAAAGACGATGTCTCTGTGGCCGAACCGGAAATGTTTGAACTGGTGTAGTCACTGTATCTAGGGAACTGTAGTGATCTCTGGCCGGGAGTAGGAAGACGTGACAAAATATCTCCTAGAGAAGCAGTAGCAAGTTGCTGCTTATCAGGAAGAGGATTTGCCGCTATATCCTTATAGGATACGGTAAGGTTTTGGAACTTGGCCATTAAGGTCTTCCTCGGTTGTGCATTCGTCTGTCACGATCTTTTTCATTCTGTTCTCGTATATGTTCTTTCAGTAGATCGATATAGAGTGTTCTTTCCCACGGCATCATTTCTTCTAGCTCGGTTAGAGAGTACTTATGGAATTGCATGAGGTTGAAGTTTGTCTTGTAAAAGTTCTCCAGACTGTCATGCCCGAGCATTATCGAAAAAAACTCTGAAAATCCCTGAATTTGATGGAGTGTACATAGCCACATGACGGACAGGTCCCGGAAGTATTAATTTCAAACTTCGGAAAGTTACTTATCCACTCCGATAATTTACTGTATTGGCTTGTTGTCAACTTCTGAACAAATTCTAAATACTGCTCAGGAGTGTAGTCTTTCTTAGTAAAAATCTCAGTATCCGTATAGATATACTCTATAGATGCCAAAATGAATTCTATTTCATCATTGAGGGTGGATACCCTCTTCATCTCAGAATAGGTCGGATACCGCATTTTAACTCCCAATTTAGATGAGAGTTCGATCTTGTTCGATAGGCCAGAAGAAACCAATTCGGTCTTCTCAAGGTCAATGGTAACAGGGAAAACCGCTCGGCATACAGAACCATCCGAAAGTGTGTTCTTACACTTGTACTGCACTTCTGTCGTATTAGAAATCGACTTTGCTCTAAGTGTAATGAACATCATGTCAATATCAAAGAACGGCAGGGCATCGAGGTCTACAGGTTCAAGCAGACAGTTATTAATGACCTGCTTGGTTACAGAAATGATTTCTTCCTGATCCTTCGTCAATGCAGCAATCAGAAGAAGTTTTTCTTCTCTTACTGTGAACGGTCGGGCCTTAACTTTTCTTCCGAGAGAAGATACTGGAAGCTGTATAATTGGATATTGGATTTCAGGTAACATTATTTTCTATTTCTCTTTCTATTAGAAACTACCACCAGTAAGGTATCCTGTATTATCTGGTCGCGTTCCCTGCTGATCGGCTCGATTGCTAACCCCCGGAACAAGATTGGATTCGGACCACAGGAAATCTGCGACGACCGGATCAAGATTTTCTCGACGCCACCTGAAATAGGTAAAGCTCACTGTCAGTCTGTGAAAGTTGTCATCGGCCCATGTCGCAGGCTGTGGATTTACTAGTATTGGAAATGCTCGATCAAATGTAAAGGAGTATTTTGCTTCATGAGCATACTCCGAGAACTGATGAAGTCTGATGGTTGATATATACTTGTCCCGATACTCAAAGTTGTACGAGTTTATTGGATTGATTATGTTCATCCAGTTGTCAAAGAACTCTCGTTCCAGAAACTCATCACGACAAATGAATGTCAGGTTCAGGTCTTCATAGACCGACTGGTAAGGAACCTTGAAATTAGGTCCATAGTATCGAATGTCTGTTGACATGAAGCCGCGACCGGGATATTCTACTGCCTCACAGAGAAAGGACAGATCGTTTCGAACTCCAAGGCTCAATGTTGGTGGACCTCCAAGTACCTGAAGAATAAATCTGTTGGAACGAGCAGGACCACCTGCCGCGCCCGATATTGCACGGAAGTTGGTTAGAGATGCATCTGTAATGGTGTTGTCGAATTTAACCGATGCCATTTCGTGGTATTCCTTTTATTTGACAACAAAGTCTGCAACGGGAAGCTCTATTGCTCGATCCCATTCGTTTGCTGATATTTCGATGATGCTGGAACGAACATGAGAGTATAGGTATCTCTTTATGCACTTCTCAAGAAGTGGCGCAACAGAAATACTCTTCAGAAGTCTGTAGGAAAGTTCAAGACGAGTTCTCTTATTGAGCTTGTCATTATTTGAATACTCCATCAATTTCTCCAGAACAGTTCGTCTGACGTTCTGTGGAAGAAAGTGGAGATTGATGCCAAGGAACCCATTATTGTAGTGCTCAATAGGAAGAACCAAGGGAAACTTGTCATAGACAGGCAGTACGGCCTTCCATTTCGGATCATAGATGTAGAAGTACATCTTACCTATTACTGGTAGTGATACTTTCTTGTCGTATCGACGTGTAATATTGCGTCGAATGCCAGCAGCATCCTCGACGTTCTTTGTAAACCAGTCCTTGATTTCCTTGTCGGAGTATTTATTTTTCTTCATCTGATTATTTATCTCTTATCTTCAGGTTCTCTTCGGTGATGACCTTGAATACCCATCCACGTTCTACACAATATTTGGTGGCAGCTTCCCACTTGGCCTGATTTACACCCCATGTAGTGACTTCGTATATGTAGGATTCGGTGATCTTCTTTTTCTTCTTTGGAGCCATCGTTTCTTTTTTTGGCTTGACTTCCAAGACCTGACAGACTATGCTTCCCTCTCGACTTCGGACCTTGACAAAGAAATCCGGAAAGTATCGGTGCTTCTTGCCGTCGATTGGTGAGATGTACGGAATGATAACTTCTTCCGAACTCCACTCCAGAACACTTGGGTTTGCATCCAGAGATATCATGACCATCTTTTCCCATGATGACCTGTAGACTATATTTGTTGGGTCTCCGCGATATTTCTTTGGATTTTCTGGTTTAAAGTAACCCTGTCTATAGTTTCGCATAAATACCTATAAATCCTCCAGCACTACAGGTATTTATATGGCACTTCCGGATGACATCCTAAATTCAGGGGTAATGGTAGCACCAGAACTTAATTTACCCAATGACAATACCCTTGAACAGTCAAAATATAATTTCAAAACCAGAGTATTTCCTACTGGTCTTGGAAACGACTATCTTGGACACTTCATGGTTCTGAATATCAATGTTCAGACAGCGTCGATCATGAACAATATCAATAAGGCACCAAACCTCAGCTATGAAGTTCTGCCGAATGAATTGTCGAAGACAGACGCCCTCAGATATGGTATAGATAAGACATGGTCAGCAGGATCACAGTCACTTGGTCTACTTGCTAGTGGTGCCGGAACTCGTGCGCGTTTTACTCGACGTATTGCAGAATCCATTGCCCTCTATATGCCAAACTCAGAGCTTACCTTTTCTGATGCCCATGACTTCGAAAACATTTCCCTAACCAAGTTTGGTGCCGGTCTGGCCGTTGGTGGAGCAACCAAGGTTTTTGGTGCCGGTGTAGGAAACATTATCAGTTCACTCGGTGCCATTGTAGGAAATTCGGCAAAGGTCGCAGGATCACCACTAAACCCAAAGGTCGAAGTTCTATTTGCCAACACCTTTCAGCGTGAATTCGCATTTGACTTTCTGTTTTCTCCGGCAAATGAGAAGGAATCGCGAGACGTGGAAAACATCATTCGCACTATTCGCTTTCATGCCGCACCAGAATACAGACCAAATATGTTCCAGTTCTTCTGGCTCGCTCCATCAGAATTTGATCTTACTTTCTATCGCGTAAATGAAAGTGGTCAGATAGAAGAAAATCTGGCTATCCCCAGAATAAATACATGCGTACTCAAGCAGATCGACGTATCCTATGCGCCGTCTGGAGCGTACTCTACATTTCATGACGGTCATCCCGTTCAGATCAGACTAATGCTTCGCTTCATCGAGACAGAAGTCAACAGCAAACTCAGAATAGCACAAGGATTTTAACTATGGCAGGTAAATACGGACTAAAATTGAAAGATGCATGGGGAGACTACAAGTGGCTCTATACATGGAACGAATACTCAGGGTTTTCCCCAAGTAAACCGCTGGCATTTTCTTCGATAGAAGAAGCCGAGGACTATGCGCAGGCTCATGAAATACCAAACTTCATTATAGAGCCGGTATCAGAGACATCGAATATTCCGGATGGTAAGAGACTTCTGAATGGCTAAGTATTTCGATCAATTTCCATTGGTGTTCTATGACATCAATCGGAATTCTGTTCAGACACCAACATATCAACTTCCCGTAAACCTGCTTGTGCGGGTGCGTGTTCTTGTTGAAAAGTTGGATAGAGTATTCCATTACTATACCTATACAGTAAAAGATGGTGATACTCCTGAAATATTAGCAGAGAAATACTATAACGAACCAGAAGCGCACTGGTTAATACTTCTCACCAACAATATAACCGATCCACAATACGATTGGCCTCTTAATAATCGCAACTTTGACAACTACATAGTCGGAAAGTACGGCTCATTAGAGACCGCACAGACCACATGGAAAAAGTGGTTCAAGTGTTATCGAGTAGATGATACAGGAACTGGTGAGAGTTATATTCGTAAGTTTGAAATATCCGAAGAACAATACGACGATCCTGATCTTCAGACAGAAGCAACTATTTCTGAAACCATAAATCTCTCCGGAAGCGTACTGAATGTCTACTTTCCCTACAAGGAACGTATAAGCTGTTTCGATTGGGAATTCAATGCAAATGAAGCTCAACGCAATATAAAGCTAATCAAGCCAGAGTATTATTCAGGAATACGACAGGAGTTCCTGAGTATAATGAACAGCGCATCAGGCATCAAAAAGACAAGTACTTCTCCTAACCTACGAGACCTATAATATATGGCAACAACAGAAAATGAAATCAAGGCAGGACCGGCCGAATATCTTACTGATATGGTCATGTCAGTTGCCGGAATTGATGGTAATGTATTGGATGAAATCACTGTAACCGAAGTCAATATGACGGAAAGTCTTATGACACCGGGACTTCAGACCTCGATAACAGTACAGAGTAAAACTAATACGGCACGGGTGAAGAACCTCAATGAGTTCTATAATCGAGATGTGACTATTTCCCTGAAGAGACCAATCATTTCGGTTCTGTATGGAGACAAGACGCGACCGGACGGCGCTGCCTATGTTGACGGAATGACTGCAACTCAGAGAATATACAGACTATCCAAGCGTGAACAGACCAACTACGAAGTCGAAGAATTTACTCTCGATGCCTGTGATCCGTCTCTATTGTCTGATGCCAAGACATACGTAACAAAGTCATGGAAGTGTTCTACTCCGGATAAGATCGTCGGAGATATTCTTCGTGACTGTATTGGTGCGACCTCCGTTGATATTGAGGGAGATGTTGGACCTCGAAAGAATTACTTCTCGGTTGGTCTTCATCCATTTCAGGCTATTACTCAACAGGAAGAGATGGCACTGGCCGGAAACAAGCTCGATCCGTCCTTTGTTCACTTCATGACCTATCAGACAAGCAGATCGGAAAATGTTCCGACACACAACTTCAAGAGCCTTACCAAAATGGCAAAGTCTCCTGAGGTATTCGAGTTCTATTACTCTGGTAAGGCAGCAACGCCACTAAACTATGCAATGCCACATGACATCATGACTTACACATTTCCCTGTGACTTTGACGTACTCTCGGATATATTGAATGGCGTCGATGAGACAGGTGTGGCTCTTTCACAAATTCATATGATCAATCCGGACTTTTCGTCTATTGGTGTATTTTCTACTGTTCCGGGAATGGTTCCTACTTCTACAAAGTGTGGAATGCCGCCATGGTTCGGTCTGACTAATCTTGGTTCTGCATCCGATGACTGTCAGGATATTGCATCCGAGAAGTATTTGCCTAGAAGAAAGGCTCGTATGGGACTATTGGAGCAGGACAAGATAGCTCTCAGAATGATCGTTCCATGGAACCCGAACCTCAATGTCGGTCGCGTCATTTACGTGAAATTCCCGAACAGCAATCCTGATGCCAAGGACGATGCCGACAAATATAACTTCGGAACCGGAAGATATCTAATTGCTAATCTGACCCACAACATTCGTCTGGGTGGTTTTGGAACAACCACCGTCGAGTGTGTATTTAATTCGGTTGCAGTAGGAGCACAGTAAACCATGTTCGATAATGCAAAGTTTCCAAATGAGAACCGTGAGTTCTTTGGATGGGTTGTTGACTATAAAGAAGAAGACGGACGAATACTCTACAAGGTTCGAGTGCCAAATCTGTGGGGACCAAATGTATCCGACGATGACCTGATCTATTGCCCGGCCGAACTTCCTCCTACTCTAGGTTCTGCAACAACTTCTGGTGGAGCACTTGATAAAGGTCAATTTGTTCGGGTTAAGATAGATACCGGACAGGGGCCTACAGGTCAGTTCACAATCCGTAGCACTTATCACTCGACACTTCGAAGCAATTCAGAGATGCCGGGGAATTTTTCATGGAATAAAATGTACGGTGATCTTCTGGCCGAGCTTCCCCGAACTGGTGTACGACTTCCGCCTGACATTCAGAAAAAAGTCAATGAAAAAGGTGTGGAAGTTGCCGAACTTGTCGAAAAAGGTGAATTCGCTCTTCGAGACCTCATTGGTATTGCATCTCATGGTACACAGAACCCACTCAATGGCGTCATGATACCTCAAATGAAGTCAGTACGAACCGCACTGGCACAGGCCGAGAATGCCCTGACAAGCGATATTCTGGACAAGCTTCCCGGATCACAGTTCAAGTTTTCGGACCTGTTTGATACTCTTGGAAAAGAAGGAACCAAGGAAGTTCTTGGAAGTCTTCCTGATCGAGTACATGATGCTCTACTGACAGTTGTTGCTCTTACTCAGAACTATTCTTCAGAAACTTCTTCATTAGAAATTATGAGAATCAATCCGGCAGTCTTTACGGCAGAAGTAGTTACTCTTCTCAAGGGTACAGACACAATAACCGACCTTCTCGGAAAGATCAGTCGCATCATGTCGGGTGATGTATCCCTGACCGGAATGGACAAACTTCCCGGAATTACCGAAATCGTTTCTGGACTATTCGGAGATAAGATCATATCCATTTCACCAACCGGACAGATTACTAACTCAAATTCAAATGACTATTCGGCAGCACTAGATGCCTTTACTTCATTCATGGGATCGTTTAGTAATGCGGACGGAACAGTATTTGATAAGGTCGAAGACTTTCCGGCAGTTGTAAGCAGACTTAAACCAGAAGTTGGTAAGGTTATCAATACTACTCTCAGAGCCATACAGGAAGACAGAACTCATCCGGATATGACAGGATTTATTGGAACATGACATATATTTCAGAAAAAAATGCCAAGGAAGAATTTGATGGACTTGGCGACAGTCGAGAAGACAGTGGATCAGACAATATCCTCAATAAGGTCGTGACAAAGACCAGAAGTGGTCATATCCTCGAATTCAATGACAATGAAGAAGCAGAGTCAGTTACACTTCAGCATCGATCAGGTTCTCTTGTACAGATGCAGCCAGACGGAAGTGTTCGCTTCGTATCTCAGAATGGAATGATGGGATTTGAAATAAATGGCGAAGGATACGTCAAGGTTAGTGGTGCCTACAACATCGTCGTTGATGGGGCAGCAACCTTGAAAGCAGACAGCTATGATCTTCACACAGAAAACGACCTGAATATGACGGTCGGCGGAACCATGACCATTGCTGCCAAAAATATGGCAGTCGCGGTCTCGGATAAATTTGAACTTACTGCCGCATCTGCCTCTTTAAGAACAGTCGGAAACTCGGTCTTTACGGCCGGAGGAAAGTTCTATGCAGGTGCATCAGAAGCAATGCGTCTATGGACAGGTGGAACAGCAACGTTGGTTGGTTCCGAGAGAGTGGATATCAATCCGTAATGTCCAGTAGAACAGACACTAAGTCACTTAACGTACAAGATAGTGGACATTAACTATGCCTCAAGCACACAGAGACAGAGACGAAAGATATTGTGGTGCCCTTACGGAAGTGATAGGGCAGTCGTCGGTATTTGTCAATGGAAAACTATGGGCAGTCGAAGATGATCCAGAAAGTCATGGTGCCGGTGAATTGATTGCAGTCACCGGCACTCGAAATGTATACATTAACGGAAAGTTAGTTATCTGTGCTATTGGGGATCAGGCCAGAGCAGACAACTTCCCTCACTTTCCACCAGAAACTTATCCGCTTGGAAAGTCACCAGACGTATACGTCTACTCTTAGTAGAACTTCCAATAGTCTGGTTCGACAGGCTTTATCATACTTGTGATAGTCTTAGTCTTAGTCTTAGTCTTGATCTTGAACCAGTATTCACTATAACTGATGCCGTCAAGGTACCAAGACTTTGATCCATCAGCATACTCAATAGCAGGACCATCTTCTCGGTGTAGCTTTCCGTTCTGGAACCAAAACTTAACACCATTAGGGTACTCTACAGCAGGTCCATCTTCTCGATGACGTTTACCATTCTGCCACCAGAACTTAGAACCATCCGGATACTCCGATGCAGGTCCATCTTCTCGATGGAGAAGATCATTCTGGTACCATCTCTTGTTACCACTTGGGGTTTCCACAGCAGGACCATCATCCCTATGAACAAGATCGTTTAGGTGCCAAATTATGGTACCATCACTATAAACGCGAACTTCGTATGTCTTATAGGTCATGACAATTATTCCATGATGATCTTTACGGAATATCCCAAAATGGCTACAAGTTCGGCCATGGTAAGTTCCTTAACCGGCTGGGTCTTCTTCAGGAACTCGGCCTCGGTATAATTGACGCCCTCAATGTACCACTTCTTGGTACCATCGGTGTATTCACGCGCAGGACCATCATCCCGGTGACGCTTCCCGTTCTGATACCAGTGCTTTGTTCCATCAGGGTATTCACGCGCTGGTCCATCTTCCCGATGGACCTTATCGTTCTGGAACCATTCCTTGGTTCCATCAGACCACGTTATAGCAGGACCATCATCCCGGTGACGCTTCCCGTTCTGGAACCACTCATTGGCTCCATTAGAATGGATGCGAACTTCGTATGTCTTATAGGTCATTTCATTATTCCTTAATGATCTTGACTGAGTAACCCAGAAGGGTTTCAAGTTCAGCCACAGTCAGTTCCTTAGGAGGATTAGTCTTCTTCAGGAACTCGGCTTCGGTATACTGAAGGCCACGAATGAGCCACTTCTTGGTACCATCAGCATATTCAATAGCAGGCCCATCTTCACGATGAAGAAGATCGTTCAGGAACCAGTACTTGGTACCATCAGCGCCCTCGAAGGCAGGACCATCTTCCCGATGGTAATTGCCGTTCTGGTACCAGACCTTGGTACCATCAGAATGGACGCGAACTTCGTATGTCTTATAGGTCATTTCATTATTCCTTAACGATCTTTACCGGATAACCTAGAAGGGTTTCAAGTTCGGCTACAGTGTATTCCTTGACAGGACGGGTCTTCTTTAGGAACTCGGATTCGGAGTATTCGATGCCGTCAAGGAACCACTTCTTGGTACCATCAGAACCCTCAATAGCAGGTCCATCTTCTCGATGAAGCTTACCGTTCTGGTACCAGAACTTAGAACCATCCGGATACTCCGATGCAGGTCCATCTTCTCGATGACGCTTCTCGTTCTGATACCAGTGCTTGGCTCCGTCAGACCACGTTATAGCAGGTCCATCATCTCGATGGACCTTACCGTTCTGATACCAGAACTTAGAACCATCACTGTGAACGCGAACTTCGTAGGTCTTATAGGTCATGAATTATCTCCGCTGTTGTCTTCTTATATCATACCGCTTAGGGTAATGTCAAGTGGCTATGACTAAATATATGAACCAGAGAATTACCAAGAGAACCGCAAGATATGCCAATAGTAACCAGAGAAAGAGATTATTCTGACATCGACCTTGACTTTATAGCTAATCCTATTACCGGGGATATCTCTCGTAAAAGAGGTCCTGATGCTATAGCTCGATCAATAAGAAATCTCGTACTGACAAATTACTACGACAGACCTTTCCGCTCCCAGATCGGTAGCAATGCTATTCAACTTCTATTTGATAATGTCGGTCCTTTCACTGCAATAAATCTTCAGGATGCTATTGCGGATGTCATTAACAACTTTGAAAAGAGGGCACGACTTATTGGAGTAAAAGTAACGACCGATCCTGATAACAATACTTACAATGCCAAGATTGCCTTCTATGTGGACAATCGACCAGAACCGTACCAGACAACCCTATTTTTGGAGAGAATCCGCTGATGACGACCGCTAATACATCTCTGAGAATATCAGAACTTGATTTCGACAGTATCAAGTCTAACCTAAAAGACTATCTGAAAAATCAGGCAGAGTTTACCGACTTCGACTTTGAAGGTTCTGGTATGTCTGTACTATTGGACATACTGGCCTACAATACTCACTATATGGGATATTATCTCAATATGGTGGGTAATGAAATGTTCTTGGATAGTTCTCAACTACGCGCAAGTATTACTTCTCATGCCAATCACATTACCTACATTCCTGCAAGTGCGACCGGAGCCAAGGCCTATATTTCTGTCCGAGTAACCCCATCAGGTGCTGAAGATAATTCCGCAACTACTCTTACTCTTCCAAAATATACTCGGTTCATGACTGTTCCTTATCAGGGAGAGGTCTATACATTTTCAACAACCGAAGCTCTTTCGGCCGTAAAGGCTAATGGATCGTTTCTGTTCTCTAATGTTCAGATCACTCAGGGAGAACCCATGTCTGCTGTCTATACAGTCGATCAGGGTCAGAGTGAGTTTACTATTCCATCTGCTAATGTAGATACGGACACTGTTGTCGTAACAGTGCAGACATCGTCATCGAACTCGACAACACATACTTACGGACGAGCAGACGATCTTACAGAAGTTCTGGCAAATTCTAAGGTGTTCTTCCTAACAGAGAAAGACGATGTCTATTCTCTGAAGTTTGGTGATGATGTTATCGGGCAATCACTATCCAACAATAATATAGTCCGCATCAATTATCTCGATACCTCAGGAAGCAAGTCAAATCGTGTTAATGCATGGTCTGTTCTATCCAATATTGGTGGTTACTCAGGTAACATTGTTGTTACCTCTCTGAGTGCAGCGGCCGGTGGTGGAGAACGAGAAACCATTGAGCAGATACGTTATAGAGCACCAAGAGCCTATAGTGCCCAAAACCGGGCCGTTACCGTATCCGACTATGAAACCCTTCTGTTGTCCGACTATCCATCTATAGAGACACTGTCTGTGTGGTCTGGTGATGAAAATGATCCTCCAGTATACGGAAAGGTCTTCATCTCGATCAAGCCGCGAGACGGATACGAAATCACCGAGGCCGAAAAACTTCGTATTGTGGATGAAATCATCTCGACAAGAAGTGTCCTAACAGTATTTCCAGAAATTGTTGATCCAGAATATACGTATCTACTTGTAAATGCCAAGGTCAACTACAATACTTCTGCAACAACAGCAACCGAACAGGAAATAAAAGACCTGATCAGACAGGCTGTTATTGACTATAAGGACAGAGACCTTACAGCATTTGGAAGTACATTCAGACTATCAAAGCTTCAGCAGGCTATAGATAATGCTCATCCGGCAATTCTTGGTTCTGCGGTCAAGGTTCTGGTTCAGAAGCGTATTCCACTCACTCTGAATTCAACCAAGAACTATATTGTCAACTTCAATCTTCCACTCTATAAAGGTGTGATCGACGACAAGGTATTCTCGTATCCATCTGTATCTGTACTTGATAGTGAAGGTATTTCTAGGCAGGTATTCATAGAAGATACTCCTAATTCTCTTACAGGAATTGACTCGGTTGAAATCACTGATGGTGGAGAAGATTATGAGTCAAATCCGACAGTCGTCATTACCGGTGACGGAACTGGTGCGACTGCCTCGGCACGAGTGGTAAACGGAAAGATCGCATCGGTCACAGTAAATGAACGTGGTTCAGAATACACAGTGGCCACAGTCGAATTCGTTTCTGATTCGGGTCGAAGAGCATCTGGTCGAGTAAACCTTGAGGCGCGTAATGGTGTTCTCAGAACCTATTACTACAAGACTAATGGTGAGAAGATCATTGTCAATAGTGCTGCCGGAACAATCAATTACGTCACCGGAGAAGTCAATCTGGTAAATCTTCTTCCAACAGAAGTAACAGACAATGACAGATACCCTACAGATACTCTAACTATTTCCGGAGTATCCTATGACAGCATAATTACACCAATCAGAAACCGCATCCTCGATATTGATGAGAACGATGCATCTGCAATCTCTATTACATTGGTACCAGAAGTATGACATCAACAAATAATAAAATCTCTGCACTCATTTCATCACAATCGCCGTTCTTTGTTAGGAACGATCACCCAAATTTCATCAGGTTTCTTGAAGCCTATTTTGAATATCTTGAGCAGTATACAGAAGAGGGTAAGGTTGTAGAAAGAGCAAAGAGCCTTAGGTCTCTTGCCGACATTGACTCAACCACAGATGAGTTTGCCGAATATCTCTACAGTAAGTTCCTCAAGGACTTTCCGATTGATGTTCTGACTGATCGCAAGACTATTCTAAAAAGAGCCAAGGACCTATACAGGGCCAAAGGAACCGAGAAAGCAACTCGGTTCCTTATGAGAGCCCTATTCAATAAAGAGATCGAGTTCTATTATCCAAAGAAGGACGTTCTGAGAGCATCTGATGGTAAATGGTATATCAAGAAGTCTCTGCGTATTACCAATACCAGTATTGATGGAGTATCGAATACAGACATTACCGGACTAGAAAAGTATGTAGGAACGCGCATTCGTGGTGCGACATCTAATGCACAGGCAGTCATTGAAAGTGTTGATCGTTTCTATGATACAGGAACTACTATTGACGAAATAGAACTTTCGAATATCTCAGGTGAGTTCGAGAATGGAGAGAATATCTCTACCACCTATATTGAGTCCAATACAACTCATCAGTTGGTATCTGAAGTATTTGGAGCAACAATCAATACAATCACAGTGACAAATGCCGGAACCGGATATTCTATTGGTGATCCGGTCATTATTGAATCGTCAACAGGAAATGGTGCATCAGCAATCGTTGGCCGAGTATCAACCGGAAACATTGCTTCAATGGTTGTTCTCGAAGGCGGCGCAGGATTTCGAGTATCCGATGAACTACTGATCCTTGGTGGTGGAGGTTCTGGTGCAACAGGAAATGTTGCAACCGTTCTGGACGATGGCTCGGTTCACCCAAACTCATACAATATCTTGGTGTCACTCATCAGTGCCTACTCAAATACGATCATGGCCAATGTGTCTTCAAACACTATCAATAGTTTCTCGACCAGCTTTACCTACAGCAATACCGGCCCTGCACGATCACTAAACATCATTACTGCCGGAAACAATTATACTGCGGTTCCGAGTATTGGCATCGTAGCTAATACTCGTATTCAGGAACTCGGTATACTCGGAAAACTCACTATTAATTCTGGTGGAACTGGATACGCCATAGGAAACACCATTGAATTCAATAATGGACCATTCAGTTATGGTGTTGGTGCATCAGCAAACGTATCTAATGTGGATGCCAATGGCTCTATTACGGCTGTTCGGTTCACTCAGAACTCTGGGTATCCACTTGGAGGATTTGGTTACAGTCAGGACTATCTACCAACAACCAATGTAGTAACCGGAACAGGTTCTGGTGCCAATATTGGTGTAACCTATCTTCTGGGATACGGAGGAACATTTTCTATTACCAATTCCAATCTCGGTGCAGTCGAGCGTATTATTGTTCTTGATCGAGGTTCTGGTTATACATCGGTTCCTACTATCAATCTGAGAGCATCTGGGGACGGAACGGCTAATGCTATTGCATCACTTGTTCAGGGTTACGTGACCTATCCGGGCCGATACCTGAATGATGATGGTCATATCTCGTCATTCAATTTCCTTCAGGATCGAGACTACTACCAGAACTATTCATACGTGATCCGCATCGAAGAGTCAATAGACAAATACCGAAAGATCGTCAAGGACCTTCTACATCCGGCAGGAATGAAGCTCTTTGGTGAATATCTAAAGACCGATCAGAATGTTCATGGCAATGTTGTGACAACAGATCAACTTACTTCAAATATTGGTTTGTCTGCTCTACTGACAGGAACTCAGTATTGGGCAACTCCTGAAGGTCCTTATCTTCCATCTGTATATAGCTGGTCGGCAAGTACTGCCACCGGTCAGACAACTCCATTTGGAGTTGATGTTAATACTGCCACAGAGTATACAGGAACAGGTTCAGGTACATATTTTGGAGCCGGTCCCCTCACCATAGTATCAGGGAATAGTTATACTCAGGTTGTGATCATTCGAAAGGGTAATTTCCCGTGGATGAGAATGACCATGCGCGATGGAGGTTTTTCTAATAGAGCAGAAGTATGGTACGACATGGCAAATAGTGTCGTTGGAAGTATTGGTACTGTTGGTGCCGGACTTGGATATATCGCTAATACGGCAGCAATATCTAATGTCGGTTCTGACTACAGAATGATACGGGCATCGTTTACTGCCCCAAATACTATTTACAATCTTAACCTCTATCCAGCCTCAGGAAATGGGGGTGCAACTCGACCGGATATTGGACTTGGTGTCGGAAACAACATCACATGGACAGTCGCAGGTGTTCTTCTCTATGATCGTGATCGAGCGAATACTCTTCTTGTTCCTCCGTATGCGTCTCAGACAAATTACGGAAACGACCTGATTAAGTATAAGTCAGGAACTTATGGAGCAGTGTACGGAAACGTGTCTATCAGACTGACTTCTCATGGTCAGGTTATCGGAAACACAGTACATCTAGAGTTCATGACAGGAAACACTACTGCAAATGCAATGATCACTTCCAATATATCAAATGGAAAATTCATCGTTACATCAGTAGCCAATTCGAACTATTTCTATGTAAAACACAACAGAAGTATTGCAAACACGTCTGGTAATGTTTCTGTCGGCATAAATAATTAATCGGAGAAAATCATCTTATGTCGTCGTCTTTCAATAATCTCAGAGTAAGTATTGCAGAACAGTTCAAGGAATCGGTTTCAGAGCCGTCTCCTAATACTTCGATATACTTCACATACGGAAGAGTAGGAGCATGGGCAAATGAAGCTGCTCCTAACACTGCAAATACTTCCGTAGCAACTCACTATGAACTATGGAACAATATGATCGGGGCCAAGAAGATTACTGGCTCTGATATGAGACATGTCATTCCGAGACATACATGGACAGCGAATACCAAGTATTCTGCATACGACGACATGAACCCTGATCTATATGATAGTAACAATAAGTTCTATGTTGTTACTTCTCAGAACCATGTATTCAAGTGTCTGGCTAATAATAATTCTGCAAATTCTACAGTAGAGCCATCTACTATAAGTTTCAATACATCTCTGGTTATTGTTCAGGATGGATATGTCTGGAAGTATTTGTATTCACTGACTGATCAGGAACTACTCAGGTTCTCTACCAGTGAATACATTCCGGTCAAGACACTTGCCAACAATGATGGATCAACTCAGTGGACTGTGCAAGAGGCAGCAATTCCCGGAGGCATCAACGCCATTGTTGTATCTAATTCTGGTATTGGATTTACCAATGCATCAAATCTGATTGTCACTATAAGTGGAGATGGAGCTTCGGCTACTGCGACGGCTTCTATAAATACATCATCAAATACAGTGTCAAACCTTACTGTAACCAATCCCGGAACCGGATATACTTTTGCCTATGCGAACGTATCTGGTGGTGGAGGTTCTGGAGCCAATCTTCGGGTTATTATTTCTCCTCCCGGAGGTCATGGATCAGACCCACTATATGAACTTGGTGGAAGTAATATTCTGATTAATTCCAGACTAATCAATACAGAAGATAGCACAATACCAGTATCTCATGCCTATCGTCAGGTAGGATTAATCATTGATCCTACCGTGTATAATACGGATACAGTATCTTCTAACGGAGTAGTCAATCAGACCTATCAGATCACCACTATTGGTTCAGGAAGCTATACTGTTGGTGAGTGGGTATATCAGGGTCCGTCATTTGATAGTTCTACTTTCAGAGGAACTATTGTAGAGGATGATGCCGGAGTTGTTCGTATTTCTAACTACCTCGGAACTCCAACTGTAGGAACATTGACGGGGGTTACCTCAACTACAGTTCGTTATACAACGTCTGATGTAATCGAACCAGAACTGACTAAATACTCAGGTAAGATCGCATACGTAGACAACATACGACCAGTCACTCGCGATGCTGATCAGACAGAAGAATATCGCATCGCTATTCGTTTTTAAGGACAGAAACTAGACATGACCACTGCAAATATTGCACAGACAAAAGTTGTTCCGGTATCTACCAGAAACACTCCATACTACGACGACTTCTCCGAAGAAGCTAACTTCTATCGTATTGTATTTCGTCCCGGTTATGCAGTTCAGGCCAGAGAACTAACCCAGATCAGTACTATTCTTCAGAACCAGATCGAACGTTTTGGAAATCATATTTTCCAAAACGGATCACTTGTTCTTGGAGGAGAAATATCCCTTGATACTGGTGCCACTCACCTTAATCTCCAGTCGTCCTACGCAAATACCGATGTCACTGCCATCAACTTCACCGCAAACACTATAACCTATGCATCAGGAAACGTCAAGGCTCGTGCCTATGTTTTTGGTGCCAAGGAAGCTATTTCTAGTGATCCTCCGGTCCTTGTTCTAAAATATCTGACAGGTACAGAATTTGCAGCATCGGATACTATCTATGCGGCAGGTGCGAACACTTATGCTAATGTAGCAACATCGTCACCTTCTGGCCCTGCAACTCTTGTTTCTATCAATGACGGAATTTTCTTCATTAACGGATACTTCGTAAAAGTACCAGCACAGACAATCATTGTTGATAAATTTACTGCTTCTGCAAATGCAAAAGTTGGTCTGGAATATTCGGATGAAATCATTACAGAAGCCGACGACACGTCTCTTCTTGATCCTGCGCAGGAATCTTCGAATTATCAGGCTCCCGGTGCCGCTCGACTAAAGATCAATTTTGATCTGGCTGTTCGATCACTGGATAGTGAAGACGACGAGCAATTCATTGAACTTCTCAGAGTAGAGAATGGAGAAGTCAAGAAGAAAATCCAGTACCCGATCTATTCCGTTCTGGGCGACACAATGGCCAGAAGAACTTATGATGAGTCCGGTAACTACACTGTTCGGCGCTTCAAGCTCGGTATTGCTAATAATTCAAACTCATCTGCTCTGACTGTTACTCTCGATCCCGGAAAGGCCTATGTCAAGGGATACGAGTACGAAAGCATTGCAAAGTCTTCTCTCGTACTGAGAAAGGCCCGTGATACTGCCTACGCAAATGGTCGAGACCTAACCATAACCTTTGGTAACTACTTCTATGTACAGAACGTAGCAAACTCATTCAATACTGCATCAATGCAGTTGGTTGATATTCACTCTGTTGCTAATTCTCTGGTTAATACCACAAATTCGGCAACCTATAATTCAACAAAGCTTGGAACGGCTCGTGTTCGAGAACTTAAGTACTACACCGCATCCAACGTTCAGGATACAAATACATACTCATATACACTCAGTGTGTTCGACACCAAGTTTGGTATTCTAACAAGCAACGTATCATCTGCCACTGCAAATAGCGTTATTCTATACGACGCTTCTGCAAAGTTTTCTTCAAATGACAGTGCCTATGTCGGCAGCACACTTCGAATTACTTCTGGAGCAGGTGCAGGAGAAGCATATACCATTACTGCATATAATGGTGCATCTAGAATAGTTAATGTTGCGTCAAATTGGGCAACAACTCCTACTAATGCATCGAATGTCGCTATCGATCTTCAGATACATTCGGCAAAGTCTATTGTGGCTCATACCGTGTATACTTCTGGTGCAGCAGGTAATGCATCGGCTAATATTGCTCAGTCTTCAAAGAGTTCTGCCGGAGAAACATTCCTGACAGAAGCCGAGAAAAACCGACTGATCTATAGATGGGGTGACGAGTTTATCAAGGCCGGAACAATGGCCGGAACTCAGGACTATCAGTATACGTTAGTGTGGAACGGAACTCTTAATGGATCAAATGCTGCCGTTATTTCAGCCGAAGCAGACGAAACCTTTGTTGGTCGTTCGGATTCTACCGGATCATCTGCACTAACTCTTTCTTCATTTATTGTTATAAGAAAAGATACTGGTCGCAGAATTGTTCTGTCATCCGTAACTGTTGCGTCTTCTCCAGAACAGGCTACTCTTGTCTCACTGACAACTCCAGCATCAACTCCGGTGCAGGTCTTTGCTCGTGTCAATAAGGACCCTGACAATGTTAATTCTGTACAGAAGACAAAGACACTCTATGTTGGAAATAGTACTCACAAGATAGCAACCACAACTTCATTGGCACAGAATACTTCTGCTGGTGTAACTACAGTTCAGGACACTGGCTCTGCCAATGGACAGATCGTGATCACCAATCCATCAAAGACCCCTCGTGAAAAGATGAGCCTCTTTGTGTCGGACATAAAGCAGATCACCAAGATTTATGACGTTGCTGGTGCAACTCTTCCATCGACAGGTGCTATTCTGTCTGGACTATCGGACGTTACAAGTGCCTATGTACTTGACAGTGGTCAGAGAGATACCCACTATGATCATGCCTCGATTTCATTGAAACCACTTCAGGGAACCATAACTGGTCCATTAATTGTCTGTTACGACTATTACGATCACACTGCCGGAACAGGTGACGGTGCAGGATACTTCTCTGTTGACTCTTATACTTCTCCAGAAACCTATGAAGGTATACCTTCATATAGTGCTCAGAACGGTGAAGTCATTCCTCTCAGAGATGCTATTGACTTCCGTCCAAAAAGAGCTAACTGGTCAAACACTACTCCGGGATATACTCTGAGTGGAATTCGAGTTCCTGTATCGGATACGTCTTTCGAGGCAAATTATCAGTACTATCTTCCAAGAAAAGACTTGGTTGTTTTCCGAAACAATGAAAACAACCCATTCAAGATCATCGAAGGTATTTCTGCAAAGAACCCTGTAGAACCTACGGTCGATGAGAACAGTATGGTTCTGTACAAGTTCACACTGGACCCATACACTCTAGGAACAAACAATGTAGGTACTCAATACGTCGAAAACAAGCGTTATACAATGCGTGACATTGGACGGCTTGAAACTCGCATCGAGAACCTTGAATACTATCAGACACTATCAATTCTTGAGAAGGCCGCAGACAGTATGAAGATACTGGACGCTAATGGACTTGAAAGAACTAAGTACGGAATTATTGCGGATGACTTTACAACACATCGATACGGTGAAGTTGACAACCCAGACTACTTCATTTCAATCGACACCGATATTGGTGGAATGGAGCCAGCACAGAACCCTGTCGCAATACCTCTTTATGTTGCGGCAAATTCTTCAACGAAGACCCTCGGATCAGTAACAACTCTGTCATGGACAGAAGAAACCTTCGTGGCTCAGCCGTATGCAACAAAGTTTACTCCGGTTCAGCCGTACATGACAAGTCAGTGGGTAGGATCAATTCGAATGAACCCACCAGATGATAATTGGGTCGAGACATCACGGGCTCCGGACGTGATCATTAACGCAACAGGTCAGAACGATGCAATTCTTGCAAACAACCGAACCCAGAGCAATAATGCATTGTCTACTCAGGCCGGTGGATGGGCTCGAAACTTTGGTCGTCGAAGACGCCGCTGATAGCGTATAAATAAGTAAAACATAGGAACACTGCTACACATGGCACTTAATTCAACTCAGACAATTGTTGGAAGAACAACCTCTACTTCATCAGTACAGGGTAGCATCCGTACAATCACAGAATCAACACCTGTCACTACAATCAATAACGTGACAGACCGTTTTGATAACGGTGTTCTTGACGTGTCTATCATTCCATACATGAGGCACCAGCTAATCCAGTTCTCGGCCGAAGGACTTCGTCCTAACCGACGAGTGTTTTTCTACTTCGATGATACAGAAGTAACAGATGATATTGTACGGCCTAATGAAGTAGTTCTTACACAGAACTCTGCAAATACTCTTGTAAATGCAGGCTTCTCAAATAATGACTTTCTGACAGGAAATACTTCTGGTGGAAATGCTCAGGTTATTGCCGCATCTCGTTTTTATGACTTCACGAACTCGACGCCATCTGCTCAGGATGATGGTTCGGCCAAGGATCGTAAGCGCATCCTGAAGCTTGCTAATGTTTCTGGCCAATTTGCTAATTCAGAAGGTTTCCTGACATCTATTACTGGTATCGGAGCAAGTATTGGAGCAATCACTGTCTCTGGTGGTGAAACACTATCAAACTTCTTCGAGAATACTTCAAGTAATGTTGTTGTACTTCCACAATCGGCAGCAGTAGTTGCTAATAACTATTGGGGAACTAGTGGAGCCAATACTATTATCCTGATGACCAATAGTCGTCTGGGTGGTCGAGCGGTTCGTGCCTACATTCGCGGCTACGACAATGTCGCTCGAAAGCTCTATCTAGCAAATACTCTAGGTGATCTGATCACTTCTAACCCAACTGTCTCTATTCCTGTATCCAATACATCTCCGGGTCAGATTTCATGGACAATTCCTGCGAATGCCAACAACGAATTCTATACAGACTTCGAAGGAAAGATTTCAGGTACTTTCGCAATTCCGGCCGGACAATTCCGAACAGGTGAACGAGTATTCAGAATTATCGATGCCCTAAGCAATGATCCGGCTGATGCCACAACTCGTGCAGACTACAAATTCAATTCAAATGGACTAAAACAGGTCAAGAACGACATTGTTGTCAATCGAGTAGAGAGTACTACTCAGATTGTTCAGAAGACCAGAACAGAAGTTGTTCAGCAGACATCAAATGATCCTATTGCTCAGACATTCTTTGTTGATGCCAAGCAGCATCCGAACGGTATATTCCTTTCGGGTGTAGGTCTCTATGTACGCTCAAAAGATGAGATACTTCCTCTTAAGATTGAGATAAGACCAACAGTTAATGGGTATCCAAATTCATACGACGTTGTTCCACTATCTTCTGTATCCATTGATGCCGAACGTATTACCACTTCTGAAAATGCCACAGTAGAAACCAAGTTCTACTTCGAGAGCCCTGTGTACCTTCCACCGGGAGAGTGGGCACTTGTTGTCCGTTCGGACTCATTACAATACGAGGTCTTCACTGCCGAACTCGGTGGAAAGATCATCGGAACAAATCGAACAGTATCAGAGCAGCCGTATCTAGGCTCGTTCTTCAAGTCTCAGAACGCATCTACATGGGATGCTATTCAGCTTGAGGACCTGACATTCAATCTCTACAAGTGTGTCTTTGCGTCATCAGGAACAGTTACACTATATAATGACTTGCCCGTGGCTAATGCCAATGCAGACATTATATTCACACATCTCGATGATGTCAAGATATCCAACACTGCTATTCGATATAGCCATTCGTATGACAGCGGAATTTCGACTGCCGGATACGATATTGACACCGACATTGTTCCAAGTTCACGAGTAAGTTTCTACAATCAGTCCGGAAATGTTGGCAAGTACAGACTTACTGCATCTCTTTCTACAGAGGATACTGACGTATCTCCGTACCTATACACTAAGGGTGGAAAACTTATTGCCGTAGAGAATTACATAGACAATGCAGAACTTGCCCAGACTAATTTCACCATTACGAATACTGGTTCTGGATACGATGCCAATGCGAATATTGCTCTGACCTTTGCTGGTCTTGCCGGTTCTGGAGCAACAGCCTATGCTCTTGCCAATGGAACAGGACATATCGTAACCATTATTCCCGGAACTCCGGGTTCTGGATACAGTCAGAACATCAGCCTATATACTGCTAATAGCAACGTAGGAACTTCTATTTCTGCTGCCAGCGGAACCGGTGCAACCATTGCTATATCTTCTGAACTTGATCCTTCTGGTGGACCGGCATCGGCCAAGTACATCAGTCGAGTTGTAACACTCGCACAGGGATTTGAGGCAACTGATCTTCGTATCTTCCTGACTGCATACAAGCCTTCAGGAACTGACATTCTAGTTTACTACAAAGTAAAGAGCCCTAATGATCCAGAACCGTTCTCGGACAAGGGTTACACCATTATGGCGCAGAGAACAGGTGCCGGTGTTTACTCTTCTCAGGAAGGATACCGAAACTCTGCAATCGAGTACGAATTCGAGCCAGTCGATGCGGCAAACGTAATTTCATACTCAACTTCAACTTCATCTTACGACACATTCAACCAGTTTGCAATCAAAATCGTACTGCTAAGTGATGATACCACAAAGGTACCTGTAGTGTACGACATGAGAGCAGTCGCACTACCATAAGGTAATAACATGCAAGTAGCAATTCAAAATAGAACACTTTCTCGGGACATGAATAGTCGAGCCCTGATAGAGACTGATCTATCCAAGGTAAATGAATACAAGTTGAAGACAAAACTCTTCAATGACTCCAAGGAATTAAAAGAACAGATTTGTGCACTAATGAAACGTGTCACAGAACTTGAGAATGTAAAGACAGACATTCTAGAAATCAAAGAACTACTACGAGGGCTCATTAAATAAATGCCTATTAGCTCAATCACTACCAACGATACTTTTGGACTGCTAGTAACAAGAACTAGTCAGCTTATTACTGCATACAATAGTCTAGAGGCTAATGGAGCACTTGTCTCCATTCAGACCGCTCAGACCGCTTATGGACAGGCCAATACTGCGACCACAATTGGTAGTGCTGCCTTCGGTAAGGCAAACTCGGCCAATATAGTAGGTTCTTTGGGATTTGATAAAGCCAATTCTGCAAACGTTTTGGCCAATTCTGCATATACTTTTGCTAATACTCTTCCGGCAAATATTACAGCAGCTTTTGCTCAGGCCAATACTGCATATACTGCTGCGAATAGTGCGGCGGCTGCTGCAACTCCCGGTTTCAATCAGGCCAATACTGCAACTACGATAGCATCTGCTGCGTTTGGTGCCGCAAATACTGCTGCAACAATTGGATCATCTGCATTCGGAGCAGCTAATGCTGCCTTTGGTAAGGCTAATACTGCCGGTTCAAACACTGCGCCCGGTATTCTGCAATTGGCTAATGTATACAACTACAGACAGAAAACCAACTCGGCCCTTGCGCTCGGAATTGTTGATGCATGGACAGCAGCTAATACTGTAGCTCTACCAGCCAATCTTACTGTGTATATTGATTTTGCTTCTGGCTTTAATTTCAATGTCACTCTAAACTCTGCAACTACCCTAGTTCCGCAGAATGTTGTTGTAGGTCAGTCTGGTTTTATTAGGCTAAAACAAAATGCTTCGGGTGGAAGCATTATATCATACAACTCACTATTCAAATTTGCAAATAACGCTGCTCCATCTAATTCCACAGGAGCCAATGCGGAAGATGTATTATTCTATCAGGCAATAGAACCTGCTAGAGTATTTGCAAGTCTGGTAAAGGCTATACCATGATACCCGGAACTCAAAGTATTATTGGAGCATTTCCTGTAGGGACTAGAGGTCAACAGCTTTTTACGTCGAATGGTAACTTTACAGTTCCAGAAAATGTTTATGAAGTAAGTGCAGTCGTTATAGGACGATATGGAACTGTTGGAGGAGGCACTAATAGAATTTATGGTGGTGACCTCAGGTACAATAGTAGTATACCAGTAACTCCGGGAGAAGTATTAACGGTTGTCATAGCATCTGCTAACACCAACAACACTAGAATTATGCGTTCTAGCACAATATTGTTGGCTGCTGCTGGTCAGGGTGGTAATGGCTCTACAACTATTGCCGGAACAATTGGCGGTGGAAATGGCGCAGCAAATTCTTCATTTGGTGGAGATGGTTCTGGCGCTGGTGGAGCCGGAGGATACTCTGGTGATGGCGGTTTAGGTGGTGTCGGTGGCGGAACTGGTGGTTTACCCGGTTCAGGTGGCGCAGGCGGCGGTGGTGCCGGTGGGGCCGGTGGAACTGGCGGCGGCGCGGGCGGAGTTGGAGTACTAGGTGAAGGCTCTTCCGGTGTCGGTGGTTCCTATAACGCCAACTCAAGTATTGGTGCAGCCGGTGATGGTGGTTCTGGTGGAAATAATGGTTCTGGGGTCAGTGGAGGAAGTTATGGTGGTGGCGGAAGACCCGGTGGTGGTGGAGCAGTTAGGTTCGTTTGGGGTGAAGGTCGTTATTATCCAGAAGCAGGTCGAGTAGGAGATGTCTAACAATGCTTTATAGAATATCAAACAATACAGCAGTAGAGTGGAAGGGAGAGGCAATAGACTCAATCCTTCATCCAACTATTATCGAAGTATTTTGGACAGAACAACAGTTAAATGAAATTGGTCTATATAAGTTAGTTTCGGCCGATGCAGTTCCTGAAGGTAAAAAGGTAGTATCATCTTCCATTGAGGTCGTCGATGGTCGTCCAAAAACTGTAAACACCTTGGAGGATATTTCTCCTGCTGACTATTCTCTGACTGCTCGTCAACTCAGACTTGGTCTGATTAGGAACAACGTATCTCTCTCAACTGTTCAGACAGCAATTAACTCTATCCCGGATCAGAGAACCAGAGACGAAGCTCAGGTCTATTGGGAATACTCACCCTTTGTTGTTTGGTCTCACCCAATGACACAGACACTCATGTCTCTTGTCGGAATTGATCAGGCCAATGCTGCCTCAATGTGGTTAACTGCTACGTCTTACGAAGTATAAATACAGTAGGACGGAGATAACAGTCTATGGCAGCATATGTAGAACTTTATGTAGATCAGGGATCAACTTTCAATAATATCATTACGTTGAGTGATGATACTACTAATACTGCAATGAATATTGTAGGCTATACTGTTAATTCACAGATGCGCCGCTCGTACTTCTCAAGTAATGCGTCAGCAAATATTATATGTACTCTATCAGACCCAAGTAATGGTGAAATCACCATGTCGTTGAGTGCGGGGACCACTGCAAACCTGAAACCCGGCTACTACCTATTCGACGTAAACACAGTAACACCAATTGGTGATAAGTCTCGCGTCCTTGAAGGATCGATCACAGTTAACGCAGGTGTAACCAGATAATATGGCCACAAAAGTAAGCGTCGTCACTCGTCCTTCTAACAGAATTTCGATTGATAGTCAACAGAGAATGATGATCCGATATGTCTCTCAGGGTGCAAGTCCTAATGGAGCAAGTAGACTTGCGCAACTCACTGATGTTGACACAAACAACAAAGCAAACAATGATGTACTCGTTTATGACGAAGCAACAAACAAATATATCTCAAAACCAATTCCGCTTGTAGACGGGGGAGCATTCTAACTAAATGGCTAATACTATCGTACAGTTCAAAAGATCAACTGCGAATGATGTTCCGACATCGCTCTCGATTGGTGAACCAGCCTATTCATTCAAATCAGGAAAGCTCTTTATCGGTAATACCGATAGCACCATTATTGCAATTGGTGGTCGATACTTTGTTGATCAGCAGAACACAATATTTGCAGCGACCAATGCAGCCTTTCTTGCCGCAAACTCTGCATATGGGGCTGCAAACTCGGTCTCTGCCGTAGGAGCCTACAATACAGCGAACGGTGCCTATGGGGCCGCTAATGCTGCCTTCTCTGCTGCCAACTCTGCCTTTGCTTCTGCAAATACCAAGTATTCGGCTTCTGGTGGAACAATCACCGGAACTGTGACTATTACTGGTGACCTGATAGTTTCAGGTAACACTGTTGTTACAGACACTTACTCAATGAATATCGGTGATCCTCTTATCTATCTTGCCGCAAACAACAGGACTACAGATGCTGTTGACATTGGATGGGTAGGAGCGTATAATACTGCCGGTACGTTGCTTCGAACAGGTATGTTCCGTGATGCAACCACAAAAGAATTCTACATCTTTGACAGCTATACTGCCGATCCGGCTCAGTCGAACCATATCAATCCTGCGGCAAATGGCTTCTCGGTCTCTGTTCTGAATGCAGCCATCAGAACATCTAACCTGAACCTTGGTGGTGTTAATGCCATCTCATGGATTACTTCTGTATTCGGAGCAACCAATGCTGCCTTCTCTGCTGCCAATAGTGGTTTTGGAGCAGCAAATGGTGCCTATGCAGCAGCTAATGCTGGTTTCTCGGCAGCGAATTCTGCGTTCGCTAAGGCCAATGGAGCAGTACAGGTAGGTTTCCCAACCATCGTAGCAAATGGTAACACCATTTCTGCATCATCAAATTCGTCTACACTAACTATCATTGCTGGAACAAATATTGGCATCACAACCAACGTATCCAATAGCGGTATAGTCATTTCTGATCTGGCATCTGGTCCTGCCTTTAATGCTGCCAATGCTGCATTCAACAAAGCAAATGGCTCTCAGGATGCTGCCAATCTGACTTCAGGAACCATTGTATCGGCCAGACTTTCAGGATCATATACCGGCATCACTGGTGTAGGAACTCTTACTGCCGGTCTGTGGCAGGCAGGAACTATTAACGTTGCCTACGGCGGAACAGGAATGATCACCTTCACAACCAATGGCATTCTTTACGGAAACGGAACCGGTTCAATAAAGGTTACCTCGGCCGGAACAGATGGTCAGGTTCTTCTTGCTGATCCGACAGGAACTCCAATTTTTGCCATGCTCGATGGCGGAACTTTTTAAACATAGGATATGTACAATATGACAGATACTAATACTTTCATCAATACTTACATTGATGTAATTCTCGGGACTACTCATACTCAAATTAATGAGATAGTACATTTAAAGACTAATCTAAAGCTTGCGGAGATACAGGTTCAGCAACTCGTTCAGCAGATTACACAGTTGAACGATGAGAACCAGAAACTGGTTGAAGGTTCGATGCACAGTGCTCGAAGTGCTGCCGCGCGTGACGACGACATCAAAATTCTCAATGAGAGAATACTTGCTCTGACCGATGAAGTAAACGCATACAAGACCAAAGCATCTCACATAGATACGTTCACTAAACAGATCACTGATCTGAAGAAGCAGCTACAGGATAAGCAATACGTCAATACAACTAAGCAATTGATTATTGAGCCTATTACGATTGATATAAACGATCCATCTACTTACACTTCAAGTGCATCACTAACTAAAGACGACTTCTAATGGCCAATACTACCATTCAGGTAAAAAGATCAGGAACTCCGGGCAATGTGCCACCAGCACTCGGCCTTGGAGAACTTGCGCTCAATTATGCCGATGGTTTGTTGTTCTATAAAAATGTGAACAACTTCATAGTCTCGTTTTCTGGTGGCAGTAATTCGTTTGGTACAGTGAATGCAAATGGAACTCTTATTGTAGCAGATGCTATTTCTGATGTTCTAAACCTTGTTGCCGGTTCAAATATCACCTTCGATGTTGACACTGTTACCGACAGGATCACTATAAACTCTGCCGGTGGTGGAGGCGATGTAAGCGCACCATTCGGTGCCGCTAATGCTGCCTTTCTTGCCGCTAATTCGGCCTTTGCCAAAGCAAACTCTGCCCTTGCCAATACCTCAGGTGCAACATTTGCTGGTGACCTTGTCATTACAGGCAATGTCGGAATAGGTACTGCTATATCAGGCTATAAGCTTGAGGTTGCTGGTTCATTTGCGGCACAGACCAAGTCATTCGTTATCACTCACCCAACAAAGCCAGACAAAAAACTGCGGTACGGATCACTCGAAGGACCAGAAAATGGTGTCTACTTTCGTGGCCGAAGCTCTGAAACTGTCATTAGACTTCCTGATTATTGGGAAGGTCTGGTTGATGCCGAAAGCGTCACTGTTCATATCACTCCTATGTCCGGAACTGTATCACCTAAAATTCGAGCCGTCAACAACAAAAAAATAGTTCTAGACAAGCCATGGTTCGGTCATCTTGATTTCTTCTTTATCGCATATGGTGAAAGAAAAGATGTGCCGAGATTTGACGTGGAGTTCTGATTATGCCCTTCGTATTCGTTAAGGGTGGAAATGTATACGGCAAAGACTACATCCCGACAGGTGGCAATGGTATGTCGGACATTCAGACATACTTTTCCGCAGCGACTTATGCCTTATACGATTTCAGGCCCGGAAGCAATACCATATTCTCGGATACTTCATGTACGACACCGATACTGACCTTTGGTAAAAAGATCGCTGGCGTCAAGGACCTCGGAAACTACGGAAGAAACCTTACTCAGTCTACAGATGCGCAGAGACCTATATCTCACCCTAAAGGGGCATCATTCTATGAAACCAATTACTCGGTACTGGATAGCTCTAGTGCGGCATATAGCGTTTCAACAGTAGTAATGGTAGGAAAATACAATTCTAATAGTGATAATTATGGGTCCTTTGTCTCGAACCAAGGAGATGGATCAGTAGACGTAGACTTTGTCTTTACTCGAAATGCTTTTTTCCCGCAATGGGATACTTATATTGGTGCCATCTCGGCAGGTAACTCTCTGCATAATTCGACCCATATTTGGAATAATAAAATTCCGTCAATCAATATAACTTTAGATGATTTTGCCTGCTATAGTGCGGATGGTACCGGTCATCCGGGCGCGTTGAGCTTTCGTAATGGAATGAGAGTAGGTCAGGACCGACCTTATGTTGGTCGTAACTTGAGAGGCATAATTCAGTCTATATTCGTAACTAACACAATACTAAGTAGTACTGATAGAAACTGGCTGGAAGACAAGTATTCCAGCATTTTTTCACTAGGTTTTTAATAAATGGCAAATACAGCAAAGAACATTGTCATAACTCCATCAATTGGTTCTGATACTGAAGACCCTAACATGGTCTTCAGAAGTGGTGGAAACACGGCTAATATTACCATGACAATTACAGATACCGGAAATGGAACACTTACATTTTCCGGTAAGGATGGTCCTCTATTCAGAATAGTCAATGACGGAAACCTCACATTTTCCGTTAACGACGGTGGCGGTGTTCCTTTTATTGAAGGATGGGCAAACTCTGAAATAATTCTGAATAGAGCCTCAGGTAATACTCAGATCAATGGACAACTAAAGGTTACGACACTCAACCTGAATAGTCAGATCGTAACTAATGCTTCACAGACATTCATGGAAGCAGGAACACTAAACAATGTCTTCGTTACTCCGGCAGTTGCGCAGTTTCATCCCTCGGCAGCAAAGTTCTGGGTAAAATGTGATGTCGCGGCAGCTATTCAGTCATCCTATAATGTAACTTCAGTTACTGACGTAGGAACTGGCCAGTTGGTCATCAATATCACTAACGGTTTTTCAAGTACCAATTGGGTCTGTCTTGCACAGGCATACGGTGCTCCGTCGAGAATTATTACTGCCAACTCAAATTCGGCACAGGCTACTAATACGATCAAACTTTCATGTGCATCTGCGGGAACTACTTACGCAGACCCTGTAAATTGGTTTGCAGCAGGTTATGGAGACAGATAAATGACGGACTATATTCTAGTAGCAGTTCAAAGAACTGAAGATTCACCAATAGAGGTCATGAATTTCCTCACGGTTATCAACATGCGTGGTGATGACGGAACTCCATATACAATAGTAAGAGACCCTACCACAGAGAATATTGAAGCAGAGATAATAGTCTCTAACCCAATATTTCTTCGATGGAAAATCGTTACTGAAAGCGATCTTCCGGCTGATCGAGACTATAGATCAGCGTGGCGTCTTGTTAATGACGCAGTTGTAATTGACCCTGCTACAAAACTAAGTATAGACCTAGAAGTAGTTCGTATTGAACGAAATAGACTTCTGGAAGAAAGTGATATGAAAGTACTTCCTGATCTATACTCAATAATGAGTGAGGAAGAACAGAATAAATGGAATAACTATAGAAAAATACTTAGAGATATTCCTGAAATGTTTCCTGATCCAGCAGATATCATATGGCCGGTTGCTCCGGATGCCGGTGATCCTACTGTCACTCAGACACCACCAAGTGCGGCATCTGATCGACTAGTCTTCTGGAACCCAAGCATTCCGGGATGGGATGAAAGATCAAAGACACAGGAAGAAATAGATGCCGACCGACTTGCGTTCTGGGATAAGAACCATTTGAACCGAATTCAATTTGAGTTCATGATAGAAAAGTTGAACCTGAATGATGTTATCGATGTGGCTATTGCAGCAATGCCAAGCTCGACTGAGCAAGAAATCAATGCAAAGATCATGGCACGAGTTCTATTCAAGAGTGGACAGGACTTCTATAGACTACATCCACTCTTTGTACAACTCGCACCTATAATAGGAATAACCGATCAACAACTAGATGGAATCTGGATGAATGCTAGACAACTTTAATGCAGGAGACTGCACTTTCTGGTGGGATGGTGTGTGGGCAGACTGTTGCCGAATCCATGACGCTGCCTATGCAGCCGGTCTGAATAAATTTCAGGCAGACTTTGATCTGGGTATGTGTGTTGCTCAGTCCGGGCATCTCGGAATGGGTATATTAATGTTCCTTGGTGTAACCATATTTGGCATCTTCTTTTACAAGAAGAACAGAAGTTCGTCAACTAAATAATTAGATCAAGGGAGACCAGCATTGGCTAATTTTTCATCACGACCAGCAACACGAGAAGAACATAAGGATTTTTGCCTTAGACAGTTGGGTTTCCCTGTCATTGACATAAACGTCGATGATCAGCAGGTCGATGATGCCGTTGACAGTGCTCTTCAGTACTTTCAGGAATTCCATCATGATGGAACCGAGCACTGGTACACAAAGCACCAGATCACTCAGGAAAATAAGGACAATGGCTGGATACCTATCTCTGCCAATATTACCGGCGTAACCAGAATATTTCCTCTGGTTGCCACAGGTTCTGCCGTAAACATGTTCGATCTTCGATATCAGATCAGACTGAACGATCTATATGACTTTACGTCAACCTCTTTCGTAAACTACGCAATGACTATGCAGCATATTCGAACAATCGAAATGCTGTTTACTGGTGACTCACCACTTCGGTTTAATCAACACACCAACAAACTCTATATCGATATCGATTGGGACAAATTGGATGTTGGCGAGTACTTAATCATTCAGGGTTATCTCATTGTCGATCCGGATACCTACACCGATGCATGGAATGACCGAATGCTCAAAGAGCTTACCACAGCCTATATCAAACGTCAATGGGGTAACAACATGAAGAAGTTCGGAGGCATTCAGCTTCCGGGTGGTGTCATGTTGAATGGTCAACAGGTCTATAATGAGGCTATACAGGAAATAGCCGAAATCAAGAAGACCATTCGAGATGTTTACGAAGCTCCTCCAATGATGCAAATCGGATGACACACTCGTTTTCGTACTAAATACTCTTGTGTAACAACAGGAGTAACACTATGGAAAAATATGGGTTCATTTACATTTGGTATGATGCTTGGAGAAAGATGTACTATATTGGTTGTCATTGGGGCACAGAGAACGATGGCTACGTCTGTTCTTCTAATAGAATGAGAGATGCTTACAGGAGAAGACCGCAAGACTTCACACGTCGAGTTATTCAAAATAACATTTCTAGAGAATCGCTATTAGAAGAAGAGTATAAATGGCTCTCATTAATACCATCAGAACAACTTGGTAAGAAGTATTATAATCTGAGTAAAAGACACTTTGGTCACTGGACGAATAACAGAGATACACAAACTGTTCGGGATAAGATTTCTAGTGCAATAAAAGAACTACATAAAACCCCTGAGTATAGAAAGAAATTTCTAGATGGTAGAAAAAATTTCCCGTCTCCATCGAAAGAAACAATAGAAAAAAGAGCCAAATTGATTCGAGGCATCCCACGATCAGAAGAAACTAAACAAAAGATAAGTAAATCATCTACTGGTAAAAGTAAAGGTCCTTTAACAGAAGAAACTAAACGAAAGATAAGTAAATCTCTCTCAGGAGAAAAGAACCCATTTTATAACAAACGGCACAGTGTAGAAAAAATGAAACAGATAAGCGAAAAAATAAGTACATCCATGAAAGGCAAAAGGCCGGGTTCTATTGATAGTATAACTGGCTCTTTCTGGTGGACAAACGGTACTTATAACAAGAGAAGTAAAGAATGTCCGGGAAATACATGGGTTAGAGGAAAAATAAACGTAAGTAAGAAAGAAACTTCTATTGCCAACTAATCACTATTTCAATCACTACAGCCCATCAGTAATCAATGAGCAGCGTCTTGTAGAAGACCTGATCGTTGAGACTATTCGTATGTATGGACACAACGTATACTATATGCCACGTGAATCATACGACGAAGTAGATGAGATTTACGGTGAGGATACTGCATCCAAATTCTCTAAGGCCTATGTCATAGAGATGTATCTGGCAAACGTCGAAGGCTATGAAGGCGATGGTGACTTCTTCTCTAAGTTCGGACTTGAAATCCGAGATACATCGAACTTTATCGTATCCCGTCGATCTTTCGAGCGCTACGTTCCATCTACTCTGGCAGTTCGACCTCGCGAAGGTGATCTAATTTTCATTCCTGTACTCAACAAGGTATTTGAGATTAAGTTCGTGGAAGAAGAACTGATGTTCTTTTCTCTAGGAAAGAGAAATCCGTACATCTATGAACTAAGATGTGAGGCATTCCGTTACAGCAACGAAAACATCTCGACTGGAGTCGAAGACGTGGATATATTCGAAGACCTCACTTCCTACTCACAGGAACTTGTATTTGGTTCTGGATCAGGCAATTTCCAGATCGGTGAAACCGTCTATCAGGGCGCAAATCTGTCTAGCTCGAACGTGTCGGCAAAAGTTGTTGACTGGAACCCACAGGACAAGAAGCTATTGGTTATCAATATCAAAGGAACCTTCTCGTCTAATATCAGCGTCAAGGGTGCAACATCTAACGTATCATACAATACAAACAGTACCGAGACTATTGGTGACCTGTCCGAGAATGATCAGTTCGACAATCGAACAATACAAGATGATGCAGAAGATGTATTGATTACAGTAGAAACTAACTATATGGGTATGCCGTAATGCTAAGTAACACTCACTTCTATCACAGACTTACTCGAAAGTATGTTACAATATTCGGTACTCTGTTCAATAACATTACTTTGGTACGAACAAAAACATCTTCCGGAGAAGAGATAGAGCGCATGAAAGTGCCGATCATCTATGCTCCGAAGGAAAAATACTTTGCGCGTCTGGAAGGTGACCCAAATCTCAGTAGAGAAAATCAGGTCACTCTTCCTCGAATGTCTTTTGAAATTACAGACTTCGAGCGAGACAGTACACGACAACTACTCAAGTCTAATCAGAACGTAAAGGGAAATACCACCACAGGTGTTATCTCTCAGTACATTGGTGTTCCATACGATATTGGCTTTGAACTCAATCTCTATACCAGACATATTGACGATGGAAACCAGATCATAGAGCAGATACTTCCGTACTTCTTTCCGGACTATACCGTATCCATGCGACCAGTCCCTGAAATGACAGATCACGTCATCGACGTTCCGATTATTCTGAACAGTGTGTCAAATACTATCGAACACGAAGGAAACTTTGATGCCGTCCGATATGTGTCATGGAAACTTTCTTTTACTATGAAGGCATATTATTACGGACCTGTACGTGAACCAAGCATCATCAGAAAAGTAATCACCAACGTCTACAATGATCCGTCTCTACTCAGCGGATACGTGATGAGAGTAAATACATCTGGTGGAAACAATGGAACCTATAAAATAGATGACCTTGTTTATCAGGGTTCTTCTCTATCCAATGCATCGGCTATTGGAGTTGTCTGGGCATGGAGCCCCGGCACAGGAAAGCTTGGTATTGGTGGAACTCAAGGAACATTCACTGTAAATACTGCTATCAAGGCAGTAAGTACCAATGCTTCCTATACTCTTGCAAGCTTTGATGCATCTCCAATAAAACTTGCAAAGGTCGTAGTAGAACCTAATCCAATTGATGCAGAACCTACTGATGATTTTGGTTATACTACTACAATCACGGAATTCCCAGAGACAATAGAATGACACCAACTAATGTAGACTATGCACTATCCAATATACTGGAAATCCTTCCTCCAGAGAGGACCGGGCCTAATACTGCGATTGCAAAATATGATAGCGCGGCTATTCGGTCTTTGGCCTCTATTACAGAGGATAATCCTGATATTTCGGATGACTACGAAACAAGTAGAAATACTTTCAACAATATTCTCACTAAGGGTAGTGTTGCATTAGATGATATTATCGAACTTGCCAGAAAGACAGAAAATCCAAAAATATATGAAGTAATGGCGACAGTCATGAAAACTCTGTCGGATACCTCGAAAGACTTGTTCGACATGCACAGAAAAGTGCGTGAACTAAAGTCTCATCCCGACAAGACAGCGCCAAAGGGCGGAAATGTGGACGAGGGAACCATAACAGTTGATAAGGCTGTATTCATAGGAACCACCGCCGAACTGCTGAAAATGAACAAGAAGGGCTAAATGGCTAATCTAGGTTATAATGGAAACACTAGGCTTCGTCGAGCCTATACCCAGATAGCAATGTCTCAGCACGAGGTAGACGAATACCTCAAGTGCATGAATGATCCTATCTACTTTACCAAGACCTACATGAAAATTGTAGCTCTAGGAAAGGGACTTGTTCCATTTGACCTATATCCTTTTCAGGAAGGCATGATTAACACGTTCATCAACGAACGTTTCTGTATCTGTAAGATACCACGTCAGTCAGGAAAGTCAATCACTACGATTGCATTTCTTCTGCACTCGATCCTATTCAACAATCACTACAATGTGGCTATTCTGGCTCATAAAGGTTCGGCAGCAAACCAGCTTCTGGCCAGACTAAAGCTTGCCTATGAATATCTTCCGACATGGCTTCAGTCAGGCATCGTTGAGTGGCAGAAAGGTAATATCGAGCTAGAAAATGGTTCAAAGATAGGTGCCTTTGCTACATCTGCTGACGGACTTCGATCAGGATCGTACGACGCAATTCTGCTGGACGAGTTTGCATTCGTTCCTGACAACATTGCCGAGGAATTTTTCGAGTCAACTTATCCGGTTATCTCATCTGGTGCCAAAACAAAGATCATCATCGTCTCTACTCCGAAAGGTATGAACCATTTCCATACCGCATGGATACGAGCCGAGAAGAAATTGTCGGACTATGTCCCTATTTCTGTACACTGGTCTCAGGTTCCGGGTCGCGATGAGGCATGGAAAGAACAGACAATTCGTAATACAAGCGAAGAGCAGTTCAAGCAGGAGTTTGAAACCGAGTTTCTTGGAAGTTCATCTACTCTTCTTTCAAGTCAGAAGATATCACAGCTTATTGCTCTTGTCAAGAAACCGGATCAGAAAGCTGATCACATGGACGTTTATGCAGAGCCAGTAGAGGGTCATACCTACATTCTGTCCGCAGACGTTGCCGAAGGGCAGGGCATGGACTATTCCTGCTTCTCCATTATAGATGTTACTACTTTGCCGTATACTCAGGTCGCAAAGTATAGGAACAATAAAATTCCTCCACTACTATTCCCTACAGAAATATACAGGTGGGCTCAGATATATAATCAAGCGTTTGTTCTTGTAGAAATCAATAGTATTGGACTACAGGTAGCAGATATACTTCATAACGACTTCGACTATGAACACCTGATCCGCATTAAGACTGCAACAAAGGTCGGACAGAAAATGTCTCCGGGAACCAAGAAAACAAATCTTGGACTAAAGCAGACCATACAGACCAAGAAGATTGGATGCGCGAACCTCAAGATTTTGGTCGAGGGTGGTAAGTTTGATATTTTCGATCTTCAGACTGTTACTGAGTTCACCACGTTTGTTATTCACAAGACATCTTATGCGGCTGAGCCGGGTAAGAATGATGACTTGGCGATGACACTCGTTAATTTTGCATGGTTAACATCTCAGCCGTACTTCAGAGAAAATGTTGGTCAAGATATTAGAACAGTTCTACAGCAAGAACAGATGAATATCCGAGACAGTGAAATCATGCCGATGATCCAGATAGACGATGGAATACGAAATCTTGACAATGATCAACTCAGAGATGACCGGGAAGTCTGGCTAGAAGACCTCTCCAGAGAAGGATATTACTCCGACAATCTGAATTATGATTGGGGATATAATAGAGGCTTTTGAAAGAGTTGAAAAGCATAAATAGAACTGAGTACGCATATTTAATGAATACCAAAGGAGTGTATACATATGACTTTTCAACTTTCAGCAGGAGTTAACTACTCTGAAATCAACCTCACTGGTATTGTTCCTTCTGTAGGAACAACTACTGGTGCTATCGTTGGTTCGTATGCTTGGGGTCCGATTGACGAAGTACTGACCATTACTGACCAGAATGAACTGGTAGGAGTAGTCGGTAAGCCGGACGCTAATACTTTCGTTGACTTCTTTGTCGCTGCCAACTTCCTTGAATATGGTCGAGACCTGAGACTAGTCAGAGCGAATGCTACCAGCACAATGCTTAATGCTACGTCAAACACCAATGTTGGACGACTTATCAAGAACAAGACAGACTATGAAGAAAACCACAAGGGATCATCGAGTTCTGTCTGGGCTGCAAAGTATGCAGGTGAACCCGGAAACTCACTAAAGGTTTCTATCTATTCAGGTTCAAATACTGCTAATTTCGCGGCATGGACTTATTCTTCTCAGTTCAATGGTGCTCCGGGAACATCTTCTTACGTGTCTAACCTTAATGGAAGAAACGACGAACTTCATATCGTTGTTATTGATGAAGACGGAAAGTTCACAGGAACAGCCAATACTATTCTTGAACGCTTCGGATATGTATCCAAGGCTTCGGACGCAATGAAGGATGACGGAACATCAAATTACTACGTCAATGTTATCAACGATACATCAAAGTATATTTGGTGGATGTCTCACCCAACAAATAATGCCGAGAATTGGGGAGCAACTTCTTCAAATACTACTTTCGGTGGACAGCTAAACGTTGCAAATACACTAGCTCTATCTGGTGGCTCTTACAATACGTCAACTGCGGCAGAAATAAGTGCCGGATACGACAAGTTCAAGAATGCCGAAGGAACAGATATTTCTCTCATCATGACTTCTGGTCATGGGACAACTGTCGTGACCTATGTTGCCGACAGCATTGCCGAGTACCGTCGAGATGCCGTGTTCTTTGCTTCGCCTTCAAAGGCAAATGTTGTCAACCAGCCAGACAATACAACCACAGCCAACAACATCGTTGGTGAGCGTAATGCTATTACATCTACTTCTTATGGAGTAATGGATACCGGATGGAAGTATCAGTTTGACAAGTACAACAATACTTTCCGTTGGATTCCTCTAAACGGTGATATTGCTGGTCTATGCGTTCGTACAGACTACGACCGTGATCCGTGGTTCTCACCAGCCGGGCTCAACCGAGGCATCATTAAGAATGTCACAAAACTGGCTTGGAACCCAAACAAGACTAACCGTGATATTCTATACAAGAACGGCATCAATCCAGTTATTTCTCTTCCGGGACAGGGAACTGTTCTATTCGGAGACAAGACACTACTGACCAAGCCTTCGGCATTTGATCGTATCAACGTTCGAAGACTGTTCATTGTTCTTGAAAAGGCTATTGTGGCTGCATCACAGTATTCACTATTCGAATTCAACGATGCCTTCACTCGCGCACAGTTTGTTTCAATGGTTGAACCGTATCTTCGAGACGTTCAGGGAAGACGCGGTATCTATGACTTCCGAGTTGTATGTAACGAAACAAACAATACTCCTGAAGTAATTGACCGAAATGAATTTGTTGGTGACATCTATATCAAGCCTGCACGATCAATCAACTTCATTCAGTTGAACTTCATTGCAACTGGTACTGGTGTAAGCTTCGAAGAAATAGTTGGTCGAGTATAATAAATACTAACAGAACAACAGAACAGGAGTATTACAACAATGCCTTTCGATATCGCTGCTTTCAGATCAAATATGTCACTCGATGGAGCCCGTCCGAACCTATTCGAGGTCTCCATGGCATTTCCCGGTGTTGCTACCTCAGGTAACATTGCAGGAAATGGAGGGGGAGCTAATGGACTAGGTGTTGCTCAACAGATGTCTTTCATGTGTCGAGCAGCCCAGCTTCCGGGTTCAACAGTGAACCAGATACCTCTCAACTATTTTGGTCGAGAACTAAAGTTCGCGGGAAACCGCGTATTTACAGAATGGACAGTAACCATTCTGAACGACGAAGACTTCAAGCTTCGTAACGCATTCGAGATGTGGATGAACGGGCTCAATTCTCATAGAGGAAACCTGAGAAACCCAGCATTTGCTTCACCCACATCATATACTACACAGGCTTCGGTAACACAGTATGCCAAAACAGGTGAGGCTCTAAAGTCCTATACCTTTATTGGAATGTTCCCAATGGATATTTCTCCTATTGAAGTAGATTGGGCAGCAAACGACACTATCGAAGAATATGCTGTGACATTTGGGTATCAGTGGTGGGAAAGCAACCCATCCGATTCTGGATCGACTGGTGGAGCAATTCCAACCAGAAACGTTCCGGTATTTTGATCTAAATAGAGGAGAGATGAAATACTCTCTCCTCTCTTCTTCTTGGAGCACCTAACTAATGGCAATTACCCTATTCGGGATAACTCTCACCACAAAGAAAGATAGACTAAAGCAAGAGCAGTCATCTAATAATGACCAGCTAAAGTCTTTCGTTCCGGAAACTACCGACGATGGCGCTGTAGTAATACAGTCAGGTTCGTATTATGGAACCTACGTCGATATGGAAGGTGTTGTCCGTAATGAAATCGAACTCATTACTCGATACCGTGAAATGGCTATGCAGCCAGAACTTGAAACAGCGATTGATGAAATCGTCAATGAAGCAATTGTTGCTGACGATGACGGTAAATCAGTAGACATTAACCTTGACGGAATCCAGAACTCCGAGGGTGTTAAAAAGCGCATTCGCGCCGAATTCGACTATATCCTCAGACTTCTGAATTTTGGTAACATGGGATACGACATCTTCAAGAGATGGTACGTTGACGGCAGAATATTCTATCACATCATGGTTGACGAGAAGAAACCCCTGAACGGTATTCAGGAACTCCGCTACATCGATCCAAGACGTATTCGTAAAGTTCGAGAAATCGAAAAGACGATGGACCCGGCTACTGGTGTAGAAATCATCAAAAAGTCCAAGGAATACTTCCTATTCAATGACCGTGGAGTAATCGGCCCTCAGAGCGCAAACATGGGATCAAGGATCGCAATTGACTCGGTAGTCAATGTAAATTCTGGTCTGATGGATTCTAAGCGTGCCATGGTTATATCATACCTTCATAAAGCAATCAAGCCCCTAAATCAGTTGCGCATGATGGAAGACGCAACTGTCATTTACAGAATTTCTAGAGCACCAGAACGTCGTATCTTCTACATCGACGTAGGAGACATGAACACAATCAAGGCAGAACAGTATCTTCGAGACGTTATGACAAGATACCGTAATAAGCTTGTCTATGATTCTGTAACTGGTGAAATAAAAGACGACAGAAAATTCATGTCCATGCTAGAAGATATCTGGTTGCCACGCCGAGAAGGCTCGGTAGGAACCCAGATCGATACTCTGCGTGGTGGTGAAAACCTTGGAAAAATGGAAGATGTTGAGTATTTCCAACAGAAGCTATACAATTCACTAGGTGTTCCGGTAACAAGACTTATTCCTCAGCAGGGATTTTCTCTTGGTAGGTCCAATGAGATTACCAGAGATGAACTGAAGTTTATGAAGTTCATACAGAGACTTCGTAGCAAGTTCTCAACCCTGTTTGACGACCTTCTTCGTATTCAGCTTGTCCTAAAGAAAATTTGTACTGAGGAAGAATGGCAGTACATTAAAGAGGACATCTGGTACGACTTCAAGAAGGATAATAATTTCACTGAACTCAAGGAGGCAGAACTTATTGCCAACAGAATTCAGACACTAAACTTTGTTGATCCGTATGTAGGCCGATACTATTCTAAGGAATGGGTACAGAAGAACGTTCTGATGCTCACTGATGAAGAAATCGAAGAGATGCAGAAGCAGATAGACGAAGAGCCTGCTCCACCAGCAATGGATGGTTCAATTCCTCCTCAGATGGGTGCTGGTGGAAATGCTGCCGCAACTGTCGATCAGAATGGAAACCCAATGGCACCTATTCCAATGGCACCAGCAACACCAGTTGTTCCGGGAACTCCAATGGTAATCGGACCTGACGGAATGACCCCGGTTCCGCAGCAGCCTCAGGTTCCATCAAAGTTTGAATTGCAGCCAGAAGATATGGAAGTTCTATGACCAGAATACTAAGCGAAGACCTAACTAATGCACTCCTAGTACCAAAGCAATCAGAAGCGGCTCAACAGGCCGCTTCTATGGGGCTAAAGTATGTCGGATTTGGACGTTACGAAGACCCTAATACAGGTCAGATTACGTACATCGTACAGAACGAAAAACTTGTTCCGTTCGCGCGAGCACTCAGAACAAATACGTATCAGACACACAGTGCCGATGATTTTGGAACTTACTTGAATGCACTCTCACCAGACCTTGAAAAAGACCTCAATAGTCTGGCAAAGGCCTATTCACCAGAAAAGTATTCGGAAGAAGAACTCGACGCTATCAAACAGTATACTGATAAAGCGTACTACAATGTAGCTAACGTTCTTAATAATCTTCCTCTTGGTATTATTGGTAAGCAAATACAGCCAGCAAATCTATCGGACGAAAGTCCGAAGCTTATTGCTGCTCTAGACAAGGCATTAGCCAGAACCAAGCTTCCTACAGATGTAATTGGTTACATTTCAATATCACCTGATATTGATACTAATCAGGTATCAGTAGGAGCCAAGTTAGGGTTTAAGTCTTACAGAAGCACTACTCTGAGTATGTCAACTATTCTTGATCAGTACACTAATTCTGGTTCTGGTGGTGGAACAGTACTTCAGGTCCTTCTTCCAAAGGGTTCTGCCGGTTTGTATGCAGACGACTTCTCAGTAAATCCGGGAGAGCATGAATTTATTCTTCCTCGATCATCTGGAATAGAAGTTCTGTCAGGACCAAATAAACTGTCAGGTACTTACATGTCAGCAGACAATAATTTGGACGTACATTTTTATAACTGTAAACTAGCATAAATACATCAAAGGAGACTGTGAATGACAGCTAAAGTAAAAGACATTGTATCAGCACTATCTAGTGGAAATTACATTGCTCTGCAAGAATCTGTAAAAGAAGTCATGAGCGAAAAAGTTCTTGCCGCTCTAGAAGAGCAGAAGCAGAAGATTGCTAAAAGCTATTTCGGTAAGAAGTAATATGCCATCAACTATTCAAACACTCAGAAAAGCTTCTGATGACCAATTAAACGTCCTAGTAGATGCTGGGTTGTTTGAAGAAAATCGTCTGTCTCTATTAAGACGAGCACTGGCAGAAGATAATGTCCGAATGACCAAAGTTGAAAGAAACGCTCTACTTGAGTCATATCAAAGATTACTCGACCACGTAACAAAAGTTGAACCTGATGTTATTAGTGAAGCAAACAAGACCAAGAATGTAGATGTTAATGAACTTCCGGCACTTCTAGTATTAAAGCGTCGAGCTATTCGAGTATTTCCAGATGGACAGAAAGTCGCTCTATATTGGGCAGATCGTATCAATAGATACGTGTCGGTCCCATTCGAAGGTACTGGCGTCAGCAGCGCAGCATTCTCACAGGCCTCTTCGGCACCAGCACTCAATGAGGAAAAAATGTCCGAAATACGACGAAAAGTAGTAAGAAAAGCTGCACTCGGAGAAGGAACTCTATCCGATAGCTTTACCAAAAACCTAACAATAATCAAAGAACAGACCACTGCTAAGGATGTATTCGACACAGCAACAGACGTTCTTGTTCCGGGAGTTTCTGCATACAAGAAATTCTCTTCTGGAGACGTTGTTGGTGGTATAGTTGATTCAGGTATTGACGTTGCATCTATTGCAGCCGGTGCAGTAACTGGTGGTGTGGGATATGCAGCCTTAAAGGCCTTGGCCGGTGGAGCCAAATGGGCTCTTAGGGGAGGAAAGACTTTAGCCAAAACAGCTAAAGCAGCTAAAGCAGGTAAAGTCGCAAAACTTAAGGGGACTGGTGCCGGTGGAAAGATCGCGGCTGGAGCGGCAGGTGGCGCAGTCGGCGCTGGTCTAAGTGGTGGTGGAGCCGGATCAGCAGCTTTAGCCGCAGCAACAAGTGACATCACATACGACAAGTCTCGTCCACAGACAGGGTTCAGAAATACTACACAGGGCATTGATCCATTTCATGCCGGTGAAATGAGAAATAGTACGGGATATTGGGATACCCCGGTCGGTCGTCGTCAACTTTACAAGAATGCAGGCGGAGGAATGATCGCTCCATCTCCATCCATGTACGAGGAAGTAACTATCCCTGTACTTAGAGAAATGGTAGAAAAGTCAGTATCCGTTAGAAACTTCAATGGACTAGACATTACTAACCACATGGCATCAAATATCATTGAAACATTCGACAGACTAAATATTCAAGAACAGAAAGTATTTGAACAGGAATTGAAGACCGAGGACGGTTTCTTCAATGTACTCGGATATTCGGTAAGGAACTAAATGGCAAATCTTCTCAGAGAACATCGCATTATAGACAATAACAAGAGAGCACTTATTAAGTACGTCTTTATCTCTGACGGAACATTGGCCTCTAACACTACGCTTGTTGACGTATCCACACTCAGATACGCTCTCAACACTAACGGCTATATTATGTCGTCGAACACGAACCCGAAGTCAACTTATCGAACCACTATCCGTCGCATCTTCTCTACCGGTAAAGGTAATGGTGCGCTCAAGCTACAGTGGCACGGTGACGCCAATTCAGAAATCATCGTCCTGACATCAGGAGGTTTTGATCTTGATTTCGAGTCAATGGGATCAGGTGCAGTTCTGACTAACCCAGAAGCTAATAGCACAGGAGACATCCTGTTGTCAAGCTCAAATATCGCGGCAGGTGACATTTACACCTTCATCGTGGACATTCGAAAAGACTCGTCTGACTATGACGCAGGTCAGACCGCTGATCCAGCAGCATTCAATTCTGGTTCTTACAGGCCATGAGAAATCTAGTTGAAGCAATACACAGGAAGGACTTTACAACTGCCAAGGAAATTCTGGCAGAAGAACTTCGTGATGTCATTCAGTTTCATATGAATGAAATGAAAAAGTTGATTGCTTCGACCCTTACTGAGGAAGATAATAAAGTAGTATCTCTTGCCGGTGAAAAAGACAAGAGAGAACTTGGAAAATTCCACAGAACGTTTATGGGTGATGTAAAGAAACGTGCCGAAGAGATGAAAGATATCATCCGATCACATATCGAAACAGGAAAGTTTACGATGAAGGTTGGTGACCGGTTCTCGACAGAACACTCTAGAAAAAACGGGCACGCTCCATTCGAGGTTACTGGATATCACGTTGACACTAAAAATCCGGACAGAAACTACGGATATCATGTCCGTCGAGATACACCAGATGGCGAAGAAAAGTCAATGGTTATGGTTCGATCCATAAATGGAGAAAAACTTCATGGGCCTGAGAAATGGGCACAACTTCAGGCAGGCTTTAAGAAATTCGAACCACTGAAAGTAGTCAGCGAAGCTCGCATCAGAATAATCAAAGCACGTATTCGAAATGGTAAGGTGCAACGTCGAAAGAAAATATCGAATGTTACTGGCTATACTCTTCGGGGTGGTGGTCTGATTAAGATGTCACCAGCAGAACGAAGACGACGAAAGCTTGGTGCCAGAAAAGCAAAAATAAAGCGAAGAGCAAAGCTCAGTAGATCATTGATGAAGCGTAAGAAATCACTCATGAGAAGAAAGTCAATGGGGCTATGATGGGAAAATTAATCAGGGAAGAGGTCGCTGATGTAGCGTTTCTAACCGAAGAAAACAATGGCAAGAAAGAACACTTCATTACAGGTGTGTTCATGCAGGCCGAGAAGAAGAATAAGAACGGTCGTATCTATCCTCTACACATATTGCGTGAGGAAGTAAACCGATACAACAATGAGTATATCGCAAAGAACCGTGCTTTCGGTGAACTTGGTCATCCAGAGAACCCGACCATTAATCTTGATCGCGTCTCTCATATGATCACTTCTCTCACTGCCGATGGAACAAACTTCATCGGTAAGGCAAAAGTACTTGATACACCAAATGGAAAGATTGTCAAGAGCCTTCTTGACGGTGGAGCAAATCTTGGAGTGTCAACCCGTGGTGTTGGCTCACTTCGACCACAGAACGGATATCAGCTAGTTCAGGATGATTTTCATCTCTCGACAGCAGCCGATATTGTTGCCGATCCTTCGGCACCTGATGCATGGGTGACAGGCATTATGGAAAGTACAGAATGGGTTCTTACAAATGATGGATGGAAAGCAGTACATTATGAGTCTGCTAGAAAGCAAATCAGAGAAGCATCCAAAGCAGATATTGAGAGCGTTGCTCTTCGTCTCTGGACAAATTACATGTCAAAACTCTAATTTGCATAAATAAAAAGTAACAGGAGAAATCTAATATGTCAAAAAGCCTAACTGAAGCAGCAAAGGCGATTCTTTTGAAAGAAGACCCAACAGTACTGCAAGCAACCCTTACTCCGGGCGCGACTTATGCTGAACCGCCACAGACACTTACTGGTCCCGAAGATGTCGTACAGGCACCTACTGCACCGGGCGAAGGTGAAAATGTTGGCGCAAAATTCGCTAATAAGCTGAAGAAGGATACAACTATTCCTGCCGCTGTTCCTGCCGATGTTCCTAAGCCTCAGGCGGCTGTTATGGAAGAAGAATTTGAGATTTCTGAAGAACTTCAGAATTTCGTCAATGAACTCGTCGCTCAGGGACTATCTGAAGAAGATATCGCAAAGCGTATTGACGAGGAATTTGAAATCATTGAAGAAGAAGCTCCGAGCGCACCATCGCTTGAGGGATATTCTGTAAACATGAACGAACACGTTGAAGCTCTTCTATCAGGTGAAGAGCTTTCGGAAGAATTCAAGGAAAAGGCAAAGACCATCTTTGAAAGTGCCGTAAAGGCAAAGGTCGAGCAAGAGCTAAAGCTTTTTGAACAGGCCTATTCTGCAACTCTAGAAGAAGAGATTGCTAAGATCAATGAGAGTATGGAAGCAAACGTAAATAACTTCCTGAATTACATAGTTGAAGACTGGCGAAAGTCAAATGAAGTCCAGATTGAAACAGGTCTGCGTACAGAACTGACAGAAGACTTCATTGCTGGACTTCGTAATCTATTCGTAGAGCACTATATCGACATACCTGACGACAAGGTTTCGATTGTTGAGGAACTTGCTGCAAAGGTTGGTCAACTTGAGACCAAGCTCAATGAGCAGATCGAGGTCAATGTCAATCTGAATAATGTATTGAATGAGAGTAAGAAGACTGCGGTCATCAATCAGCTTACTGAAGGACTAACCGATACCCAGAAGGAAAAGTTTGTCACTCTGGCAGAGAACGTGAACTTTACTGACCTTAACACTTTCAGTAACAAGGTTCAGACCCTTCGAGAAAGTTACTTCGGAAGTGCAGTAAAGACTGCAAAAGAACTCGATACTATTGAAGCTGGTACTGAAGGTCAGCTAATAGTCGAAGACCTCAATTCACCTATGAGCAAGTATGTCAAGGCTCTCGGTAAGATTGTCAAAAACTAAGTTTGTATAAATAATAGTAACTAAACCAACAGAAGGAAGAAAAATGTATCTTTCAGAACAACTAGAAACTAAGTGGTCTCCTATTCTTGACCACGAGGGACTTGGCAAGATCAAGGACCCTTACCGTCGAGCGGTTACCGCCATCCTCCTAGAAAATCAGGAGAATGCTGTTAAGGAAGAGCGACGTGTGCTTTCAGAAGCTGCTCCTACCAACTTTATTGGTGGGTCATCAAATATTGACGCATACGATCCTATCCTGATTTCTCTGGTACGTCGAGCCCTGCCTAACCTCATGGCTTACGATATTGCCGGTGTTCAGCCAATGAACGGACCAACCGGTCTTATCTTCGCGATGCGTTCGCGATACGGATCACAGAGCGGAACAGAAGCTCTATTCAACGAAGCTAACACTGTGTTCTCTAGCCAGAACTCTGCTGGTGGACTTCTTCCGGCCGCTAACACCGGATATGCAAACACTAACCCTGTATTCGATCTAGACGCTATCGATGCCTACGGTTCAGGCCGTGGTATGAGCACAGCGCAGGCCGAAGCCCTCGGTGATGGTGTCACTGGAAATGCCTTTGCAGAAATGGCATTCGATATCGACAAGGTTACTGTAACTGCTAGAAGCCGTGCGCTAAAGGCTGAATACTCAATGGAAATCGCGCAGGACCTAAAGGTTCTACACGGCTTGGACGTTGAGACAGAACTGGCAAACATTCTGTCAACAGAAATTCTTGCCGAAATCAACCGAGAAGTTGTACGTTCGATCTATCGAACTGCTACAAAGGGTGCTGCATACGGAGTAACCACTGCCGGAACATTCGACCTCGATACCGACGCCAACGGACGTTGGTCAGTTGAAAAGTTCAAGGGTCTGGTATTCCAGATCGAGCGTGAAGCAAACGCTATCGCCCGTGCCACAAGACGTGGTAAGGGTAACGTGATCATCGTCTCATCAGACGTTGCATCAGCCCTTGCAATGGCCGGAGTACTTGACTACACCCCTGCCCTACAGGTCAACCTACAGGTTGACGACACCGGAAATACCTTTGCAGGACTTCTGCATGGACGAGTAAAGGTCTACATCGATCCTTACTTCGGTGGATCGTCAAATGGTGACGAACTTGTAACCGTTGGTTATAAGGGACAGTCTCCATACGACGCTGGTCTGTTCTACTGCCCATACGTTCCTCTACAGATGGTTCGTGCAATTGGTCAGGATAGCTTCCAGCCAAAGATCGGCTTCAAGACCCGATACGGACTTGTTGCTAACCCATTCGCTACTGCGAACGGTGACGGTGTAGTTGGTTCACGTAACACTGCTGGTCAGTCAAACATCTACTACCGAATCTTCCGAGTTCGTAACCTAACCTAATAGGTACACGGTAAAATACCTTACCTAATCAAATACTCCCGGCCGGAAACTGCCGGGAGTATTTCTATATCCAGTAGATGGATTCTTTGGTTACTCCAATTTTTCCAATCTTGGTTCCGACAGTAGGTTCAAGTATCCAGTGCTCATTTGTCCGATATACATCTTCAACCTGTTTTTCATCCGGTCGAATAAAACATTCCGAGTACAATTCATAGACAATAATGTCTTCGGGAAAGGCTATTAATCCACTTTCCATGTAAAGAACCCAATTGGATAAAGAAGACACCCCTTCTATACCTAGAAGGCATTTTTCTGGGTCAGTAGAAACACAAATACGTTCCGTTACATCGTCTTCATACGCAGACCGAGACGCGGGAACCCTCGGAGTAAAAATAAAGGTATCTCCAAGATCGCAATATGACACATGAAAAAATCTCATAGACACACCCTATCATAAATATACGTGAAGGTCAATCACAAAAGGCAAAGTCATGTCACTAAATTCAGTTCTCACACAAACACCAGTTAATCAGAACTTTCTTCACACCAACAAATTCTCGTTCTTTTTTCCGGGACTTCCATGGACTAACTTCTTCGTCCAGTCTGTGAGCATTCCCGGTGTATCGACTAGTGCCGTCTATGTCCCTACTCAACAGAACCCTACCTTCAGACATGGGGACACTCTTGTATACGACACATTATCAATAACCGTCCTGATAGATGAAGATATGAAGGTCTGGGAAGAAAACTACAACTGGCTACGTGCTCTCACTTCTCCAAAGAAATTCTCTGAATACATCAAAAACAGGCCAAGTGCTTTTCCTAATCTGACGAAACCATATACGGATGCTGTACTGATCCTCGACACAAACTCGAACAACTATAACTTCAAATTTACATTCAAGGATTGTCATCCGATTGCTTTGACAGGCATCGGTTTGTCTCAGGCTTCTTCACCGGATACAACTCCATCCGCAACAATTACTTATCAATACGACTACTATGAACTAGAAAGAGTAAATAGTCTGTTGACATAATGATCTGACTGTGCTATAATTCGATGATTGTAACACAGGTAATAGAAAATGATCCAGACAATTGAAGAGCTTCACGACGAGTGGAACAAAGATGCAGACATAGATCGAACCGAAGTTGGTTCGGAATTATTGAAAATCCCAAAGCTCCACTCGAAGTACTTGGCAATCATGACACATCACAGTGCTCAATCCAAGGAAATTGCCTTTAGTATGTCAAAGGCCAGAAAGATCAAGTACGAGTACTATCAGGGTGACCTGAACAATCCTCAGGACCTAGAAAAATACAATCTAGAGCCAATGACCAAAAGAATCCTCAAAACAGAGATACCAATGTATCTCGAATCCGACCCGACACTACTATCTCTGACGCGAAAGAAAAGTCTTCATGATGAAATCGTGGCTACTGCGTCGGCTATTCTGAAAGAACTAAACAGTCGAACGTATCAGCTACGTTCCTTTATAGAGTACGAAAAATTTATCAATGGCGTTAATTGAACTAGACGACATCAATGCATCCTACTTAAAAATCACTACATCTGATCCCGGATGTCTTCAAGAACTAAAAGAGTACTTCACTTTTACTGTCCCCGGATCGGAATTCAGCCCATCTGTCAGAAATGGCTTTTGGGACGGTAAAATTCGTCTGATCGACAGTAAAACCAATACTCTCATCTCAGGACTTGCATCAGAGGTAATTAGATTTGCCAGAGAAGTCGGTCATGAAGTATCGTATTCCGAACACTCCTATAGGCATTTCACCGAGCAGGAAGTACTAGACGTTGCTACAAAAATTGGTATGCCTCTGGAAATCAGACCGTATCAGATGCAGGCAATCCTGCAAGGATTGAATTACGGAAGACATCTTCTATTATCTCCTACGGCATCAGGAAAGTCAATGATCATCTATATGATTGTGAAAATTCTTGACCTAAAAACACTGATCATCGTTCCAAAGATATCTCTGGTTGACCAGATGACATCTGACTTCTCTGACTACGGTCTCGACGTGGACGCTCATGTTCATAAAGTCTATGGTGGACGTGATCCCAAAACAACTAAGAAAATCACCATCTCGACTTGGCAGTCTCTATATAAGCTGGAGAAGAAGTTCTTCCACCAGTTCGACGTTGTTATCGGAGACGAGTGTCATCTCTTTTCGGCTAAGTCACTGAACCACATTATGGGCTCATTGATTAATGCATACTACAGAATTGGTCTGACTGGTTCTCTGGATGGCTCCAAGACAAATGAGATGGTTATTAGAGGACTGTTCGGGCCGATCTATGTGGTATCAACCACTCGTGAGTTAATGGATGCAGGATACGTGTCAGAACTCGACATTAACTGCATAGTGGTTAATTACGAACCCGAAGTGGTTAAACGTGCGCATAAGTTATCCTACCCGGAAGAGCTATCATTTCTTTTCAACATGGAGGAAAGGAATAAGTTAATAGCTAACATGGCTCTACACATGAAGGGGAATGTCCTAATCCTGTGTCAGTACGTCAAAGAGCATGCCATACCGCTTCATGCGCTAGTCAGAGAAATCATTCCTCCAGAACGAAACGTCTATCTGATCATCGGCAAGGTAAATCCTGTCGAGCGAGAACGGATCAGGAAAATTCTTGATCAGGAGACAGACGCGATATTGATTGCATCTGTTCAGGCCTTTGCCACAGGTTCAAATGTGAAGAACCTCAGGCACCTGATCTTTACGGCTCCAACAAAGGCCATGGTGACTACCCTCCAGTCTATTGGTCGAGTGATCAGAAAATCACCGACAAAGTCTAAGGCAACTCTCCATGATCTGGTGGACAATCTGGCCTACCGGGGCCGTCAAAACTTTGCTATGAAACATTTCAAAAAAAGAATGGAGATTTATGCTATGGAGCAGTTTCCATTCAAGATCAAAAACATAGGATTGAAGAATGAGTAATATTAAGTTCGTACGAATGATTACAGGTGAAGATGTTATCACCGAACTTTCTGAAGTAACCACTGAAAGCTTCGTAACTTTTCATAAACCCACGAAGATTATCTATACCTTTGATGGTGAATCGACTATCAGAATGCAATTGATCCCATGGGTCTTTACGTCTCTTACAGAGAGTATGTCTTTCGACATACAACGTCGAGACATTCTTATCACGGCAGATGCATCCAAAGATATGGTAGAGACCTTCAATCAACATCACAGTCCTGATATTGACAATGATCTTGAATCGGAGATAGACATTGAACTGCCGTCAGACGGTCTAAAAAATCTTCAGAAGATGAAACTGAATTGATTCAGAGTCCTTCTAGAAATATCTCATCATAACCTGACACAGGGAATCTACCACCCTGTCAAGAGAGAGTCAAGAGGAAAATGACCGAAAAACGAAAATCAGTCCACTATGTGGACAACAAGAAGTTTTATGCCGAGATAGTAAAGCATCATGAAGCATGTGCTGCTGCTCGTGAAGCAGGTAAACAAGAACCTCGTATAAATGACTACATAGGTAGCTGTATATACAAGATAGCCAACAATCTGGCAACCAATGCTAACTTCATTAGTTACTCTTATAAAGAAGAGTTCATCGAAGATGCAATAGAGAACTGCATCATGTATTTCAAGGGATTTGATCACACCAAATGGACGAATCCATTTGCATACTTCACTCAAATATCGTATAATGCGTTTCGTCGTCGTATCAAGAAAGAGAACCGACTGAAGTACATCAAATATAAGTACCTCCAGCACATGATCATCGGGACAGATGATAACCTGATGGTTGATGCGGACGACAACCCTGTTCTCGGAAGTCAGTTAACAGACAACATGAATTTCTTCATTCAAGAATATGAAGAGAAGGAACAAGAGAACAAGAAGAAGCTTAAAGAAAAAGCTGCTCTGAATAAAGAGCGCAAGAAGAATATCTCAGACTTTTATGAAGGACATGAAAATGGAAAACCTGAACATTCCAATCCAAGTTGAAAATCTAATCAAGGGACTACTCTCTAAAGAGCCGGATCATATTCGAGAGAACTATCGTAACACTCTTGAAATTATCCGAAACGAGATTGACCGGGCTTTAGCCAAGGCTGCAACTCGGACTGTCTCTTTCTGAACCATATGACACAAGTAGCTCTTATCACGGATACACATTACGGGGTTCGTAATGCGTCTACAGTCTTTTTCGACTACTTCAAAAGATCATTCGACTACTTTTTTGATTATCTTGACGAGAACAAAATAAGTCGCGTGATACATCTTGGTGATCTATTTGACCAACGAAAGTCTATTTCTGTACTTGCATTAAATAGGTGTCGTCAAGACTTTCTGGATCGACTTGAAGAGCGAGGCATTGAGACAGACATCATTGTCGGAAACCATGATGTATACTACAAAAATACTAATGGGGTCAACACACTTGAAGAAGTGATCCCCAGAAGATATAATCATGTTCGAGTGAATACTGTACCTAAGCTTGTAGAGATAGATGGGGTTTCTATCCAGTTGTTGCCATGGATACCAGAATCTGCCGACGAAGGGATCATGGAAACCATTCGAAGCTCTAGAGCATCCATTCTTATGGGTCATCTGGAACTGGCTGGTTTCGAGATGTTCCGGGGATCGGTTTCTGAACACGGCATGGATCGAGACGTATTTTCTCGATATGATATGGTCCTGTCCGGTCACTTTCATCACAAGTCATCCGCAGGCAACATTCACTACCTTGGTGCCTTTACCGAGCACACATGGGCAGACTATAATGACCCACGTGGATTTCATGTTCTGGACCTGTCGAATAGATCACTAGAGTTCATTCCTACTAAAGAAACCGTTTTTGGAATGTATTCTTTTGATGATAGAAAACCAGAAATATCTTCCTATGTGAATGATTTTGATTACTCTCAGGTTCGAGACAAATACGTCAAAGTTGTAAATGCATCCAGCAAGAACAATCCATATCTGTTTGATGTATTCATGGATAGACTGTACAAGTCTTCACCAATAAAGATAACTGTGGTAGAAGACGTGGAAGTGTTTACTGATGAAGACCCAGAAGCGGTTGTCGATGAGGCAGAGGACACACCGACCATTCTCTCCAAATACATTGACAGCTTGACTCTGCCCGTTGATAATGCTAGAATGAAGTCCTTCATGAAGAAGGTCTATCATGAAGCCATGACACAGGAGATTTAGAATGAGGATACCTGAATTCAGGTTTATGATCTTTGGCGGTTACCATTATTACCCTGAGGGTGGAATGAATGATTTCATCATGTCCTATGAAAATGGGGATGGAGATGATGTCGAGAACATTCTTATTGATTTGGCACTTCGCGCAAAGTACGAGTGGCTACAGGTTTACGACCTCTGGACAGGAAAGAAATCGTCATTCAATTCACGAATGGAAAAGGTGGAGTATAAGTATGACCCTAAAGTTTCATAAGGACGGATCACTTCCATTGAATGGAGAAGTGTTTGTGTTCGGTTCAAATTTGTCTGGTATCCATGGTGCTGGAGCAGCCAAGGTTGCAGCTGCAAATTTTGGTGCTGTTTATGGTCGTGGAATTGGGTTCTGGGGAAATAGCTACGCTATCCCGACCAAGGATCACAGCATAACGTCAATGTCTCTGGATGAAATTCGTAGGCATGTGGAGACCTTCGTCAAGATCACTCAGTCAACGTTTTATAAGAACCCCGGCTATTTCGTGACCCGTGTTGGTTGTGGTCTGGCTGGTTATAAGGACAGGGACATTGCCCCAATGTTTAGGGGAGCAGTCAATTGTTCATTTGCAGAAGAGTGGAAAAAGTACCTTGAAGACTAATTTGACTGTTGATGAATTACTCGATATGATTGATAACTATAGGACCACTCGAAAGTATGGTCCTAATAGGATCGAACCTGAAGTGTCAATAACATGTCCTAAGTGTGGAGTGAAGTGGCAGGGTGCTATGTTGTATTCATGCCCAGACTACAAATGTCCAGTTCAAGCAAAGGCTGTGTTCTAATATGCTAGAGTTTAAAGTCATCCGGTGGAAGAACTTACTTTCCACCGGAAACGTCTTTACAGAAATTGTTCTGGATACCGGAGCAAATACACTATTCATTGGTGAAAACGGGGCCGGGAAGAGCACTATTCTCGATGCCCTGTGTTTTGCCTTATTCGGCAAGGCCTTTCGGAATATCAATAAGCCTGCCCTGATCAATTCGGTCAACGACAAGAACATGGTCGTCGAGGTTGAGTTCATCACTAACGGCAAGCACTACAAGATCATTCGAGGGATGAAACCAAACATCTTCGAAATCTATGTGGAAGGTGTTCTAATAAATCAGGCCGCTGATTCGAGAGACTATCAGGAATACTTGGAGAAGAACATTCTTCGAGTGAAAAGTCAACGTGCCTTTACTCAGATAGTCATTCTCGGTGCAGCTTCGTTTACTCCGTTCATGCAGCTTACCGCTGCTGCTCGTCGTGAATTCATTGAAGACCTATTGGATATAGACGTGTTTTCTTCAATGAACGCTATAGTCAAGGCCCGCTCCGCTACTCTGAAATCTGACATTGACAAGAACCAATTATCCATCACTCTCACAGAGGAAAAGAAAAAAGTACTTGAGAGAACGCTTGACAACCTGCGATCATCAACATCCGAAAAAATAGCGGACCTCAAGTCTCAAGGTCGAAACCAGCAGAAACACTATGAAACTCTGCAAGCGGCGACTGATGAACTAATCCGAAAGCGACAATCCTATGTTACTCTAGGATCAGGTCGGGCCGAGGCGATTGCAGCAGAACGCAAGAAACAATCCGAAATATCAACGCTTACAGTCCATAGGGATGCTCACAAGCGCGACTTCGATTTCTATCATCGGCACGATGAGTGCCCAACCTGTAAACAGGAACTCGATGCTGGTTTCAAGTCTAATGCGATAACTACGTCCGAAGAGAAATACAATAGTCTTAATGAAAACATTAAAAAACTTCAAGTAGAAGTTAAAGTATTAGTTGATGAAATAAAGAAGTACGATAAGTATGCTCAATTTGTTACTAATCTAGATAAGGACATTAGTGTAAAGCATTCTGAAATATCGTCAACCCAGAAAGATATTCAGAAGATTGCGAAAGAGATTAAGGCTCTGACTGTGTCGGATCAGACAGTGATTGAGGTTGAGCAGGAACTTGGTAAGATAACGACCGAGCTTTCTGATCTTGAAGCCGAAAAGAAAAGGTTGCTTGAGGATAAGGTGTACCATGATACCGCTATCACACTTCTGAAAGATGGTGGTATTAAGACCAAGATCATTAAGCAGTACCTGCCAATTATCAATAAGACCATCAATCTGTACCTGAAGAAATTTGGCTTTATGGTGAACTTCTCTGTAAACGAAAAGTTTGAGGAAGTGATCAAGTCTCGATATCAGGATGAGTTCTCGTACAATAATTTCTCCGAGGGTGAGAAGGCTAGAATTGATCTGGCTCTATTACTTGCATGGAGAACTATTGCTAAGATGAGAAATTCGGTATCTACAAATATACTGATACTAGACGAAGTATATGATAGGTCTCTGGATGTATCTGGAACAGAAGAACTTACCAAGATACTGAAAGATACTACAAACGTGATCGTAATATCTCATACACTCGATCAATCAATGCACGAGTTTGATCGCGTATTCACATTCATGAAAAAAGGTAATTTTAGCTCTTGCACTCTTTCATGAACCTGATATAGTAGGATCAAACGAAAGGAATTTGTAATGGCTAAACCAACCTCTCTTAAAGGTCCGACGACTTCGTATGGATTTTCAACGAACTTCGCAAAGATCATCGCGAAGGAAAACATCCATATTCGGCAGACCTATTCGGCGAAAAATGCGTCTTTCAATCTAAAGACGCGCGTCCTTACATTGCCTGTGTGGTCTGGGATTTCAGAGTCACTCTATGACATGATCTTGATCCATGAAGTTGGCCATGCTCTGGATACAGACATGAACAAGTATTCAGAGATTATATCCAAGCTTAATTCTTCGTTTAAGTCTATTCCGACTGAAGTCATTAAGTCGTATCTCAACGTGATCGAGGATTCTCGTGTTGATAGGCGTCAGAAGGAACGTTATCCCGGAAGTATTTCCGACTATGCCCTTGGATACAAGGAATTGCATGATCGCGACTTCTTTGGCCTCAAGAAGCTGAATAAGGATGTCAATGATCTTACATTCATTGACCGGCTGAACATCTACATCAAGAATGGTTTTCATCTGAACATCAAGTTCAATCCAATCGAGAAAGAACTTCTCGGTCGTGTCGAAAAGACACGGACCCTTGATGACGTTCTCGATGTCGCAGATGATATTCTTCGCTATGCTGAAATCGAGGGCAAGATACCTCCAAGCTTCAGTGACGACATTAGCGAAATCCTTGAAAAACTTGAGCAGCAGGAAGACGGCGATACCGAGTCAGCGCCGGAACAGTCTAAGTCTGAGAAGTCTAAGTCTGAGAAGTCTAAGTCTGAGAAGTCTAAGTCTGAGAAGTCCGAACCAAAGGATGGGGAAGACGAAGATCAGAACTCTAGTGGGACCGAAGCTGGGGATGATGCCGAAGGATCAGAAGATAGCGAAGGGTCAGAAGGTGCCGAGCCTTCTGAGGCTTCTGATGAAGCCGATGGTTCTGATGAAGCCGATGGTTCTGATGAAGCCGATGGTTCTTCTGGTGGCAGTGAAGGAACTTCTTCTAATCAGGAGAAGAATGTAACTAAGTCTGTTTCTAACAGCTTCACCGATATTGTAAAGGCTCTGAAGGATAAGTATGGCAAAAATCCTGTTAAAGTCAGTACCACTGATGAAGCCATTAATGAAACTTTCAGCAAAGTAGTCTATACTAAAGTTGTTGGTGCTCTGGCAACAGAAGTTGTTGAAGTATTCATCCGCAATCCAAAACTTAACAACATTGTCATTCCGAACAGCAGGGTTGTTGATACTTTCAAAAAGCTAAGGATCAATAATGATACGAAATTCAATGAGTTTCGAGATGAAGAGCGGGCAAATGTCAGCTACATGGTTGCCGAGTTTGAGCGTCGTAAAGCCGCTGATCTTTACAAGAAGGTTCAGGTTTCTCGTACTGGTATTCTGAATATGACCGATGTTCATCAGTACAAATACTCCGATGACATCTTTAAGAGGCTGTATAGTGTACCAGAAGGTAAGAGCCATGGCCTGATCTTTCTTCTTGATTGGTCTGGTTCAATGGCTGATAATATTCACAATACACTAAAACAGCTTCTCATTCTTACTATGTTCTGTCGAATGGCTGGTATTCCTTTCGAAGTTTACTCGTTTCACTCAAAGAGTGGTTTTTATGGGAGCGGGTCATCAAACTTCAGTGCATTTAAGTCGCAGCCAGATCATATGGCTGGAAACTACTTTGGGTACGGGGAATTTGAGCTTCGCTGCATACTGTCTTCTGACATGAAGGCATCAGACTATTTGCTGGTATCTAAGGTGTTGTTCAACATGACACTTGGAAGAAATTGGGCAAACGTTAGTGCATGGGAACTCGGAAGTACTCCACTCATTCAGTCTATAGAGGCTCTTCCTCCAATGGTGAACGACTTTATCAAAAGGAAGAAGGTTCAGGTTCCAACAGTGGTTGTTTTCACTGACGGAGAAAGTGACGGGCCGATGCTTAGTACTACTGGTAGTAGTGGTGGTTTCTCTGCAATGTCTATGCAGTATCAGGTAACAAATCCGAATACGAAGAATTCCTTTACTACTAAGGATGGTGGTGCTAGAGAAATTCTTCGGGTGATGCTACATCACCTAAAGAACCAGACTGGTGCTCGACTTGTTGGGTTTAGACTGGCTGATAGTATTTCTGGTAACCATTACGGCATCACTGATACTCAGATGAAGGGTAAGAAATATATCGAAACAAATGATCCCGGCTACGACAAGCACTACTTCATTCTCAGTAAGGGTCTCACATTGAAAACCAATAAGTCCTTCTGGGATAGTGTAGGAAAGGACTATTATAATGACGATGACTTCACTAAGGATATCATCGACTTTGGTAAGAGCCGAGCAGAATCTAGATTTCTACTCAAGAGTTTCATCGACGACATTTCTCTTGACAGAACCTCGTGATTTTAGTATGATTTGTGAGTGAAAGAAAGGAACACCACATTATGCCTAAAGTGATTGACCGGACCCCGTTCATTAACGCGGCCCGTACCGAGTACGGTAATGACGTGAACCTGCTGTCTCGGCAGCAGGTTCTGAAGCTGGTAAACGACTACAATCTGCCGTTTCCTAACTGGTTGACTAACGGAAAAGAAAACCGTGCCGGTCGCGGCGCATACAAGCTGTATCCGGATAAGACGGTTCGCATCGTAGGAGAAATCCTTCCTAATGATCCTCCTAAAAAGGAAAGTACTAAAGAATTGACTAGCATTGAACACTCGGAATTTATTCCAGCAGAAGTTTCTGGATATGTACCGTTTGGTCATTTCGATGACGTGAAGAATATCGTCGCATCGAAGAAGTTCTTTCCTACGTTCGTTACCGGTCTTTCTGGTAACGGCAAGACCATGATGATCGAACAGGTCTGTGCGAAGGAAAATCGCGAATGTATTCGTGTCAATATCACTCGTGAAACTGACGAAGACGACCTGATCGGTGGGTTCCGTCTTGTGAACGGTGAAACGGTCTGGTCTGACGGTCCTGTCATTGTTGCCATGAAGCGCGGCGCTGTACTTCTTCTGGACGAAGTTGACCTTGGTGATGCCAAGCTCATGTGTCTTCAGCCAATCCTTGAAGGAAAGCCATTCTTCATTAAGAAGATCAAGACCCGCGTGGTCCCTGAAAAGGGTTTCAATATCTTCGCTACTGCCAATACCAAGGGTCGTGGCTCTGATGACGGAAAGTTCATCGGCACCAACATCATGAATGAGGCGTTTCTGGAGCGTTTCTCCATCACCTTCGAGCAGGAATACCCTCCTGAATCGACCGAGAACAGTATCCTGAACAATGTCCTTGGTAGTGGATATACTCGGTTCATCAAGTCTCTTGTTGAGTGGGCAAACGTCATTCGAAAGAGTTTTGCCGAAGGTGCCTCGAATGAGATTATCTCTACTCGTCGTCTGGTCCATATCTGTGAAGCCTACCTTATTTTTGGCGACGACAAGATGAAAGCCATCCATGCGTGCCTAAATAGGTTTGATGCGTCTACTAAGGATGACTTCGTCAAGACCTACCAGAAGATCGATGCGAATGCATCGTCGTCTGGTCGAGACCCGGCACCAGTAGTTAAGAAGCCGCGAAAGGTAGACGAAAATGATGCCTACACCTTTCCTCCAGTTTCAGCGTCGGCTGGAATCGGCGTAGCCAAGGAAAAGCCGAAGACCTATTCGTTTTAACCCAGACTACTATACATACTCAGAGTAGGCCGGAATTAACCGGCCTACACTATTAGAAAGTGATAACAATGGAAATTACTATCAAGACCGAAGAACTCCGTAAGAACAAACTCTTCGTCGCCACTCCGATGTACGGTGGACAAGCCAACGGCATGTATGTCAAGTCAATTCTAGACCTTCAAACTATGTGTATGCAACTAGGTATTGAAGTTCGTTTTTCTTTCCTATTCAATGAATCTCTCATCACTCGTGCCAGAAACTATCTGGTTGATGAGTTTCTTCGATCAGAAAACTTTACCCACATTCTATTCATCGACAGTGATATTGGCTTCGATGCAAATGACGTGTTAGCACTCATTGCACTCGACAAGGATGTGATTGGTGGACCCTATCCAAAGAAGTCCATCAACTGGAACTCTGTAGCAGATGTTGCCAGAAAGAACCCCAACGTCAACCCGGCCGAGCTTGAGGCGGTTATTGGCGACTACGTAATGAACCCTATTCCCGGAACTCAGCAGTTCTCTGTTACCGAACCCCTTGAGGTTATGGAAATCGGAACAGGCTTCATGCTCATTAAGCGACAGGTCTTCCAGAAATTCTCAACAGAGTACCCGCATCTCAGGTATCGTCCTGATCATGCCGGGCAGCAGAACTTTGATGGAAGTCGATACATCTTTGCGTACTTCGACACTGTCATTGATCCTTCTAGCCATCGATATTTGTCCGAAGACTACATGTTCTGCCAGTACTGGAGAGCAATTGGTGGTCAAGTATGGATTTGCCCGTGGATGAAGCTCCAGCACGTTGGAACCTATACCTTCCAAGGAAACCTTGAAAAGATTGCCGCGATGCGAGGAAACCTATGACACAAATCGCTATAAAGCACAACCAGATCGACTACAAGTTTCGTGAGAAGTCTCTGGTAGATGAACTTCAGTACTACATCGATAAAACGTATGCTGGTCACTATGGAGGAAGTATTCAGCCAACAGAAGCGATCATTTCTGCTGGTTTTGGTACTGGATTTATTCTTGGGGACATCATCAAATATGCGATGAGATACGGAAAGAAGGGACCGGTTGAGGATCACAGAAAAGACTTGATGAAGATTGCTCACTATGCTATACTCGCTCTTTATAACCATGACGTAGAGAATGAAAGAACTCCAAATGAAACTAAGTGATCGTACAATAACCATTCTGAAAAACTTTGCCACCATCAATGACTCCCTTCTTTTTCTTCCCGGAAAAATTCAGAAGACAGTAAATGAGTCTGACTACATTCAATGTGAAGCAGTTCTAGAGGAAGACTTCCCTACAGAGTTTGGCATCTATGACCTCAGGACATTCCTGTCCAACGTCGCGGCCCTCAAGGACCCTGATATATCTTTTTCAAGTTCCTACTTGACATTGAGCGACGGAACGTTTACGATTGACTACTTTTACACGTCTCCGAGAAATATCAAGTCACCAGAGGCTGGTGGCATTGAGGTTGGTGAACCTGATGTGAAGTTCACACTCACTAATCAGGAATTTCAGAGACTAGTGAAGCTGGCAGACATGAACGGTCTGCCATCACTCAAGATCACCGGAAAGAACGGTGAAATCATTATGCAGGCCCGAGAAAACACTGACAGTTCTAATAGTGTTCTCATGAAGATCGATACCTATGAAGGTGAAGATTTTGATGTGACATTCACACTAGAGAACCTAAAGCTTCTCCCAGATGACTATGAAGTTAGCCTGTATACCGATGGACTTGGAGTATTCGAAAATACGTCCAAGACATTAAAGTACTTCATAACACTAGACAATTAACAGGACATAGAGAATGAGTAATTTGACTGAAGACAACAAGAAGAAGCTGCGTAAGGCAATTCTTGAAATGAATGACTCCCTGACCCGTGTTGCGGCCGAACGGGACCTTCAGAAGGAAATCATTAAGAAGATTTCTGAAGAACTTAGTATCGACGGAAAGATCATCCGAAGAATGGCCAAAGTTTACTACAATTCCAACTTTACTGAGGAAGTAGAGAAGGACGAGCAGTTTGAAGAAACTTATCGAAATGCGGTGGAATAATGGAAGAGTTCATCTGGGCAGAGAAGTATCGACCAAAGAAGGTTGACGACTGTATTCTGCCTCCTCGCATTAAGGACGCATTGAAAACTTACGTCGATGCCAAGGCTGTACCAACTCTTCTGTTTACAGGTGCATCCGGAATTGGTAAAACTACTGCTGCTATTGCTCTATGTGAAGAGATTGGTCTATCGTACATGATAGTCAATGGCTCCAAAGAGCGTGGCATTGACATACTTCGAACCAAAATTCAGAAGTACGCTTCGACAGTTTCACTGAAGGGTGGTAGAAAAGTCATCATCATTGACGAAGCCGACAACCTAACTGTGGATTCTCAGTTAGGTTTTCGAGGGGTTATTGACGAGTTTTCGGCAACATGTAATTTCATCTTCACTTGCAACATGGTGAGCCGAATTCATCCGGCTCTTATTTCACGGGCCGTATCAATCGACTTCAAGTTGGTCGGTTCAGAAAAAACCGATATGGCACGACAGTTTCTTACTCGATGCCTGAACATTCTTACACAGGAAAATAAGACCTATGACAAGACTGTTGTTGCTAAGGTCATTGAGAGAAACTTTCCAGACTACAGAAAAATACTGAACGACCTTCAGTATTTCGCCGCGCAGGGTGATCTTGACGCTGGTGTATTGACTAAAATAAATGATGTTCAGAAAATGTCTGAACTGATGTCCTATTTGAAGGCCAAGAACTTTGATGCAATTCGTAAGTGGGTTGTATTGAATAATGACGTGGAGCCAAGCCGTATCTTCAGACGAATTTACACTTCTCTACAGGGTAATGTCGATCCATCTAGCATTCCTCAGGCAGTAGTCATCCTTGCACGATATCAGTATCAGGCAGCGTTTGCTGCCGACGCTGAAATCAATCTCGTCGCATGTCTGACAGAACTGATGATGGAGTGCACTTATGTATCTTCGTGAAATAACTAAGACTGATCTGAGAAGAACTGATGACGAGAAGAGAAATTGTCTCGGAAGATTAGGTGAACAGATAGTAGGCAACTACTACAGCCAAAGGAACCACAGTGTAGTATATCCTCTGGATTTATTTGATTCAGCAAAGGATGTTCTTGTAGATAAGTTCAAGCTTGAAGTAAAGACTATGGTTCCTCTTATATCTCAGGATGCCTTTACTTTCAGGGTTTCTCAATTACAGAAATGTAAGAACTCTGATGCTGTATACTTTGTCTCGGTTCCTGCTATAGGAAAGCATCATTTTTCTTTTGGTAAAGTTTACGCGATCAAATCCGACCTGATGCGGTACTCATTTTATCATAAGAATTTCGGTGAAAGAGGCAGTCCTAGAATGGTAAAGGTTCCTATTCTTCAAGAGGGAATGAAGGAAATCTTCACTTGTAGTGAAGAGGAGTGTGTAAGGCTAATCGAGTATTCGACTTCCTCTTACAATAAGGTGAATTTGGATGGCTGATATCTTTAAAGACATTGTCCCTTCTATACTACAGACCAAGAAGAGAGTTGAAGATTTCGAGAAAGACTATGTATCCTTCGTAGTAAATCGAGCACTATCTTACCACTATGACTGTATATTCTATGCAAACCAGATGAATATACAGTCATCTACTGCTACTCCTGAAATGCAGTATGACTATCTCCTAAATAGCATCAGGGGCTATAAAAGGCCCTTTCGCAAATGGATTAAAAATGAAGCGAACGATGACTTGATTGCTGTTATGGAATACTATGGCTACTCTGCCTCAAAAGCAAAGGAAGCTCTAGTTCTTCTAGACGATACTAAGTTGTCGCAGATAAAGAAGAACTTATATAAAGGTGGACTAAACAATGATAAACTTAAATGATCTGGTTGAAATCAGACTGAAAGACAACGAAGACTTCTTGAAGATCAAGGAAACACTCACTAGAATTGGTATTCCCTCGTCTCAAGACAAAACTCTATACCAGTCGTGTCACATTTTACATAAGCAGGGAAAGTACTACATAGTACACTTCAAGGAAATGTTCCTGCTCGACGGTAAGGCATCAGACTTTACAGAAGATGATCGAGCACGAAGAAACACTATTGCTAATCTTCTCCACGATTGGGAACTATACGATCTAGTAGACTATGAGAAGACAGTATCACCTGTAGTCCAAATCAAGGACCTAAAGATACTGCCGTTCAAGGAAAAGTCGGAATGGAAACTGGTGGCAAAGTACCAGATTGGAAAAAAGAAAGTTGACAATGACAGATAATGTAAATGATGTAGCAAAGCGCGGACCCGGAAGACCACCAAACGTGGTAAAGCTAAAGCTCTGGAAAACTACTTCTGGAGCAAATCTTCCGAAGTTCCAGACTAAACAGGCAGCATGTTTTGACCTCGAAGCATGCGCGCACGGAAAGTCTACTTATTCCGGGTACAATGCCGACAACAAGCCGTTTCATCGAGATGTTCACGACATGTCCGGTGTTCCGTCTATTTTCATGTCGGCTGGTGACCGCATTATGATCCCCACAGGCCTAAAGATGGATATTCCAGAAGGGTATTCGGTTCGGGTTCATCCTCGATCTGGAATGGCCCTGAAACAGGGTCTTACTCTGATCAATGGAGAAGGGGTAATCGACAGCGACTACGTCGATGAAGTCTTCGTTCTTCTCTGGAACACTTCAACAAATGGTGTATGGATACCTTCAGGGACACGTATTGCTCAGGCAGAACTTGTCCCTCAGGAACGATATGTGATCGAAGGAACAGCGGAAGAGCCCGGCCAGAAGACCGACAGGGTCGGCGGAATGGGTTCTACCGGAACATGAGGATCATAATCAAACCCACTGTAGCGGTCATCATCCCTACAGTAGGTTCTCCTAAATTTGAGAAGGCCTATAATAGTGTCCGCTCTCAGACCTTTACCGACATTGATATCATCAGGGTCGTTGATGGTCCTATCGAAAATAGTAGTGTTCCTGATCAGGAACACTACACTATTCAACTTCCATTCAATACAGGAAAATCCGGCTATTATGGACACCGCATTTATGCGGCTGTTCCACATTTGCTGGATCATGACTTTATCTTCTTTCTGGATGAAGATAACTGGTACGAGCCAGATCATGTTGATGCTTCTATAGAAGCATTCTCGACTAATCCCGGTGTAAGGTTCGTTCACTCACTAAGAAATATCGTTGATGAAAACGAGAATTTCATCTGTAGAGATGACTGTGAATCTCTTGGTACGTATCCCGTATACTGGAGTACGAACGAACATCTTGTCGATACATCCTCGTTCTCATTCAGGAACGACTTCATTAAGGATCACTGTCATATCTGGCATCATGGCTGGGGTGGTGATCGACGGTTCTTTAATGCCGTACGAAGTAATCCTTATGCGTGTACAGGAAAGTACACACTAAATTACAGACTAGACGGAAATCCAAATTCTGTCAAGCCAGAATTCTTCCTCGAAGGAAACAAGATTATGTCACATAAGTATGGAGAAAGACTGCCGTGGGTAAAACACTGATTATAGGTTATGCATCTGGTTACGATTGGGATAACATCAAACACTGGATTACTTCAATAAAGGCTACATCCTTTGCTGGTGACATTGTGTTGGTTACTACTAACATATCTGCCGAAACACTTAATAAGCTCAATGGTACCGGTATTATTTCGTATGCATACGGCAAACAGGCAGATGATGGGTCTTACTCGAATTCAGCCCAGACCGTTCCGCACGTCGAAAGGTTCTTTTACTTGTGGTCTGCTCTTGACAATATGTCAGCAGAAGACTATGATCAGGTGATCACAACCGATGTTCGAGACGTTTACTTCAATCGTAATCCGGAACTGCATTTTCCGGATGGAGTAAACCTTGCCGTAAGTTCGGAAGGGATGAATTATCGAGACGAGCCATGGGGAAATAACAATCTGGCTGATGCGTATGGACCGTATTTCCATTACAGATTAGCCGACAAGCCAATATTCAATGTTGGAGTTATTGGTGGACGTTTTGAACACGTGAAGAAACTTCTTCTGAACATCTTTCTGATGTCAATCAATCGACCTATCCAGATAGTAGATCAGGCTTCATTCAATGTAATCATTCATGAAATGTATCCCGAAGATCAGGTCTGGAAAGACCCTCCAGAGTGGGCAGTAAACCTTGGAACAACTCCAATGGCTGTTCTCAATGGAGTTAAGGGTGATCTGGCTTATGCTGTCTATCAGGGTCGATTGACTAAAGAAGACTACTTGAAAACATACTATGGACCTGCTATTGATAACGAAGAAACATACAAGGCCTTGTTGTCAAAGTATGCCATATGGCATCAGTGGGAACGTATACCCGATCTTGCCGGAGACATTGAAGGAAAACCAGAATGACAACTATGAATGATCCAACATATTTTACAGTAGAACAATTAAGGGGTGTTGGCTTATGGCCTCTCCCTTACCTATCAGGGCTGATGATGGTTCCGTATATCAATCGACTGTCGGGGGATGAACTTAAGGGTATTGAGGTAGGAGTTCTTAAGGGTGAGACCGCGACAGTGGTCCTCGAAGCCTGTCCGAAGGTCAAAACCTATTATGGTGTCGATCCCTATCGAGAGTATTTTGATGTCGATCACATTAAGACACAGGATCAGATGAACCACTTTAAAGAAGTCGCGGAAAAGAACCTGTCGAAACATCCTCAATACAAGTTGGTTGATGTCGTCCCAGAAGGTCTTGTAGATTTCATTCTGATAGACGGAAATCACTCCTATGAAAATGTTCTGACCGACCTGAATACCTACTATCCTCTTCTTCGAGAAGGTGGTATTATGTTCTGTCATGACTACAATAATGACGAAGTCCGACGAGCTATTACTGACTGGCGTCGATCTAACAGGGTATCTAACCCGATTATGGTTATGCCTAACTTTCTGTGGGTGTGGTATAAGTGACAAACATCTTCAAAGACGAAAGTGGTTGGTGGAGAGTAGAGGGTGATACTGCCTTTGACTCAATCCTAGAGGGATATCCAAAATACGAAGAGACGTTCAAGGAACTTCTTGGAGAGCCCGGTGGTACTGCTATTCAGGCAGGTGGTTACTGCGGAATTTTTCCTACCCTGATGGCAAACTTCTTTGACAACGTCTATACTTTTGAACCGGACAGGATTAACTTTACCTGTACTGTTTTAAATGTTTCTGGACGTTCAGTATACTGTTACAACAGCTTTCTTGGAAATAGACGTGCAATAAAAGGTATTCGAAATCTTGTAGAAAGTAATAGAGGTATGAATGTATCATTTGGTGATGGACCTATTCCGACACTGATGATAGACGATCTTGCTCTTCGAGATGTTCGATACATCCAGTTGGATACAGAGGGAAGTGAAGCCGATATTCTCGACGGAGCAACAGATACCATTTCTTCATGGAGACCAGTTATTTCAGTAGAAGACACTAATGAAACGATCTGGAACTTTCTGAAGAAGTTTAATTACAAGGAACACTCTAAGGTTTACCGGGATACTTTCTATGTCTCTTCCTAACATAACAATTGGCTTTACTGACTACTACAAACCAATCGATGAGTACTTTACTCAGGTCCTGTCCAAGGCATTTACTGTTCATCGTAATGACCAGAACCCAAACTATCTTTTCTTTTGTGACGAGACCTTCGGAACGAATAATCTTGGTTACGATGAAAGTCGAGTAACCAAGATTTTCTTTACCGGTGAGAACCGACGACCATGGAACTATAGAGCACACAAGGCAATCTCGTTCGATCATTTAGACGGCCCAAATCACTACAGACTTCCACTCTATGTCGTGGAAGACTGGTATATGAGGACCAAACTCGGTCTTGAAGGCATTGCGCATCGTCATGATAATAATGCCTTCTTGAAGTATGCAAATTCATCTCCGAAGAAATTCTGTACCTTCATCTCCTCTAATCCAAATGCATTAGAGAGAAATGAGGCCTTTCATTTTCTCTCTGGATATCGAAGAGTTGAATCTGGTGGCCCATGGCTCAATAATGTAGGAAAGGTACTTCCACGTGATGTAACGGCTCAGGAACATAAGATCAGATTTATGGCAGATGCAAAATTCAATCTCTGCTACGAGAATTCGTCTTATCCGGGATATGTAACAGAGAAGTTATACCATGCTCTATGGGCAAACGTGATCCCGATCTATTGGGGAAGTCCTACAGTAGAACTTGACTTTAATAAGAACGCATTTGTAAGTCGCCATGAATTCTCTTCGTTTGAAAAAATGCTTGACAGGATCAAAGAGATAGACTATAATGATGACTTAAGAATTTCTATGCTCTCCGAACCGATCTTCGGTAACCACGGACTTAAAGTAATGGATGAAGATCGGTTTCTGGACTGGTTTATGGATAATGTATACATTGGAGATACGGAATGAAATTTGCACTTCTCCTTTCTGGTCAACCTCGTGGCTATGATGTAGCATTCGAGTACCTGAAGAAGAATTTTTTGGATGTCTGTGATGTTGATGTATTCTTCCATACGTGGAATAATAATGTCTACTCAAAGCAAGACATCATGTCAACATATGATGCCGTTAGCTATTCATTTGAAAGTATTAGTGAGGACATTGTTCGATTAGTGGATTCGTTGTATCTCAATACTCCGGACCCATCTCGTTGGCCAGCATCTGCGACCTATCATTCATTCAAGTCTATCTATAGGGTTCGAGAACTTCTGAACAAGTATTCCTTCAGAAACAAGATTAAGTACGACTACGTAATGCGTACTCGTTTTGATTTTGCCTTGAATATACCTATTCCAGAACTTGTAAGTGATATTGAAGATATTACGGACAATATGATAATTGTTCCGAATGATAGAGGAAGTGATCGACCTTACTTCTGCAATGATCAGTGGGCATTCGGAACCCATAATGCCGTTTCCAAGTACTGTAATACTTTTGTCGATCTGCCTCGGTTCTATAATGCTGGAGTGTCTATGATCGGGGAAGATATGTTGGCAGCAAATCTGAGAAACCAGCAAATGCAGTTGGCATTAATCAATATGCATCACCCATTTCCTCCCGGACCCTACAATGGGTCTTATCACTCACTTGTACGCGACGACATGGAACTATGGAAACCAAAATGAATAAAGTACTTAAGGGTCACTCAGGAAGTATAGTGACCCTTAAGTATAGTAATTCTCATCCCTATATTGAAAAAGTAGGGAACGTGCGAAGAAACTTTGAGAGAATGACTGCTCTATCCAAGTACAACTGGATAGTACTTCCTCAGATTTACTTGTACGACGAAGCCAATGAAATTCTTCAGATGGAGTATATTCATGGGCTTGACATGAAGACCTATCTCAGGCATAATAAGCCAAATGCATTGGCAGATCATCTAGTCGGGATTACCTATCACCTGAGAGATATTCGTCATGATAGAACCTCTCCAGTCCCGTATCATAAAAGACTGATGATACCCGTCACTGATAGTATTCGATGGCTTGATAAAGAAAAGCATCCCTTCAACTTCAATTTTGAAGAGTTCTACAAACGGATACATCCGTACCTGTATCTTGCTCCGCACTCAGAGTATATTGGTGATCTTACTCTGGAAAATATCATATGGACAGAGGATCGAGGCTTCATTCATATTGATCCGGTAACTACTCCGTATCATAGTGTAGAGTACGACCTAGCAAAGCTCCGACAGGATACTGTTCATCACTGGTTTCTGAGAAACGACCCAAATCCGGACGCTAATCTAGTCCAGTCATTGAGCTACATTAATGAAGCGCTTCCTACGTTTGAGGGAAGCCGCTATCACGATATCCTGATGCTACTCCGGATATACAGACACTGTGACCCTTATACTTCAGACTATAACTTTATTGCGAGGACCGTTAATAGACTATGGACGTAATTATACCAGCCGCTGGACTATCTACCAGATACAACTCAGACAAGCCGAAGTATCTTCTCTATGATTACTCCGGGAAGATGTTGATCTATCATGTTGCTCTCCCGTATATCAAGCGTGGAGACAGGGTGCATATCGTAGTTCTGAGGGAGCACGCTGAAAAGTTTCGGGCGCTTGACCATCTTGAGGCATCATTCATTAATGAGATAAATGCCGGATACGAATTTAATGTCGTCATCCTTGACAATCTTACACGTGGTCCTGCCGACACAGTATATCAGGCACTTGAAAAAATGAACATCAGTGGAACATCTCCATTCCTGATTAAGGACTGTGATAATTTCTGGGATGTTACTATCGAAAATGAGTATGAGTGGCCCAATCAGGTCTATACTTACAATCTCAATGATGTGGCAAAGACCATTCGCAATCCTGCCTCGAAAAGCTATGTTATTACCAATAAAGAAGATGTGGTACTGAAAATAGTTGAGAAGCAGGTTGTATCTTCACAGTTCTGCTGTGGAGGATATAGATTTGGTTCTGTCGATGACTACAAGAAAAACTTCAGAGAAGTCGCAAAGATCACTACAAGTGAGATTTTTGTTTCTCACGTCATATCTCGAATGACAAGTGTCTTTGCCGCTACTCCGGTAACTGGACTTGTTGATCTAGGAACTCAGGAAGATTGGGATGAATGGAATAATAAGCCGACCATCTTCTGTGATATTGACGGAACACTCGTAAAGGCTAAGGATAGGCTCAGTTACTATGAGCCTAGCGAACTACTCAGTAACAATGTCGATCTGATACTGAGAAAAGTTCGTGAAGGTTGTCAGGTGATCTTTACCACTGCTCGTCCATGGGTAGACTTCGAAGTTACTCTAGAGCTATTGAAATCCATGGGTTTCGAAGACCCGTACTTGATTTGTGGCCTACATAATGCTCCACGAGTACTCATCAATGACTACAACGTATCAACCAATAAGTATCCTACAGCTATTGCCTACAATGTCAGAAGAGATGCGGATACACTTTCAGAGGTCTATAGATGAAAAGTGATAAAGTTGCCCTGATTACAGGGATTACTGGTCAAGATGGATCGTACCTTGCAGAACTTCTTTTGAGGGAAGGATATGATGTCCACGGCATCATTCGAAGATCATCGTCGTTCAATACTGGTCGTATCGACCATATTTTTGACAAACTTCATCTCCATTATGGAGACGTTACTGATGCGCTTGGAATGGCAACAGTAGTAGATGATGTATATCCTACCGAAATCTATAATCTTGCAGCACAGAGCCATGTTAAGGTATCATTTGATATGCCGGGATACACTGCTCAGGTCGATGCCGTAGGAACCCTCAACATTTTGGAAGCTGCTAAGAAGCTTGGACAATATGTCAAGGTCTATCAGGCATCGACATCAGAATTATTTGGAGACGTTCTGGAAGTTCCTCAAATAGAGACAACTCCATTCAATCCACAGAGCCCGTATGCTGCTGCAAAAGCCTACGGATACTGGATAACAAAGAACTATCGAGAAGCATACGGCATGTTTGCGTGCACAGGCATCATGTTCAATCATGAATCTCCTCGTCGGGGTGAGACTTTCGTAACCAGAAAAATCACCCGAGGTATTGCTGAATACAAGAAAGATACTCGAAGAGTAACGAAGCTTGGTAACCTTAACTCTCTAAGAGATTGGGGTCATGCCAAAGATTACGTCAAAGCAATGCATCTCATGATGCAGCAGGACAAACCAAAGGATTATGTAATCGCGACCGGAAAACAGTATTCTGTGCGTCAATTTGCTCGGAAGGCAGCAGAATGTGCAAACATCAATTTGGTGTGGGAAGGTGAAGGACTTTCTGAAAAAGGCATTGACAAGGTTACCGGAAATGTGGTATTCTCTGTGGATGAGAAATATTTTAGACCAACCGAAGTCAAATCCCTTCTAGGTGATGCATCGCTTGCCCGAAAGGAACTTGGTTGGGAACCCCAATACAACTTCGACGAACTGGTCTATGAAATGATGAATGCAGAATTAGGAGTTATACGAAATGCTTAATCCACTCACAGGAAATATACTCATACTAGGAGGAACTGGCCTTGTTGGGTCAGCACTGTATCGTACTCTGATTAAGATGAATGTTCCGGCAGAGAACATCATGTTTACATCATCAGATGATCTTGATTTGACCTCAGAAGATGATGTCAGATGGTTTTGTAAAACCTATGCAGGGAAGTTCTCTTACATTTTCAACTGTGCAGCCAGAGTTGGTGGCATTATCGATAATAGTGAGAATGGATACGAAATCCTTACGAAGAACCTAAGGATACAGGATAGCGCACTTCGGATAGTCGCGCACTGTTCGGGTGCCAGTTTTTACAAGTATGTCTTTCTCGGCAGTTCCTGCGTCTATCCGGGGAATATTCCTCACCCAATAACCGAAAATGAACTTCTGTCCGACAGACTAGAACAGACTAATCTTCCCTATGCAATTGCCAAGATTGCAGGTATAGTGCAGACACAGCAGTTCTTTAAGAATAACCCTAAAAGATATTTTGTTGCTATGCCATGTAATGTGTACGGCCCGAATGATAATTTCGAAGAGGGTGGTCATGTTGTTGCCGAGATGATCCGTAAGTTTTCTAGTGACACCGACGATGTCGTTCTCTTCGGTGACGGAAGGCCTCTAAGAGAATTCATCTATTCAGATGATCTGGCTGCGGCTATTATTCGTCTTGCAAGACTACCAGAAGAAATTGGTCTAGTCAACATCGGTGCCCGAGTAGATATCACAATCGGCTATTTGGCCGAAACTATCAGACGCGCATGTAGAGGAAACCGAGGTTCTATGGTATGGGATACATCCAAGCCCAATGGAACTATGCGAAAGAAGCTTGATACTCGTAAAATCGAGGCACTTCTGGATGGATGGTATCCTCAGACAAGTCTCAAGGCAGGTCTAGACGAGACTATAGACTGGTACGACAGATATGTCAAAAACCCAGTAGACGACATAATTACTAACTCCCTAGGAAAGGTGACACATGAAATTTATTGAAACACAGTTCAAACAGCGCGCATACGATGGAAAGTGGGAGAGGATTGGCAAGATCGCTGATCATGAGAATTCCTACTCATACAAGACCGATGGCGGAAACGTCATTACTATCCTTCCCGAGAAGTGGATTACTATCGGTGTCTATGATCTTCTCGGGGATTGGGACAAATGACGTTATACAAAGTCCAAATAGCTCTAAAGGACGACAGGATTGATCTAATTGGAGTTCTGTCAATCAAGAAACCTGTTGTTATTGACGACCGTCTTCATGTCGAAGGTGTTGATGCTATTACTGTAGTACCTATCAATAATGTCATATATTATACAATTAAACTTATGAAAGAACCAATCGATGACAATAAAACTGCTTAAACTACTTAATGGTGAGGAAATCATCACCAAGTATAATGGTCTGAATACTGGTGGTGCGCACATGATCGAGGACCCTGTTAGGATCATTGTCGTGCCGACATCTGACCCAAATAACCCAAGGATTGCCTTAGCCAAGTGGGCTCAGTTTTCCTCAGACACGAAATTCACTCTTGAAACTTTCCACGTAGTTGCTATAATGGAACCGGTGATGGAATTCATTACCGAGTACCAGAAAACATTCAGCGCTGTTGCTCTACCTCCACAGAGTAAATTGATCATACCAAGGAAATAAAGACCAGACATGGCAAACACATTCTACACAAACGTACAAGTTGTTGGAAACAACGTCCTGTACAGGGGTGTGAAGAATGGCCGAAGAGTTTCTTCTAGAGTAGCATACAAGCCTACTCTCTATGTAAAGTCAGACGTTCGATCAAAATTCACGACAATCTACGACGAGCCGGTACAAGAATTCAAGCCCGGTTCTATCAAGGATTGTCGTGATTTTATTGACAGATACAAGAACGTCAAGAACTTTCCGATATACGGACAGACACGCTTCGAGTACAACTTCATCACCGAACTGTTCCCTCAAGAAACCATTGACTGGAACATTGAACATATCTGCATAGCCAATATCGATATTGAAGTTGGTTCTGAGAACGGGTTTCCGGAACCAGACGTGGCCAATGAAGAAATCACTGCCATAACGGTGGCAGTGAACGATAAGTTCTATGTGTTTGGTTGTGGTGAATTTAAAACCAGTGATCCGACAGTAGACTACAGAAAATGTCGATCTGAGACCGAGCTTATCGAGCAGTTTCTTGCTGTATGGACACTTCTGCAACCGGACATGGTTACTGGCTGGAATATCAAAGGATTCGATATTCCATATCTGGTGAACCGTATTACGAAGCTTCTTGGTGCCAAGATGGCGTCAAAGCTATCTCCATGGGGCATCATTCGAGATAAGATCGCAGATGGTCGATACGGAAAACAATACGTCACCTACACTCTTGTTGGTTGTTCTGTAATAGACTATCTAGAACTTTATATCAAGTACGCTCCGGATGGAAAATCACAGGAAAGATACACTCTCGATCATATTGGTTTTTCGGAACTAGGAGAACGAAAGCTTTCCTATGAAGAGCACGGTTCTCTTCATTCTCTATACAAGAAAGACTATCAGAAGTACGTAGAATATAACATTCAGGACACCAGACTTGTTGGTAGACTGAATGATAAACTTCGACTTCTGGAACTTGTACTGACACTTGCCTATGACGGAAAGTTCAACTACGAAGACTGCTTTATGCAGGTGCGTATGTGGGACGTTATTCTGTATAACGAGCTTCTGAGAGACGGGAAGGTAATCCCTCAGAACGAAGTCCATTCCAAGTCAAGTATGTACGAAGGTGCATACGTAAAAGAACCTGTCCCATCCATGTATTTCTGGGTGGCTGGGTTCGACCTGACTTCTCTGTATCCATCACTCATCATGATGTATAATATATCTCCAGAAACAATTCTAGAGCCGGAAGACTATCCTGACGATCTACGAGACTTTATTAGCAAGAATACAATAAGCGTTGAGAATATTCTTCATAGACGTATTGATCTATCAATACTGGTGAAGTATAACTTAGCAATGACCCCAAATGGTCAATTCTTTCGTCGTGATGTTGAAGGCTTCATGCCTAAGATCACTCGAAAGATGTTTGCCGACCGTCAGAAGTATAAAAACGAGATGAAGAAATACAAGCGCGAGCTTGAGAAACTTCATCTTGCCGGTAAGAATAACTCAGAAGAAAAAAGGATCGAGGCACTAATATCTCGATACGACAATCTTCAGTTGGCAAAGAAAGTCTGTCTGAACAGTCTCTATGGAGCAACAGGAAGTCAGTATTTCAGGTTCTTCGACCTCAGAATTGCTATTGCTATTACTTCTTCTGGACAGTTGTCTATTCAGTGGGTACAGAATGCAACAAATAAGTTCATGAATAGTCTCAATGATACTCTGGATGATGACTATGTTATTGCATGCGATACCGACTCAATGTACCTAAACCTAGGACCCTATGTCAAGAAGGTCTTCGCCAAGTTCAAGACACAATATCCTCCAAAGAGGGTAGTCAAATTTATGGACAGACTGTCGAGATATAAGATACAGCCGTTCATTGACGAGACCTATGAAGACATGGCAGCGTATGTCAATGCGTTTGACAACACCATGATTATGAAGCGGGAAGCTCTGGCAGATAAAGCAATCTGGACTGCCAAGAAACGATACATCATGAATGTCTATGACAATGAGGGTGTCGAGTATGCCAAGCCAGAAGTCAAGGTTATGGGTCTCGAAGTTCGTAAGTCGTCTACTCCGGGAGCATGCCGAATAAAGCTGAAAGATGCCATTGACACTATTATCAATGGTACAGAAAGTGACGTGATCAAATTCGTGGATGACTTCCGAAAGGAATTCGCTACCCTTCCTGTTGAGGACATTGCCTTCCCTAGAAGTGTGAATGGACTAGGTGAGTATGCATCGAGTACTGATATCTACAGCAAGAAGACACCGATGCATGTTCGGGCTGCTCTTCTCTATAATCACCTTGTCCACAAGAACTCTCTGGAAACACAACTTCCTCTGATCCGTGAGGGCGAAAAGATCAAGTTCATCTATCTGAAAGAGCCAAACCCTCTCAGAGAAAATGTGATAGGATTTCCGATCACGCTTTCAAAAGAGCTTGACTTACACGACTACATAGACTACAATATGCAATTCGAGAAATCATTCTTACAGCCACTCAAGGCCATACTGGATGTTCTCGGCTGGAAAACTAAGAAAGTCCGAACATTGAAGGAATTCCGTTCATGAACCAACTAAAAAGAGACCTGCAACAATGAGTTCAAATATTCTTGACAGGTTTAAAAAGAACACTACAATCAAGATATCAGGCATACTGACTGATACCAACATTCTCTCAAAGAAAGAATGTGTTCAAACTAGCATACCGTTCATCAATGTTGCCCTTGGAGGAAGCTTTGATGGAGGACTTACGGCCGGTGTAACTACTCTGGCCGGTCCATCAAAACACTTCAAGACACTCTTTGCGCTCATTCTAGCATCTGCCTATATGGCTATCTATAAGGATGCTGTACTACTTTTCTATGATTCTGAGTTTGGTACACCAATTTCATATTTCGATTCCTTGAACATTCCGATGGATCGAGTATACCATACTCCGATTACTGATATCGAAGAACTTAAGTCCGATATCATGAACCAGATCAAGGAAATCAAACGTACTGACAAGGTCATTATTGTAATTGACTCGATAGGTAATCTTGCTTCTAAGAAAGAAGTAGACGATGCCCTCGATGGAAAAGTCGTTGCAGACATGACCAGAGCACGTGCAATGAAGTCTTTGTTCCGAATGATCACTCCACACCTTACACTCAAAGATATTCCTTTGATCGTAATCAACCACACCTACAAAACTTTGGAGCTATACTCAAAAGATGTAGTATCTGGTGGAACAGGTGTAATGTATTCCAGCGACAACGTCTGGATTATTGGTCGTCAGCAGGAAAAAGATGGAGACGATCTGGCCGGTTGGAACTTCGTTATCACTATCGAGAAGTCTCGATACACCAAAGAGAAGTCCAAGATACCGATTTTGGTCACCTTCGAAAAGGGTATTGACATATGGTCAGGCTTCCTTGATAATGCGCTAGAGAGCGGTCATCTGGCCAAAAATACCTCAACTAAGCCTCACCAGTTTAACCTAGTCGATATGGAAACAGGTGAGCTTCTTGAGCCAGCGATGACGCTCAAAACAATCCCATCTTCTGTATGGAAAGGCCTCTTGAAGGACAAGAGCTTTGCTGACTTTGTTCAGAAGAAGTATTCAATCGATTCAAATCAGCAACTCATAGGAGATGACAGTAATGAAACCAATGCTGCTTGATATAGACTACAAATTCAGGGATGACCTGAGTGCCGACAATGAGCCTGTATTTCTGGAAATTGTGTCGGATACACCATGGAAGGGAGTTATCTACAGGTACGATGTAGTAAGCTTTTCCGAGAACCCACTTAATACTAATCCGAAGATCATTTTTTCATACTTGATCAAGGAAGTCCCTGCCGGTCTTACAGAGGCAGAGCTTCGAGCGGACCCGGCATGGGAAACTTATGTGGGTAATATTCTGAACTCACTTATTCTCGACAGTGTCGATGCTGCCGAAGCCGAAGAGGTATCCGAAGATGAGTAATTTTATGAACCATGCAGAAAAGGAACTAGCCCTTATTGGGCTAGGACCTGACTGTACTGATGAAATGAATATAATGATGCGTGATCACATTCTCAAGATGGTTCAGGTATTTGCTGACGAAGGTCATTCGGGGTTTTCTGCATCTTATGCCGCATCTATTCTTGAAAAGTTGTTGCGCTTCGAACCGGTAACCCCTCTTACTGGTGCAGATGATGAGTGGGGTGAACCATACGACAGAGACGGAACACAGCAGAACAAACGTTGTGGTCATGTCTTCAGGACCAAGGATGGTGTCGCCTATGATATAGAAGGGCGCATCTTCTATGATGAGTATATTGATGAAGACGGAAAAACCCGTAAGTCTCATTATACTTGTCGTGAATCTAGAACTATTGTAACTTTCCCATATACTCCAGTAAAGGTTTACCTACCATCAAATGATCGAGAAAACTATACTAAGGAATTTGATACAGAATGAGCCCTTTACTAGGGCAGTACTTCCATACATCAAAGAAGAGTACTTCGGTGAAAGTGAAGATCGTAATGCCTTCATTGAAGTACGAGATTTTATTCTAAAGTATAATTCCAGACCAACCTACGAAGCACTCAGAGTAGAAGTAGAATCCCAACGAAAGTACAGTGAACCTGATGTAAGGTCTCTCCACCAACTTATCGATGATTTTGAAAAAGACTCGGCTCTTCCTCCTAACTTTGAGTGGCTTCTGGAGAATACGGAGAAGTTCTGTCAAGATAGGGCTCTATATCTGGCTCTTCTGGAGTCAGTCAAAATCGCAAACAATAGTGCATCCGGAGTAAGCAAAGGCTCTATTCCGGGTCTACTTTCTGAAGCTCTCTCTATTTCTTTTGATCCGGACGTTGGTCACGACTACACCGAAGACTTCGACCATCGCTTCGAGTACTATCACAGGATTGAAGCAAGACTTGCTTTCGATCTAGACTACTTCAATCGTGCTACAAAAGGTGGTATTCCGTCAAAGACCCTCAATATCATATTGGGAGGAACAGGTGCTGGTAAGAGCCTATTTCTATGCCACTTTGCCGCATCGTATCTGGCTCAAGGTAAGAAGGTTCTCTACATTACCCTTGAGCTTGCCGAAGAAGAGGTAGCAAAGCGCATCGACGCCAATCTCATGAACGTGACCTTTGATAGGCTCATGGCCATGGATAAGAGTGGATACACGTCTTCATTCATCAACATGAAGAACAAGACGGATGGTCGTCTGATCATTAAAGAGTACCCTACTGCTTCTGCCAATGTCAATAACTTCCGGGCTCTATTGAATGAACTCAGGCTCAAGAAGAGATTTGTTCCTGATGTTGTTATTGTTGACTATCTCAATATATGTACATCTGCCAGAATTAAACCCGGTTCAAATACTAATTCTTATACCTACGTGAAGTCTATTGCAGAAGAACTTCGTGGTTTTGCAGTAGAACACAATGTCGTGTTGTGGTCGGCAACTCAGACCACAAGAAGTGGATACACCAACTCGGATGCCGGTCTTGAGGATACTTCAGAAAGTTTCGGTCTTCCTGCGACAGCGGATTTCATGTTCCTGATCTATGCCGGTGACGAACTGAAACAGCTTAACCAGATTATGGTTAAGCAATTGAAAAGTCGATACGACGACATCATGAAGCTCGAAAAATTCAATGTTGGAGTTGACAAATCAAAAATGAAGCTCTATGATCTGGAGGAAGCGGCTCAGATCGACATGGAAAATTACTACATGAACCGTTCAGTCGAGACTGGAACAGGTCAACGTAGTCCACAGGAGAGACCACCAGCAACAACTCTAAGAAGCAAGAAGTGGTAAGTTAAGTTATGGACGATGAGCTTGTACCCGATAAAACTCGGGAGTACCTGACGACAATGGTAGAACATATCATCAATACTGGTAATAATTTATACCATATTGGTGATAATGATACTAACGACTTTAGGAAAGATATCGATCTAATAATTCAGGCTTCAGATGACAAAGGTAAACTTCTCGACTACGTCAATGAATCGAGTAGTGTTCGGGATCGTATAGCAATTTGTCGTGCCTACCTTGAGAAGTACGACATAAAGCCGGTACAGCATGTTGTCGAAAAACCCATCTCATACTCGCATAGAGATACAGAAAGACTTTATGCGAGTATAAATTTCGATCACGAATACTTACCTAAGAATATAGACGTTACGAACATAGACAGTACAGATGTTCCATCCCTGTTCATAAGAGAAATAGAACATTCCTTTACTGACAAAATCATGGAGAAGTATAGAGAAAAGGTTAACTACAAAGTAAGATACGAACCATCATCATCCAATATGATTATCGAAGCAACTATTGACGTAATCATTCCAAAAAAAGGACCTTGAAATGAGCACAGTGCATGAAATCCGTACCGACTATGACGAGACCGGCCGAAAGGCCTTCATCGTTCGAGAAAATACGTCTGATCAGGATATCAATTTTTTCCTTGACTATGACGCTGCCAGAAGCTATATTCGGTTTATGAAGCGTGGTGGTGGGTTCATAGACTTTACTCCTGCTTTCATGACCCGAAAGGTAGGAGCAGAAAATGAAGTCACTGTCATCGAATAAACCGTCATGGCCGGAGACTACTGTGGTGAAAACCCAGAGGTACACCGGAAAGACCTTTATTGGAAACACTGAGGTTGTATTTGACAATCTGTCGAGAACCTATGTTCCTCTTGAGAAGAAAAGTATTCTTCCGGCAAAGTACGTTGAATACGATCTAAGAAACATGTGAAAGGAATAATTATGACCTATAAGACCTATGAAGTTCGCGTTTACAGTGATGGTTCTAAGTTCTGGTACCAGAACGATCAGCGGCACCGTGAAGACGGGCCTGCTATAACGTGGCCTGATGGAACCAAGGAATGGTACCAGAACGGTAATCTCCATCGAGAAGATGGTCCTGCTATTGAGTATGCTGATGGAGGTAAGGAATGGTTCCAGAATGATAAGCTTCATCGAGAAGATGGTCCTGCCTATGAGGGTTCTGATGGAGCCAAGGAATGGTACCAGAATGGTAGGCGTCATCGTGCAGATGGGCCTGCCATCGAGTATGCTGATGGTACCAAGAAGTGGTATCAGTACGGTCTTCTTCATCGAGAAGATGGACCTGCCATAACGTGGCCTGATGGTTCCAAGAAGTGGTTCCTTGAGGGCACTCATTATACCAAAGCCGAGTTCCTGAAGAAGACCCAGCCGGTTAAGGAACTGACTGTAGCCGAAGTCGAGAAGCTTCTGGGTTACTCAGTAAAGATCGTCAAGGAATAATTATGACCTACAAGACATACGAAGTTCATGTTTATAGTGATGATGCCAAGTACTGGTATCAGAATGGTAATCTCCATCGGGATGATGGTCCTGCCATAGAGGGTTTTGATGGTACTAAGTATTGGTATCAGAACGATAATCTTCATCGAGAAGATGGTCCTGCTATTGAGTTTCCTTCTGGTACCAAGAAGTGGTACCTTGAGGGCGTCAATTATACCGAAGCCGAGTTCCTGAAGAAGACCAATCCTCCTATTGAATGGCCTGATGGAGCCAAGGAATGGTATCTGAATGGTAAGCTCCATCGTGAAGATGGTCCTGCTATCGAGAGTTCTGATGGTTCTAGGTTCTGGTACCAGAACGGTCTTCTCCACCGGGAAGACGGACCTGCTATTGAGTTTTTTGATGGCACTAAAGTCTGGTACCAGAATGATAGACCCCACCGGATTGGAGGACCAGCGCGTGTATACACTGACGGTACCAAGCACTGGTATAAGAACGGTAATCTTCATCGAGAAGATGGTCCTGCTATTGAGTTTCCTGATGGTACCAAGAAGTGGTTCATTAATGATAACGAGTATTCAGAAGCCGAGTTCAGAAAGAAGACTAATCTAGTCAAGGAATACACTGTAGCCGAACTTGAGACCCTTCTGGGTTATCCGGTCAAGATCGTAAAAGACGCTTGACAAATTCTGTGAGTTCGTATACAAAGAAAGTATGAGAACTCACATTCACTTTGTCGGTTTTAAGGATGATCGATACTGGAACGCGGTGAAGGTCTGGGGTCTGCCAGATTTTTATCATCGCGTCTGGGATGTCCGAGCAAAACAGGAAGCAAAGCCCGGAGATATTATCATCTTCGCGCGGGCAAAGGATTTTGACAACATTGACAATCCGTCCAAATGGACCTTTGACGATTCGTCAATTTTTTAAGATAGGACCTCATTTTTCTTATTGACATGAAATGACCAGTCTGATATAGATAGATCAACAGCGCGGAGAAAGATAGATGACTAATCTGATTTCTGACCTTTACAAGGATGCCTACGGGTTTCGTCCTTCGAGTGAGTGGCTGAAGAACTATGCTGCTCTGTCTCCTGACGAACAGGAAAAGATCGATGCCGACCTCGATTCGGCCGTGGAAATTTCCATCCAGATCGATAAGGATACGGAAGAAATGAACTATTCGATCTGGTTTAATTCGATTGGTCAGATCGCTTCGGCAAATAATGTGACCATTGGTACTGCCATTCGGTGGGACATGGAAGCATATGATGCGACTATGGGTGGTGAACCTAATGTTGGTTTTTACTGCTATCTGACTGGTATTGGATACAAGAACGAAGCCTTCATCAAGAAGGAACTGGCCCTTGGATGAAACGGAAGAGACAGATGGTAAAGAACCTTGCTGCCAAGAACCTGAGTAACCCGCGTTACAAAAAGCGGGTTGTCTCTCAGAAGACTAAATATAACAGAAAGAATATGAAGAATGAAAGCGACTAGGGAAGAGCTTATCCGAGAGATAAGGACCCGCATCTTTTATGCGTTTGGTGGTCTTCTTCTGGCATGGCCTCTGCTCTATGTGGTAGTAATGCCGTTCTGGAGTTATGCACCTATATGGTGGTCTGCTGCTCTTCTCATAAAGTTCATCTTTGGTCTCATCGTCTGTGCCATTCTGGCCATGATCCTCGTTTTGTTCGTTCAGTGGAATGAATGGATCACCAAAGAAAAAGATGAGAAAGATGTTGACGACCTTCTCTGAAACGTGTATAAATAAGACAACGGTCACGTAATTCAACTGGATAGAAATCGAGTCTTCTAAACTCGAAGTTGGGGGTTCGAATCCCTCCGTGATCACCAGAATTCAGTAGATTGTGGTATGTGGTAAAAGTGGCTAACCTGAATCCGTAAAAGCCCTTGGGCGCTGCCTGTCGGGGACGTGCTAGGTTCGATTCCTAGACACAAATTACTGAGAACGAATGCGTGACCTATTGCGTAGGGATTAAATCGTGTGATAGTAGCTGGCACGAGCGCATACCAAATAACGAATATATCTGCTAGTAGCTTAGTTTGGTAAAGCGCCTGATTTGGGATCAGGAGACCGAAGGTTCGAATCCTTTCTGGCAGACATTGAAACTCCGTTTTGTATAAATACTGGTGACAGGTTTAACAAAACGGAGTTTCCTAATTGCACTACACAGTATACAAGATCACTAACTTAGTGAATGGCAAATTTTATATCGGAAAGCATCAAACCAAGAATTTGGATGATGGATACATGGGTTCCGGTAAACTGATTAGAGCAGCCGTACAGAAGTACGGGAGAGATAACTTTTCGAAAGAAATCCTTCACGTGTTCGACAATGAACACGACATGAATGAGAGAGAAAAAGAGCTTGTAATCCTATCCGAAATGAGTTATAATCTCTGTGAAGGTGGTAAGGGTGGTTTTGGGTTCATTAACAACAATGGGCTAAATATTGACCTAAAGCAACAGGAAATGAGAAATTCCGGGCTCCTTAAAGAAGCTTCTCGTAAAGGTAATGAAAGAAAAAGAATATTAGCATCAGAAGATGTAGAATATGCAAAAAAGTTGTATGAGATTAGTATAGCGGCTTTAGCAAAAGCTAGAGATGAGTATCCAAAAGGTCCTATGTTTGGGCGTAAACATTCGAAAACAACGATACAAAAAATGTCCCTTTCACATAAGGGAAAGCAAACAGGAAGTAAAAATTCTCAATACGGTACTCTATGGGTAAATAATGAGTATGGTATTAAGAAAATAAAA
>OFRC01000006.1_pt1 | contig 75540 bp, 96 predicted proteins | sample 1543051 | NCBI WGS metagenome assembly OFRC01 (sample SAMN07774231, study PRJEB24372) | wastewater metagenome
GTTGTCGATGTTGATGATTGGCTGGCCCCAGTACCTGAGTGTCCAGCTGTCAGTGCTTCCAAATGGTGATCCCATAATTAGAAAGGCCCCCGCCCCGGATCGAGGCAGGGGCCTGTTATTGTTTCAGGCTGGTTCCTACTTTGTTACTCGTCGTTAGCGGTCCAGTTGCCCGCGCCGTCGGTCTCACCCACGGTCTGCTCATGCTCAGGCACCGAGAAGTTGAAGTTCTCCAGCCAGAGGCTCGCAGCCGGGCAGTCCACGATTGCGGTGATCTTGGCGCTGTACAGCTTCACGGACTTCTGCGGGATCTCGATCGTGCAGAATGCGTTCTCGTTGATCTTCGCCCACTCCTCGGCAGAAGCCGACCTGCGGGTGACCATCTTGGATTCAAGGATGCCCAGATGGATCGTGGACCAATCCAGGAACAGCATCCATCGACCGGCAGCCACGAGGCTCTCGCTGACCTGACGATGGGCAGTGATGAGGTCATCGAACGAGCGATGTGACACGATGCGGAGGGTAAGACCCGCCGGGTAATCGAGATCGAAGTCGGTGAACGTGAAGCCCAGGCTCGTGGTCTTCGAGGTCGGGATGGGCATGTTGGCCCTGATCGCGCCCTCATAGCGTCCAGTCAGGTAGCGCCAAAGCGCCTGCACGAACTGAGGCCTGTAGGCGGAATCGACAACCGCCTCGATGATCCGACCGTTCCCGCCGTTGTCCTCGCGCTGGCGCTGGATGTCGTACAGGAACTGCTGGATCTCAGGGAAGTTGAGCGGCTGGCCCTGAAGGTCCTGAACTCGACCGCAGGCGTAGAGCTGCTCGTACACACCAACCATGTTGGCTCTGCGACCCACACACTTGGCGGAGATGCTGCTGAAGTCCGTGGCGTCGAACGAGGAGATCGTGGAGAGGTTCTTCCACAGGGTCTCAGTCTGGTTCGCGGAGATGGGCTTCGAGAACAGGAAGGCGTTGGCCAACCGGCGCTTGAAGTCCTGAGCCACCTGGCGGTTGTACTCGACCTGCTCAACGTGGATGAACTCGCGGTAAAGCGGGTTGTTCTCCACGATCCGGCGCTTGAACTCCAACGTGAGGTCATCCTCACACATGGACCATCGGGTGTCCTGGACCCACGCCAGATACTGGGCGTTCGGGTTGAGGGCCGGGATCTGCTCGCAGTAGCTCTCCGACGGAGAGACGTTGTTCAAACCACGGAAGATGAGTCCGGTCGCAGTGAAGGAGACCTTGCTCGCGGGGAGTCCGGTGGCCGCATTGCGGCTGGTCAGGTAAACACGGGTGGTCGTGGCATCCTGCACCACTGCACCAACCACAACCCAGGCGCTGCGGACAGCGGTGCCGGAAGTGGACAGCGAGGAAATGAAGATCTCGATGCCGTCCGGGAACCAGCTGACATCCGACGGGATGGCGCTGATGGAGACCGCATCCACATAGTGGGTGTACGCAACCGCAGTGACCGGAACCGTTCCAGGGGTCGAGGACCCGTTGGTGTACTTCCAGTAGTTGGAGTTGATGACGCCACGCCTACGGACGGGGAAGAACGGCTCGAACTCAAGGGTCGAACTGTTCGCGGCCTTCCGGGGCGGGGGCATTTCGTACCGCTCCGCATTGGCGATGAGGAAGTCAGCGAAGGTGTTCTCGTTGATTCCGCACATCTTGCCAACCATGGCGGTCTCCAGGAGGGATCCCATGACCCGGAACTTGGAGTTTTCATCACGGTAGATCGAATCGAGTTCGTCCGACGTGGTGGGTGAGACATCACACTGGGTGAGGCCCTCGCAGGAGGTGTAGTCCGTGCGGATGAGCGGGAGACATTTCCCAAAGATTGTGGTTGTTGATGCGACTGCCATAGTTACGTCTTATTGACGCAACCAGTATTAACCACCTAGGAAGCCTTTTGCGAAGTTTGGCCCAACATTAGCCTTTGTCTGTGCACTGGCAGACGCAGACACCGGGGCCGGCGAACCAGACCCAACATCAGGAGACTTGATTTTCTCGACAGGTGCTTCCTTTTCACCACCTTCAACCACCCCGGCTCCAGCCTTAACTCCCGTTTTCGTGCTGGACGACGAACGCGCAGGCTTCAGGTCATCATAGAAAGACCTCACATCCTGTGTGAATTCTCGCATCACCTGGCCCATCACAACCTCCTCGGTGATGGTCCACAGGCCCCTTCGACGTTCCGGCGTGGCCTTACCGTACTCCTCTGGCGGGACGTAGGATTGATGCCCGATCACCTTCCCAGATTTGTCCTGAACCGGAATGACCAGAAGGTCCTGATCCATGGCTGCCAGCCTGTCCGCCAGCTCATTGCTGACCACAGCCGCAGCGACGTGGGCCTTGTTCTTCGGGTCATACGGGATGCCAACCTTCCACTCTCCGAGTGCTGTGGCCATGCCGGTGTACCGATCATGGACCTTGTTCATGACCTTGACGACGAGAGGATCGGCCTCCTCCCACTTCTCGAAGGGCGTGCCTGTGAGTTCAGGATTGATGGTGGTGGCGACCGTCTTGATGAGGTCGGCATTGAATTGCTGCACCACCGGAACTGAAGCCTCCCGGGCCTCCTTCATGCGGGTCTCGCGCTTGATGGGCTCGGTCTGCTTCTCGACGGCAGCCTTGACCCTCTGGTCAATCCTGTACTCCTTGGCCTCTTCGAGGTCCTCCTCGGCGATGAACGGCTCGTTCTCGTTGTAGAAGTCTTCGTGCTCCGGGTCATTGTCGTCGAACTGCTTCCCTGGATTCTCCTTCTTCCACTGGGACTTGTAGGTGTCCTCCTTGCCACCCTTGCCGTAGAACTCTCGTGTCCGATCCTCGATGTCCTTGAACTTGTCCGGGTGTAGCTCAGCGAGGGCCTTGAGGTCGGGCAGTTTGCGCTCCAGGTTGGGAGGAAGGGCCCTAGGGGTCGGCTTCGCCTTCTCCTCAGGCTTCCTGTTCATGGCCTCGGCTGTAGCCTTGAGCGCCTGGGCGGTCTCGGCAAGCTCCTTGGCACCCTTGATCTCTGCGACCGGCTCCTGGCGGGCCACCTTCTTCACCTTCACTGGCTCCGGGGCCCCCTCTTTGACCTCCTCCTTGGCTGGGGCTTCAGTCGGCTTCTCCTCGGCAACGGGGGCTTTCTCAGGCTTTGCCGGGTCAGCCTTGGCCTTCTTGGGCTTCTCGGTCACCACCTCGCGGGGTGCAGCAAGCCCAAGGAAGCTCTTGCGGAGCGCCGCGATGGGGTCCTTGCCGTCCTTGTCGGGCGTCACGTTGATGTCAGGAGCCGGCTTTTCAACCTGCTCCACGTCCTTCTTCTCAATCTCTTCACTCATACGACTCTTAGTTCTACTTCGAGGAGGTCCTCGGGTGGTTTGTTGACGAACTCATCCATTATCCGGAGGGCCACTGAAAGCTCTCCTGACCGGATCAAATACGACTTCGCTGTTGATGGGACTACCCCATCAGCAATAGAGGCCATTGACTGGTTTGAAATCTCCTGAGCCAACTGAACCTGTTTAACGGCAAGCTCTGCGGCAATGACCCTTACGAGGGATCTGTACCCCTCGCTAGCCTGTAATTTTTCGATCTCATTGGCGGTCTTTGAGATCGCCTGAGACTGGAATACCTCGATCACAGCATTACTTCAGGTGACTGTTGCTGCTCCGGTTGCTGACCAGAAACCAATTGGAGCATCTGGCTCAGCCTGTTGGCCAGCTCACCGACCCCCGCAGAGAGCTGCTGGATCTGCTGGTCTTGCGCCTGATTTGCCTGGGCAACCTGTCCCACAGCCTGGCCGATCTGCTCTGAGGCCTGCTGCTGCTGGGCTGCAATCTGCCCGATGGCCTGCTCAGTCTGGGCCTGCTTCTCTGCCATTGGCGCGAGGACTTGCTGGCCAAGCTGCTCCATCTGCTGCTGGATCAATTGCTGGACGCCGGCCAGAAGCTGGGTTTGCTCCTCCTCGGTTTCCGCTGGGGCGGTCGCCTCACTGGCTGACAGGTAGGCCTCCTCCGGGAGACCGAGGAACTGGGCAGCCGTGTTGTAAATCTTCACGATCTTGTCCGTTCCGATGAGCTTCGCCAGCTCAGGATTGGCCGCGATACGGTCCAGGACGGTCAGCATCAGCTGGGCCACCTGAGGATCATTGGTTCGGCTCTCACCATCCCTACTTGAGATGAAGGCGTCGATGTCGAGGGAGGCCTTCGACCCCTTCACTACGGCAGCCCCTGGGCGACCATCAACCTTGGTCACTTCGAGGCCGGCCTCCTTGAGGAGTTCCTCTTGGCCCGCTTCGAGGTTGGCCACTTCCACGAGGATGGCATCATCACCATGTGCCATGAAGGCGTCGTAGTGCTGCTTCTTGCGGGTGTACTGGGCATCACGAACATAGGAGGCAGTGAGGCCGCGCCTGGACAGGCTGGAGGCGGCTGTGATCTTGGCCTCTGCCGCTGAAATCTGATGGGACTGTGATGCTCCAAGCTCTTGGGGGGTGAACCCAAGGACCCTCTCGATGAATGAAATCATCGTGTTCAGCATGACCACCTGTTCCCCAATGGACATCTGAGGTGTCTGCATAGGCACGAACAGCTCGTTGAACTTGAGCTGCTGATGCTCCAGCTGCCTGCCGGAGAACTCGAAGATCTCGATCCCTCGAACGGCGTTCTCTGAGTTGTTGACGATCCGGTCGATCTGATCCTTCGTGATGGCGTCCTTGTTGACTCCGAGAATCCTGATCAGATTCTTCTTCACGGTCAGCATCATCTGGGTCAGGAGGTTGCCGAAATGGTCCTGATGAGGGATGGCTTCAAGGGCTAACGAAATGGGCATGTCCGAGCACGAGTCATTGTCGTACAGGTCTGCCACGATGGGGTGGTAGAGCCACGGCTCGCAGTGAATCACAGTGCGGTCACCGGCATACACAAAGCGGTGCCACACCGGGTGCTCGTAGTCGTACAGGCCGTGATCCTTGGGGACTATCCGATGGAAGAGTACCACCAGATCAACGCCGGCATCAGCGCCGTCCTTTGAGTAGTAGTAGGCCTTCTTCTCTCGGTCATCATCCGACACACCGGAGGAGAACTTGAAGTCCGGGAAATTGACCACGCACGGGTAGATCCGGTTGAACAGATTGTAGCCGTCCGTTGTGCGCCAGGTGTTTGCGTTGACGGACACCTTATCCGTGTTCCACCAGTTCTTGTTCGCCTCAACATCACTGTACCGCTTCATCGCCCAGTACCCGGCGTACTCGCATCCCGTGTTCGTGTTCAGGGTGTACGGGGGGTGGTTCGGATCGAAGAAGGTGCGTGCCAGATGGGGGGTCTCATAGACAATGCCCTCCTCGATGACCTTCTCTTTACCGCCAATCTTCTGCTTATTCTCCCACCACTGGCTCCTTGGAAAGTTCAGGCAGATGCCATACTTGAGCATCTGCAAGAGGGACTGACGGACCGCCTGACGGACTCCGGTATCAGCAACCATGCGGTCAACCCGGCGGGTAATGACCTTCGCTAGGGCCCTGTCTTTCGGGCCTAGGACATGGGGTTCGTACTTGAAGAAAGGGTCGAGGTCGATGTCCCCGAACAGGGAAGCCTGCCGGGTCTTCACGTAGGTCATCACCACCGGCATGAAGACGTTCACGAAGGCCGGGAGGCTGATCTTGTAGCCAGGCTTCGCGTTGGCCCCCTTCATTGGCTTGCCATCGTAGGTGATTGGCTGGCCAGCAACATTGGTCATCGGGACCAGCATACTGTCCAATCCAAGCTCCCTTGCAGCCTTCTCGGTTGCCACCAGATTCTCTGCATCAGACTTCCCCTTGTTCTGGTCAAGGAGGCCACGAACCAGCGTGTGCGTGATCTGGTTCTTGGGGATGTTGAAGGCATCGTCGCAGGCCTTGGTTACCCTGGCGTGCGAGAGCGACCTCTGGATACCCTCATCAATTCGCCTCATGTGCAGGTCGATGAGGCGGTTCACTGACTTGCTGGCCTCGGACGGCTTCTTTACCTTCGGGTCCAGTGCCTCCGTGAAGAGGCTTTTCAGCTTCTCTTTGCTGTAGCCGGCCTTCGTGAGTTCTTTGAGGTCAACAATCATTGGGGTATGACGCAGCTTTCTTTGCGGGAAAGCAAGAGTGCTTCCAGAAGCCTCGCTTCAGACTCTCCCGGCTCTGCCTCGATGGAGATCTTCACGCGGACCCTAAGGAAGATGTCTGGCTCGACCTCGAACCGCTGATCAAGAAAGAAATCGTCTGCGTAGAACGTGTAGTGACCGGTTTCTGGATCCCTGTGCAGCTCACTGCCCGTGACCGAGAAGCGTACCGTCTTTGACCCTGATGGGTTTTCATTGATGGTGACTACCGGCTTCGGCCTGCTCCTAGGCCTCCTTTTCGACGGGATCCTCATCAGTCTCCTCAGCCCCCTCAACAGATTCAGCCGCCACCAGCTTCAGGGTTACCCGGCGCTCCTTGCTTTCCTCATCACCATCCACCGGGACAGTGATGCTCGACACCCTGAACTGGAAGGATGTCTCGTAAACATCACCAGCCTTCACAGCGCCCTCACCAAAGATGGCGGTGACTTGGTTCCCGGTGAGGTTGACCTCCGGGAAGGTGTTTGCGGAAGGGTAGCAACACGGGCTATCCTTATCAGCCTTCTCCTTGGCCTCGTACTTGAGAGTGTTCACTGTTGGCAAGTGTCTAGCAGAAGATGTACCTTGTCTAGCAGAAATGGCCACATGGGAACCGAGACTCTCAGCACCTGGGAGAACTCTATGGGAATGCAGGAAGCGGTATATCCTTGTTCACGGACCCCGTAAGGGAGGGAAGTCCCTCGCTATCGCGGATAAGCTGATCAGGAATGCCTTGAGCTATCCTGGATCTGATACCTGCATCCTGACGCGCACCATCGCGAAGGGGGAGGCGGGTGTCTGGAGAAACCTCACGAAGCCCGGTGGCGTGGTGGATAAGTGGCAAAAGGCTGGTTTCGGGAAATACCATTCTCGATCAGGAGGTAAGAAGGTGGCTGGGCCAAGCTACATGCCATCCTCGAAAGTGCCTTACTTCCAGCTGCAAACAGGCGGATCTGCATCAACCTTCCAGATGCACACATTGGCAGAGGATGAGCGGGTTGAGGACAAGTTCAAGGACATGACCTTCGACTTCGTGTACATCGTGGAGGCAGACTCATTCGACCGGGATGTGTACACCACGATGAGGCAATGCCTGCGGTCCATGGTGGTTCCGTACTCGGCTCAGCAGCTCATTCTGGACATGAACCCCCCGGCCCTTGGGAAGAAGCACTGGGCCTACAAGTTCATCGAATCACCAGAGGAGGATGAGATCGCCATCACGTTCCCCTTATCGGAGAATATTTTCTTCTCGGACAAGGAGCGCCAGGATGTTTACAACTCATACGCCCATGACCCCGTAAAGCTGAAGCGCTTCTACGACGGTGAATGGGTGGAGATGTCTGAAGGGGCGTGCTTTACCGACGTGTTCAACGAGAACCTGGTGGTGGTTGGAGAGGAAATCGCACCGCACACCCCTTACAGTGATCTGGATAATTGCGAGATTCTCAGGCCTTGGTCAGGGGCCTACCAGTACGATCTGGGATGGGACATCGGCGACAAGCATACCGGGGTTGTCCTAGCGGCCCCACGCCAGCAGGGAACCGTGCTGTGCTACGACCTCCTGGATGAGGTGATGATCCTGAACCGGCCAACCAAGATGGATGAATTCATCGCCATGGTTCTGGAAATGATGCGGTACTGGGAGGATTGGATGAGGTCCGAGAATGGGATCCATGCCCCCATGTGGCGGCACTGGTCCGACTCGTCCTCGATGCGGGACAGGATGAGCCTCAGCGGGTCCGAGGCCCAGCTCATCCACAACTTGACAGGTGGACGGATCAACCTCTTTGGTGTACCAAAGGGCAGCGGGTCAGTAGATGACCGAAAGGACATGCTTCGCAGGCTGTTGTTCGAGAACAAAATAGCCGTGTCATCGAGGTGTACCGGGGTCATCAACATGCTGAAACACCTCCCGCCAAAGACATCAACGAAGATCAGGGACGGGGAGAAGGAAGTCACAGTCATGGAAGGCGTGGATACGAGGTCTATCCACAAGCATCCTTTCGACGCCACCACCTACATGCTCGGAGCGTGCATACCAATCAACCTATCACAGAGCGCACAAGACAGGGCGGAACCCCGATCATATTCGATGAAGCTGGACTGACCCAGGTGTCGGACATCCAGCTATGGCTGATGGATCAGGACTGGGGAGGAAAGCAGATCACTGTACCGCTCTACGCCACCAAATGTACCGGGGTGCTTGATGGGTTCCGGTGGGTCATCTGGCCGGCCATGAGGCTTGGGGCTGCTCTCCAAAAGGCTTTGGAAGCACGAATGAAGGATAAAGGGGCTACCAACTTCTCTGGGAAGTTTGTGGTGCGCGACGCTGATTTCCCGATTGGCCTGCAAAAGGCTGAAGGGGTAACGCCCAGCTTCTACTTCTCGCACGAGGCCTTCGCTGGGGCGCCAGTTGAGGCAGAGGAGGTGCCTGATGAATTCCTCAGGGAGGTCTTCGAAGCTAGCGGGGTGGCTGACTACGCCCTCTTCAAGACCGTGTGGATTACGATCATCAGCGGGATACCCAGGTGGCTGATCAGGACCATGAAGCCAATCGACTTCGGGTACTTCAAGGTGTACGCAGTCCCGTACAGGGTGAACTGGAAGGTCAACCTGATTGCAGCATTCCCAATGATTCGGTCTGCGGCGGGCCGGTCTGGAAGGAAGAGGTTGTTTGCCATGGTTCCAGCCCTGAGGAGTGCCCTGTTCAGCTCCCGGCAGGTTGAGCTTCACGAAGGGGAGCAAAGCGTCTTTGGATGGAATCTTGAAATCACTCCGACCGCGAAGTTCTCCAAGTTCACGCTGGCTGTGGAGGCTGCCCGGAGGAAGGCTTGCACCGGGGAGGCCTACGTCAAACAATGGGGAGCCATCGTTGGCCGCCTCCAATCACACATCGAAGAAATCCTGATCTATGCCTCCAAGAAAATGTCACTCCCAGCTGCGGCGATTCGCAGTGTCCGTAGTGGTGATCCTCAAGGGTTCCTACCGCTCATTGAGACCAATTCCCTTCGTGCTCAAGATGTGGACAGGACTGACCTGCCTGTTGTGGTCAATCCTAGCGGCACTCACGTTACCGACGGCTCAGGTGCAGCGATTGAAGTCGAGTCGTTTGTCCCAATGCGAACAGTGTCCTTTGTACGACGAAACAAGTGAAACGTGCGGTACTCCAGGGCAGATGTACTCAGACTCTTTTGGGGACCAGTACCCTCTGGGGTGTTGGTGCTACCTGCCGATAGCAACGATGCTACCTGAGAAGGAGTGCTGGTTGGTGGTCAACGAGTACGGGCCGGGGTGGACTTCTGAGCCTTACGCTTTCCTTTCCCGGTGGTCCCGTCCTCTTGAGCCACACCCTCCAGGTATTTATCCCAGCGTTTCGCCTGCGCCTCAGCATCCTGCAATGTGAGTCTCCTGGTTGGGCCTGTGTGAGGATTCTTCGTGGATGGGGATCCTTCACCGACCACGTTCCTCATCCTTGCCGTGACTACCATGTAGGACCCAATCATGGATGGATCTGGAACGGCCATCGCCCACACACCATCCATCTCTACCAACTGCCTAGCCATTACCGCTTGATGGAGATCGTTGGGTTCAGGTACACCTTATCCTTCCAGTGAACAAAGGCCACCGGGTTGGTCCTGAACGCATTTTGGATCTTCGCGTTCACATGCTCCGTCACGAAGTTGGCTCCAATCTTCTTGGTTGATCCATCCTCGAAGGTGATTCGCAGGACCTGAACAGGGATGGCATTGGTGGTGGCATCTATGCCGGACATCCGGTGCTTCACCCCAATCCTCCACGTAGAACCGATCAGCATCGAAGCGATGAGGATCAGTACATGCCACACTTTAAGTTCTCCGATTTTCATTCAATCCTTTCGATGAGTATGTCCGCGCCCTCTTCGCCTTTGCATACTGGAAGCGTGCTTGCGGAGTGTTCTGGTATCCACTTTCGCGAGTCGTCCAATGGCAGTAATGAGGCAATCAAGGATAGTGCTGACGGCCCCGTCGTTATCTCGATCCCTCTGGTCTGAAATTCGGACCGCAATTGAAACTCGAAACTTAGGACGCACCTGTCCATCCACTTCTGCTTCTTTGGGTCCGTGATGAGACGGCCCCTCGCCAGCATCTTGGAATTTTTGTAACTGGGACAGTGCAATAGTCCCCGGATGCTTAGCCTGATGGGCTGCGACTTGGGCATGGGTGAACCTCATCAGCGCCCCGCGATGGGCTCCTCGTGAACCACACTGTCCGCATCCAGCATACTCACCCCGGACGGGAGTTTGATGAGTTCCTCGGTGGGTGCTGGCGGCTCCGGTTCAGGCTCAACGAGAATCAAGGCCTGGCAGTAGCCATCCCCGTCAAAGAAGGGGCCTCCAATGGGCCGCCATCCTTCCTTCATCAGTGGCTCAACCTCTTCAGCGAGGCGTGCTGTGTATTCCTCTTCGATGATTTTGTACTTCATGATCTGTCAGGTTTGTTCCAAAGACCCTTCTCGCAGATATACCCGGCCTCCCGGGCACGCGCAATGTTGCTGTGAATCGCTTTGTGGCACTTCCGGCACAGGGCCATCCAATGCCTGATGTCCGTCAGAAGGTCTCCAGCTCGACCCCTCTTGTGATGGATCTCCACCGGGAGCGCACTCTTGCAGCACATACACGCCTCGATGTTTGCCATGAAGATCGCCCTCTTGTTGTAGTATTCCCTCAGGGCCTCAGCCTTCTTCACTGACACCCGGCGAATGTTCTTACGCCGCTTCACCCTCGGTGTCCCACGGGAGGGGATCTTGCGTGGTAGATGCTTTATGAGCCTTCCTGATTTCCCACTCTTTAATGAATGCGGAGATGAAGATTGGGAACGCATGTTGTATGGTTTTGGAAATATGTTTGCATGTGGCTGTTTTCCCTTGTCGCCTTGCTGGAGCAACATGACAGCTAAAATGCTTGCATGCACATGTTCCTCGGCACGAATCCTCTGCGAGATCCACAAGGTAGGCAGTGCTCGGGGTGGTGTAAGACTGAACCATAAACCTGAAGATCTCCCCGTTTACCTGAGTGATTCTTTGGTCGTCGTTCGGCATGATTACGGCTTTTTGCTTTATCTGATGGTGTAAATACTGCTGCGTGATTTGACCATCCGGCCCTTAGTCTATTGCAGATAAGTATCCTAGATACTCCGCTTTGCTTGGCCCATTCCGTAATGATTTTACTTTCTCCGTCAATCTCTACCTTGTGGTTGCTGCGCTTATTATACGACTGCTCTGAGCTTGTAGCCCATCTCACGTTGCCCGGTTCATAGTTACCGTAGTTGTCTATTCTGTCAATAGAGTGAAAAGGTGACGGCTTATTCGGCATGTCGGACTCGAAATTCAAGAATGAATATCTCCACCTATCGCACACAGAAATTCCCCTGCCTCCGTACCCAGCATATCCTTCGCACTCTGGGTTATGGCAGCGGTCGATCATTCCGTACCATGTGCCATACAGTGGTCTATTCGTAGTGCTAAATGCAGCGCGAGCAGACCTCTTCACGGAGGCCCATAGCGCGTTTCTACATCCGCAAGATGGGTAATGGGCTGAAGAGACGAGTGAATTGTGCACTACTTTCTCCCTACCGCAGTCACATCTGTAAAGCCATTTTCCAGACCTTCCTCCACCCATGTAGCCGATAGCCACCAAGCGGCCAAATCTCCACCCCGACCTGTCGATGAATCGAGGATTTTCTGGGTGTTGATGAAAGCTAATAGATCTATTCAGCATCGGGCGTAGGCAATGACTTCTTCATGGAAATCTTCGAGGTCGGTGTTGAGGATCACCTGGTCGATCACCCCGGCGGTCTGCAACTCCTCAAGGCGCTCCTGCTCCCACTGGGTGGCTGGTCCAAAACCGGGCCGCACGATCATCACGATGTGACCGCCAAGCTCCTTCCACTTGTAGGCCTCGCGGAGGCACATGAGGCGTCCATTGACGGCAATCTCCGGTAGGGCCTCGAAGAACTGCTTAGTGATGGAGTCGTAGAAGGCTTCGCCGGTCTGTTCGAGGAGCCCACGGATCTGCTTCTTCTGGACATCATCCTGCGTGAACGCGGAGAACCCGGCGTGCTGGATGCAGATAGAATCGACCATCTTCTTGATGATGTCCCCGAAGGCTACCCGCTTGTACCCAAGAGGCACAAGGGCGTCGCAGGCTGTGTCCTTGCCTGCCCTGGCGAATCCTGCGAATGCGATGAGTTTCTTCATTGAGCGATCTCCTTCTGGAAATCAATGAGCGACTGCAATGGATTCTCCAGCGGGAACCCTCCGGTCAAAGCCTGATCACCAAACTTCAGCTTAGCCCTCCAGTACACCGAAAGGCCGGTCTTTTTCGTTTTCTTAATGGAGATCTGAATGGTGGCAATTGGGATCTGGGGGCCGAACCCATGGGATTTGTCGAGAAGGATCTCCTCCTCGACGCGCATAACGTGCTCCGAGATTGCCTCCTTGATGGCCTCGAAGATCTGGTCTGTGTAGCTTACTGTTGTCATAGCGAAGATGAGGGTCTCCCCTGGCGAACGAACTGAGTCACCTCTCCAATGAGCACCTTGTCCGGCCACTTGTAGTCCGGAGATTCCTTATCACTGTACACGGCGGTTACGGACACTTCACTGCCATTGACACCCTTGTAGATGACAGTGCCAAATTGCTCACTGGCAGCCTGTGAATACACTCCGTACAGTTTTGGTTCAGTTGTCATAGATTCGATGCGAGCACGAGGCTCACGTCAGCGTACTCGCCGATTCCATGTTTGAACACGTTCACTGCCAGGCCGTGACCGATTGGTCCTGAAACCTTCGCGGTTCCCGGGTACTTCTTGAGGACCTCCTCAAGCTCCTTCACTGTTTTCACGGTGAGCACCTTCACCAGCTTCTTGTCGTCGGTCACTTGGACAGCTTGACACGCTTCCTCTTGCTGTCAAGAGGTTGATTCTTTTTCACCTCAGCCCACACCCAGGCGTGCAAATACTGCGCCAGGAGGGCCCCGATCTCGTCGTTGTCCGGGTCCAGTTTGATCCCGTGGTAGTGAAGGATCAAGTTGGTCAGGTGGTAGATCTCGTGGGCAATCAGGTCATCCGAGACATGCGACTGGCGGAAGATCATCGCGAATCGAGGGCCGCACTGGAAGGCTGTTGCCATTGAGTTCTCTGAAACTGACTGGCCTCCAAGGTACTCGGAGAGCCTCTGGGCCTCACGGTCCACGTTGAGGACGATCCTCAGGCGCACCTCTACGTTGAAGACTGGGATGATCCTTGAAGCCCTTACCTCAACCATGGGGCGAGCATGAGCGGATTCCATGGCTGGTCAATCCTTGGAGCGGGGCCTTGACTCCTCGTAGTCCTCGAACGGCTCCCCGCTCTCGAACCGACCCGTCTCCTTCTTGAAAATCAGGCCCACATCCCCGGTGGGTCCATTGCGATTCTTGGCCACGCTCACAACGATCTCCGGATTCATCGCGTCCTTCTGCTCATCTAGGGGGATCTTCGACCACAGGAATTGGATCCAGTCCGCATCCTGCTCGATCTCTCCAGCCTCCCGGATGTCGCTCATTCGAGGCCGGCTAGACTCCCCGCGCTGCTCCACTGCCCTGTTCAACTGGGAAAGCACGATAACCACCACCCCCAACTCCTTGGCCATGTTCTTGCACCCCTGGGAGATCTCAGCAATCTCCAATCGACGATCATCCCTGGCTCTCTTCGATGACCCCCTCACCAGCTGCATGTAGTCGATCATGATCACCTGAACACCGTTCCTCTTCACCCACCTCCTGGACTGCGCCCGAATCTGCTGAATCGTCATCCCGGCTTGGTCAACGATGTGGAGTGGTAGCCGACTCACCACCGCACTCGCCCTTGTGATGGCTGCCAATGGAGCGCAATTGGGGCTCTGGTGAATCATTTTAAGGAATCGAGGGTCCATGTTCACCCCGGCTTCCGCGCTCACCATGCGGCCAAGCAGCTCCTCGTGGGACATTTCCAGGCTAAAGATCCCAATCGGGGTGCTCCGCTTGGCGATGTTCCGGGCAAGTTCCAGCATGATGGCGGTCTTTCCACAGCTAGGTCGCCCAGCGATGACCACCATGTTTGAGCGCTTGTACCCGGTGAACCGTCGGTCAAAGTCATGGATCCCTGATGGGATTCGGGTGGGCGATGTTCCGGCCATCTCGGCTTGTAGGTTCGTAATCAGCTCCACCATGACATCCTTGTTCGCTCTCTCCTGAACCTGTGTGTCCCGAACCTTCAAGGCCTCTTCCTCGAACTGGCTGATCAAGTCGTCAGGAGTGTGGGTGGTCCCATGAACCGCTACCGATACGCCGGCACAGAGGGAGGCAAGGCGGCGAAGAAGGAACTTCTCCCGGATGATCTTCAGGTACTCCGGGAGGTTCGCAGAACTGGGCACCTTGTCCGTCAGGGAGGAGATGTACAGGATGCCTCCAGCGTTCTCCAGGTTGCCTAAGGCCTTTAGCTTTGCCTGAATCGTGATCAAGTCCACGGCATTCTGGTCCTCAATCATGGCCACTAGAGCCATCCAGATAGTCCTCCTGCGGAGATCGTAGAAGGATTCAGGGACACACTTGGCCATGGAGGCGTGAATGCACTCCGTGGGGTCCAGAAGGCAGCACGCGAGGACACCCTCCTCGGCTTCCTCTGAGAAGGGAGGGAGCTGGGCTTGGGAGGGCTGCGAGGCGGTCTGCTCTCCGAAGTCGGCAAGGGAGGGCTTCTTGTCGAGGTTCAGGGTTTTCACTTGAGGGATTGGAAGAGGTAGGCCCTGAAGTATTCCTTCAGCCGGCGAGTGATGGCATCCGCTGTACCCTGAATGGCGATACTCTTGGACCCATCGAACATCTTCCCAATGTCTCCTCGCCCGTGATTGCTGGTAAACAGGACCGGCTTGCCGCTGTTTGTGCGCCGCTCAATCATCTCGAAGAAGGCTGATGAGGCAGATGTGGACCAGTCGGCTTTCCCAATGTCGTCAATGAAGACCAATCCAGAGCGGCTGATCCCATCCATCCAGGATTGGGTCTCGAACTTCCCGGTGGCATCTTGGCAGTCAGCCTGCCACTTCCATGCCGTGAACACGCGGAGCGACTTCCCAGTCTCAAGAGCCCTCCGGCAGATCCTCCAGGCAGCCCTCGTTTTCATGGTTCCAGAAGATCCGGTGATCCAAATCCCGGAATCGTTGCCATCCCAGGAGAACTTCAGGTCATCAAGGGTAGCGATGGAGCCGTCCGTACCCGTGATCGTGCAGGCCTTCAGGCGATCCATGTCGGTTTGTCCACCCTCTTGGAGGGTCCGGTATTCCCTAGGGCACAGCTCCTTCCAGACTGAGTTGAGGCGATTAATCCTATCGGAGGCTTCTTGGGCCTTGCTCGCTTCCGCGCTTTTCAATGAACAGGAAGCGCATTCGATTCCACTGGCTATCCGTAGGCGGTCGAAGAGGCCTCCATCGCTTTCGAGACTTCGGAACTCGAACAAAGCAGCGCACGTCTTGCAGTTGATCATTTTACTCATGGTCTAAATGTCCTGGAGATTCATGGCCTCCGGGTTCGTGTATCTTGTGGTTTTCCCAGATTGGGAACCATTCGGTGCTGCGCCAATCTCAGCCCAGTATTTTGCAAGGCTTCTTGGAGACGGCTTCATCCATTCGTACCGAAGGCAGAAATTCGTAGCCCTCCGTGAAATCTCCTGTGTGGTCAAACCGGGGCAGACAGAGAGGATCTCTTTGAGGGATTTCGAGATGGATGACCAGGTGGGTCCGGTGATCTCTTGAAGGACCACTCCAGGACTCGTTAAGGCAAGCGCTTCGAGCAACTCGTTGCGATCCTCTCTGCTCATTGGTGCAGGCTTTCCTGCACTATTAACCTGATTAGATTCAAGACTGGTAGATTCAAGGGGTGTCTCTATGGAAGGGTGGGTGGTGTCAGCCTGACAGGGGGTGGTGTCAGGATTGAAGTTCACGAGGATTTGGTAGTAGTTGCTTTTTGCACTCCCATCGTCCCTTTTCCGAGCCATGGATTTGATCCTTCCAGAGGCCTCAAGTGACTTCAGGCACCTCCTTACTTCCGACTCCGATAGGCCTGTATCCTTCACGATGCTGGAGACAGCCGGCCAGCAGCATTCATTTTCTCCAGCCCGGTCAGCAAGCCTAAGAAGAACGAGCTTCGTTGGGGCGTGCTTGATGCTTTGGGACCATGCCCAAAATGTTGATTTAGCGCTCATTCTTCGTCCCTTTCAAAATTCCATTTTCTACGGATCCCGTAGATATATTGCAAAACCGACGTGTCGTTTGATCCGGCCTCCTTTTGCGACACAGCTATGTCGATCCATTCAGAGACAAGGTCCATGCCGTACTCTTCAACGAGAGCGACCAGCCTAGAGCACACGTTCCGGTTTACTTGGGTCCTCCCGCGAGCATGACAATACTGGTCCACCACAAGCTGTCTGATTTTGGCGCGGACCTCCACAGACTCCTGCATCAGTCGGAACGACTCGGCTTGCTCCCTGTTTTCTTGGGCCAGCCTCAATCTGTCCGCTTCCGTTGGCGCGGCTTGTATTGGGGTCTGTCCGGACTTACCAGCATTGCACGGATGACAAGCTGTAATCAGGTTCGATTCGTCGTTTGTTCCGCCTTGGCAGACCGGGATAACGTGATCCACCTCAAGCCTTACCTTATCGCTTTGGGCTCCGCAATATCGGCAAGTGAACAGATCTCGTGAAAAGATACTGAATCGGAGTTTCTTCCCTATCGGGGTTCGTTTATGAACGCTCATCTACATCCTTTCAAAGGCCTCCAGGCAGCACATCGCGGTGACAGCGGGCGGCAGTGTCCGAGATTGCCCCGGAGATAGACCCACGCGATATGCTGCTTGGAAGCGATTGAAATGTTCATGCACACTGCCTTCCGACACCGAGTAGTCACTCCCGGCGACCTACCTATCCCACCAAACCACCACTCCTGTCAACCACATCCCGACAACGCACCAACGATAACGATAACGATGAGGCTAATCACAGCCATCATCCTCATTCCTTCAGCGGTCCACGGGCGGGGAATCATGGCACTCACCGAGTTCTTCCTCCATGAGCCTTGCCAGCTCTGCGACCTTTCTTTGAACATCCAAGAGCCTTGCTAGTGGGTCCTTTGGTTTTCCCCCGTGGCTGTCCCGGCCCCCGTTGGCGCTCAGCGGGATCAGGGTGGCTGAGATGTGTGTGGCCAGGTCGGACATCTTGAGCAGTTTGAATCGGTTCATCGAGTTCTTTGAAGTGTCGGACGGGCATCATACCTGACGGCTGTTTCACGTAAAAGATTTTTACGTCCAATATTCCAAGAGCGATGCCCTTGGCGATCACCTCCCTCATGTGGCGAGTCTTTTTGCCTTCTTTCTTCGCCCACTCGACAGCTGTAAAGTAGCCCGGTTCTGGGGGTGTTCTTTCGATGGAGAGGATCCGACTAGTGAGGCTCATTCTTCTTTCCTGATTTTGACGGGCGCGAAGTAGGTCGCAAGCAGCCCGTCCTTTTTACTGAAAAGATACGACTCGGCCCCCCTGGGTCCGTTCACGAACCCTTTCTTGAAATGCCAGAGGTCCGCACCAGACATGCTCGGGAGCGTCCTCACCACCACGGGTCCGAACGTGTCCGATGCCGAATGGTGTGTCTCATGGCGCTTATGGAAATGCGCGATGTGCCACTCGTGAAGCCGGCACCTAGCCCACGCCTCCTTCTTCTCACCGGCCATGATGAGCGGAAGGTCGTTCCTCTTCTCCTCGTTTCCGTGAGTGAAGCCCAGCAGGGTACACCCGTACTCGACGTACTTCCTTGGGGTGGCATTGGTGTCCACCGTGACCCCTTTAGAGTTCCTGAACCAGGCGCTCAGGAAGTGGGCTACATGCCAGCTCGTTCGAGGATCGTGATTCCCGGGCACCCAGATCAGGTCCACTGGCGCCACCTGTCTGCACATCTCGACCGCATTGACGAGGGCCATAGTGGCAATCTCGATCATCTTCGGATACCGCCCATCCACATCCTGAGGGGTGTCGTTGCCGGTGGTCTGGTGGGCATTGTCCACATGCAGGAAGTCGTTCCCGATTGGGATGAGAATCTTCTCTACCCTAGACAGGTCCGCCATGGACAGAACCGACTCGAATGTCTCCCGGAAAATCCTCTCGGCAATCTTCAGGTCGTAGTCCTCCCCCACCTCACCCCTCCAGGCTAGCTTCCCGAAGTGTACATCGAAGGGGCTGATTTCGAGCATGGTTGGGTCCTGGTGAGGTTTTGATCGGCGGACCGTGAGAATCTTCGGGGAGTGCTCCATCATGCGCTTAATGAGGGCGTTGGAGGCTTCCTCGATGCACTTCGCAACCTTCCTTCGGAGCCACACCTTTACCTGCCATAGTGGGCTCGTGACGATCCTCTCTTCCTTACCGATCTTGACCCTCATCCCGACCTCCCACGAGTTCAGCACGAACCTGTCAACCTCCCAGATAGCCTCGTCCACCTCGCCCTTCAGGAGGGCCTCCTTCACCGTCTTCACTCTCCCGGAGATGGACTCGATGGCTATCGTTTCTCCTGCGTGGATTGCCTCGAATCCTTCCTCTGCCTTTCTCTTGGGGGCCTCAACGCGCTCAGACAGGGATGGTCGTGGGGACATATCGGATTACAGGGGTGATCCTGTGAGGCCTTGGTAGCACACTCGTAAGCTCATGGTCAATTGCCCAGAAATGAATCCCCTCCCACCCAGCCCCGCAATCACGGTGCGACGCCGTTTTTTGACCTAGCCGTAGATTGTCGGCTTGGGCACTTGCCCGGATGAACGTCGCTGGCTAGAGGGGAGGGAAAGTGATTAGCGAGACTTACTCAACTCGCTCTTGACGCGATACCAGTACCGCAAAGTTGACTGCTTCTTCGGGCCGCTAGGGCCCCCATTCCACGTCCTAGCCATCCTCTCTGCGCCAGCCTCTCTGCCGGCATGTTCGTGGATGTACAGTGTGCAAATCGCCATGGACTTCTTCGGGTCCCAGCAATCATCCGGCCACCTGTATCGCGTACCGTAGATCCTGTTCACATCATCGACGCACCCCTTGGAGATCTGGAGGATTCCGATGGACCGGCCACCGTCCCCGACAGCACGGGCGTTACCGCCGGATTCTACAGCGATGAGACAGCTAAGCAGGAGGGCTGTCATGGGACTATTCGATCCCCGTAAAGTTCACCTGAGACATCAACGAGGGTCCATCCGAATTCTTCTTAGAAGACAATACGGATGCGCTCACAGGAACGCCCTTTCTGGTGTCCATTTTTGTCTGAAAATTCGGTCATACATTAGTCGGTATGGCTTGGAATGTGTTTCACATGCCTCAATCAGCAGGGAAGGAACTCCGTGCAGTAATATCTTTCGGTTTGTCCGCTTGTTTCTTTGTTGTATTTTTACCACCGCCCATCGGCAATTTTTCGGCGTGTAGCCCGCATTATTGTCAATGCGGTCAATCGTGGTTCCAATTGGTCTCTCGCCCATGTCATTCAGGAAATTCACAAAGCTTCCCCACGTTTCACATACGGCAATCCCACGCCCTCCGTAGTTGTAAAACTCAGGGTCGTTGCGATTCAGGCAACGCGATTTCATGCTCTCCCACGAACGATAGGTTCGTCCTCGCCTTCCGTTTGATGTCTGCCCGTGCTGTCTATTCCGCTGCCCCAGGCTTTTCGCACGTTCGCGTTTCAGGCATCCGCATGATTTAATGTCCCCTCGTTTCACAGCAGAAAACCTTGCTCTTGTCTTTCTTCCACAGTCACACACACAGTTTGCAAACAAGAGTCCATTTTCTCGCTCGAATCCCAAGATTTCTAGGCGCCAAAATTTCCCCATTGATGCGCCATTGCTCGCGCCAATCCGGGGTATGTGGCTGACCGCAGCTTCCACCTGTCTTTTGACGGCCCTAATTTGTTTTGGCCGCTGGGTGTTTGGTTTTCCCAACGGCCTGAGCTTGGAAGCGGTAATTCGCATGACGGAATTAACGCTGGCAGATTGTTCGTCCAAAAGCAAGTTGTTTTTGAAAATGGGTCTCCGTGTTCGTGTGGGTGGGTAATAAAATCCGGTTTTCTGATTCTAGTTGAAATCGCTCCAACAGGATTCTCGACAGCAATATGCTGCACATTGGAATCAAGAAACAGCCTCACAAAATCGAGCGCATCCTCGGTGAGCTTTGGATCTCTCAAACCCCTGACTGTCCAGTGCATACCAGATGAGCACAGGTAGGTGCATGGAGGAAACGCAATCAGCATATCCCAGTGCTGCGACAGAGCACCTCTCACGTCCCCTTTGATGTGCTGCCCTGGAGAGTCCGTGTCCAGTAAGTCGCAGGACCACGCATCCCAGCCAACCGCCTTGAATGCGTCGCGCACTCTACCGGAGTATTCACAAGCTACAAGTATGCGCTTCATACGCTCATCGGTGGCTGGCCTGCGTCACCCCCATCTTCGCGGCCAACCTCGGGAGCAGCTGGACGTCGTTCTTGAGGTACGCATGGGCGGCCACTGGGTCTGCAATGAGGAGCTTATGGAAGAACTCACCGCTGCCGTTCTTCTCACCTATCCCAAGGAGGGTCGCAAGAACCCCCAAGCTTCCCGGTTCGTACCGGTCCCCGAACGTCCACCGTTCCCGGAGGTCGATGACGTTGCGGTCCCGCCAGTACCGTCCGTCGAACAGATCGTAAGGATCCACATCATTGATCCATGAGCGCCTCACGAGAAACGGCAGATCGAACTTCTTGATGTTGAACCCGCAGATTCGATTCGTGCTGCTCATGTTTAGGTAGTTCTTGACGTGCCTCCAGAACTCCTGGAGCAGAGAGGCCTCCGTGACGCTCCCGGTCGCCACGAGGCCCTCGTAGGTCTTCGCGTCATTACCAATCTGCCACCCAATCGCGCACACACAGCCAGTGATCGGGCTCAGAGCCGCATCAGCAAGGGCCTTCTCGACGTGAGCCTTTTCGCGCTCAGCAATCTTGGCGGGGTCCTTGATGTTTCCGGGTGGCTCGAACTCTGGAAGAAGGCCCATCTTGCGGATGTAGTCTTCCGGGAGTGGTGCGGTCTCACAGTCAAAAAAATACATGACGAGAAGATGTGTACGCTACCTATTGTCGCCTGTCAAGGGGAAGCTTCAAAAGGGCATACTATCCGAATCGTCCGATTCCGGCACATCGAAGGCCGGTGCCTGCTGGACGGTCCTCGTGGCGGGTGTCCTCGGAGCCTCCCCGGCAAACGGGTCGCTATCCGGGGCCGCATCGGGCTGGGCCTGACTCGGCTCCTGGGTGGCGCGAGGACGCCCGGAGAGCTTGCGGTACTCGTCGCTCTGCTTGGCGAGGTCGATGATCCAGTGAGGAAGATCGGCCTTGTCCAGCTCTGCGGCGGTCTTGATCTGCGTGATGGACCACATCACCGGGGTTGTCGTGGTGGTGGGCTTGGGGCCAACCAGCTTCAGGACTGTGCGGACATCGGCCCGGACATTGCCGTCCTTCTTAGTCTCGTGCATCACCTGGATGGTGCAAGCGCGGCCAAGGAGTTTCGTGAGGTCGAACGACTTGATCTCCTCGGTGGTGAGGGGGCGGCCCGCCCATGACTCCAGCATGGCGCGAAGCTGGGCCTTCTCGTGGAGGCTGTTCGTGTACTTCTTCGTGAGGGCACGAGGAAGGTCGAATGGGATGCCTTCCTTGGTCTCGCCCTTGAGGCGCGGGAGACTGGGCAGCTCGAATCGGAAGATCATCTTCCGAGTGGACTTGTCGAACTTCTCGTCGTACTGCCAGCCAACATCGTAGAGGGCTGTGAGGATCGCGCTGTGCAGACCAGCGGGAGGGGGTTCAATGGTTTTACCGCCCTGAGAGGATGCGGTGAATGGATTGCTCATGGTGTTTTGTGAATTGGCCTTATGACCGTCTTGGTCCTTGGCCTTGTCGGAAGTGAAACTACCTATTGACAGCGGGGTGTCAAGGTGTAGTTTCCTTTCACGGAAGCTGTTCATGGAAAGCACACGAATAACGAGGGCGGTTGCAGAAAGGATGCCGTGGCATCTCTCAAATCGGGAGATCGCGGAGAGCTACGGCGTGTCTTCGAGGGCTGTGTGGCAGTGGAGAGCGAAGCTCCAAAAATTGAACGTACCGTGCCGGAAGGGCCCTGACCGCAAGGACAGAACCCACTGGGATTGGTCGCTTCCCGTAAGCCAGCTGGCGAAGATTCACGGAGTCACGCGCCAGAGGGTTCACCAAATCAAGGCTATGATGGCTCCAGGGAAACGAATCCCTGCTGCCCGCTTCGTGCCTGTAAGGTGGTAGATTTTGATGGGCGGTTTATCAACACCAGGGCCGGCTGGTGGTAGCCTGAATGCGACTGAGTTGGTTTGCTGATTTCCCAATGAGGACGTTAAACCCGTCCGCCCATCAGTGTGACAGTTTGCGGGCAATTCAGACACCGGCCACTTCTCTTCCGTAAGGGTATCTGCACGGACCCTCACTATCCTAACAAAACGTGCAGCCTTGTAACAAACACCACCAACGATTCATTACAATGCACGTCACGCATTTATACGTAGAAAACGTCAAACGCATAGCTGCGGCCTCCATCAACCCTGAAACCGGCGAGCCTATCGTCATCACCGGGGATAACGGGGCCGGCAAATCATCCATCCTCGACTCCATCCTGCTCGCCCTCTCTGGTGCTGGCCTCGAAGACCCCATCCGTCACGGGGCCACGAGGGCTGTCATCCGCCTGAAAATCGAGGGCAAGGACGAGGAGTTCAACGTGGAGCGCATCATCCGGCCTGGGTCCCGTGAGCTTCGGGTAACGTCGGAGTCCGGCAAGGCCATCTCCTCTCCTCAGCGTTTCCTCGACAGCCTCATTGGGTCCATCGCCTTCGACCCGCTGGAATTCGTGCGCCTCAAGCCAAAGGCTCAGGCCCAGATGCTCCGGTCGCTCCTTGGAATCGACACCACGGAGATCGACAAGCGCAAGCAGGATGCTTACACGGAACGGACCATGGTGAACCGGAAGGTGGAGAACCTGAAGGCCCAGCTCGATTCGCTCCCAGAACACGCCGATGATGTCCCTGATACCGAGGTGTCTGCGACGGACCTGATCAGGCAGAGGGATGAGGTGACCCAGCAGCACGGAAAGCATGTGGCACTCAAAGGCATCGTCGAGGAGTTGGGCCGCAAACACTCCGAGTTGTCTTCGCGCATCGCGAAAGGGAAGGCTTTGATCGCGCAGCTTGAGGACGAGTTGCTCCAGGTGTCGGCTGAAGCACTCTCTCGAAACACTGACCTTGGGCGACAGGGAGAACACATTGCCTCCCTTCCTACCATCGAATCCTTCACCTCCAAGATCGCCTCCATCGACCTGACCAACCAGGCAGTCCGGGAGAAGCGCCGCCGGAACGAGGTCGCCAAGGAGCTGGCCGCTAGTGTGGCTGAATCAGAGAAGCTCACAGCCGTCCAGGAGGACTGCGATGCTGAGAAGGCGAGGATCCTTCAGGCTGCTGACATGCCGGTCCCGGGGATGGAGATCGGAGAGGATGGAATTGCGGTGAAAGGAATCCGCTTCGATCAACTCTCCACGGCGCAGCAAATCACTGTGTCCGGGATGGTTGCGATGCGGGCATTCCCGAAGCTCCGTATCCTCCTTATTCGGGAAGGAGCCTTGATCAACAAGGAGAACACTCAGGCCCTGTTCAAGCTGGCCTCTGAGCGGGGCTACCAGATCTGGATGGAGAAGTTTTCGGAGACTCAAGGTGAGGATGGTATCCACATCGTGGATGGGGCCATCGTGTAGCCGTGAAGATCATCCACTTCGTTACAGGTCTCGGAGATGACGAGTTCGGTATCTGCGAGAGGATAGCAATCCGGAGCGCCAAAGAATTCCATCCGGAGTGGAAGGTGTGGGTATGGTGCGGCAAGGAACCCGACAGTGACCAGTGGATGACCCTGAGGGACACTACGGACATTGAGGTTAAGAAGGCCAAGAATCACCGCACATGGCACGGAAACAAGATCCCTCAGTACGCTCACCGTGCCGACCTTGTTCGCCACCCTGTCCTTTACGAGCACGGAGGTCTCTACATGGACACGGATACCATCACGGTGGGCCGCTTCCCAGATAGCTGGCTCACCCATGACACCGTGATAGGCCGTGAGTTCTGCAAGGACCACACTGTGGGCCTGTGTAACGCCGTGATGTACTCGAAGAAAGGGTCCACGTTCCAGAAGCTGTGGCTCAAGGAATGGAGGAAGTTCGACGGTACTGGCTGGAATGAGCTTTCTGTCCAGCTACCGTGGAAGATGCACCAGGAGAACCCTGGGCTGTGCTTCCCGGTTGACTGGAAGATGCTTGGCCCGATCCATTGCGAACCAAGCCCGTTCATCACATTGGGCCCCATCAAGGACTGCATCGTTGTCCACCTGTGGAGGACCTACTGGAGGAAGACGATGGAGTACATCACTGAAGACTACATCCTGAACTGCAACACCACCTACTGCTACCATGCCCGCCAACACCTCTAAGCCGCTCTCAGAAGTATTCGACGAGATCTACCGAAAGGACTCTTGGGGAGTGGGATCAGGCCCAGGGTCGGACCCGGTGGCTGCTAGTGCCTACCTCGTGTTCCTTGAGCAATTCATCCTAAAGCACAGCCCCAAGACCGTTCTCGATGTGGGATGCGGAGACGGGAGGCTGGCTGATGCCATCAAGTGGGACGAATTACTGGTGGAATATGTCGGGGTGGACATTTCCGGGGTGGCTATCGACAGCGTGCCTGACCTTGGTTCGATTTGGGCTAAAGGAGCATTCGTAGCCAAGGCGGATGTTTGCCACCCATCCAATAGCCCCCTATCTGACCTAGCCATCATCAAGGATGTCTTCCAGCACCTCCCGTTCGCTGAGTGCGAGAAGATCCTCGGGGCGCTTACAAAGTGTCGGCACATCCTGGTAACTAACGACATCCCGGGAGAGTCCCAGGAGGACTGTGAGGCGGGTGGGTATCGACCCATTGACATCACGAGGCCTCCATTGAGCTGGCCATGTGTGAAGGTTTGGGAGGGTGAAATAGCCGGGTTCAGTAAGGCCACCTATCTCATCACGAATTCTTGACTTGCGTGCAATAGACCTTAGTGGTGCCATCCGGTAATGGCTAGAACGACATGGAATCCGCTGAGTACGGATGAGCAGAATCAGACGGTATTCAATGACCCTGCCGTAGAGGGCACTCTAGTTGGCGTGACAGGGACTGGCCTGATCTCCATGACCGCCGGGGCACTTGATACCCCCGCCGTCACGCTGTCCGATAGGGTGGCTGCCGATGCGGCCAATCTCAGGACCCAGTTGGGGGTGTCCTCGGCCAGCGGGACCTCAGGGAAGCTCTCTAAGTTCACTGGTGCAAACTCGTTGGGTGACTCTTTGCTGTCTGAGTCTGGAACAGTGATGTCCTTGGCGGGTACTTTTGGTATCGCCAGCGGCAGTATAGCCGCGAACGCGCCAGTCCTCAACCTGTCTCAGACGTGGAATAATGGGGCGGTAGTTTTCACTGGTATCACTTTAGATGTTACTGACACCGCGTCGAATGCGGCGAGCTACCTCATGGATCTGAAGCTTGGAGGATCCTCACGTTTCCAGCTAACTAAATCAGGATCCATCACGCTTTCATCAAGTGGAAGCCTTACAATTGGGAGTGGTGGATTCTTTCGCTTTGGGTCAGACGTAAGACTGTACAGAGACGCAGCTAATACACTGGCACTCCGCGACCTCGCCAACGCACAGACGCTCAACGTCTACGGCACTGCTGACGCCGGACTGACCAACTACCGCCGGCTCCGGTCCACGATGACCACCGGCGGCGCTGTCACGATTGCGGCGGAGGGGTTGGGGACGGGGGCGACGGGGAATACGTTGGCGCTGTCCGCAAATGGAACAACACTGGTAACCTTATCCACTGGAATAACGCTGGGTGGCACGGTGTTCCTAACGGAGGGGTTTGTTGTGCATTTCGGGACCACTTCCGGGAATAAGCTTGGCAACACGACCTCTCAAAAGATTGGATTCTGGGGCTCTACCCCAGTTGTTCAGCAATCCTCAACCGGAGAGATAGTTGGATTCACTGCGGGCGGCGGAACTACTGTAACCGATGCGTCCACGTTCACCGGCAACGTAGGCGCCACCGCCTACCGACTCAGCGACATCGTGAAGCATCTAAAAACCATCGGGATCCTCGCAGCGTAAAAAACAAAACGTAACAATTATGGCCACATTCACCACCACCGCGAAGCAGGATCAAATTGTCCTCGCGACATTCAACAAGCTCAAAGCTGCCGGCGATACCACCGAACCAAACGCAAGGGACTGGTTCGAGGGTATTTTGTTTGCCGCGATTGCGAGCTACCAGACCGAGAGCCTTGCCGAGCGCGGGCGCAAGGTCATCGAGGCCGTCAAAGCTGACCCGTCCAAGATTTCCGCTGTTGAAACCGCAGCCGGCCTCTAAGTATCCCACATGACCCAAGAACCAACCTGCCTCGTCCCGCTGTCCAACAGCCACCTACAGCTCATCAATGTGCTCATCAATGAGACACTCAAGGGCACCGGAGCAACGTATGCCGGCCCTTGTGTGGACTTCGTGAGGCACATCGAGGCCTCCATCAAGGCCGCGCAAGCACAGACTGCTGAGCCTCCCGCTGGCCCTCCTGGGCCCTAGTCCTCCTGGCCATCTTCTTGGCTTCGTTGGCCGCCCCAATCAGATCCATGGCGAGTTCAATCGCTTGATCTGGGGTGTACACTTGACCACTCAAATGCCCCCTCGTGGAGAGTGTTTCCTTGGCGTCAGTAAAGAGCACGCCAAGACCTCCCACAGTAAGGTTCACTTTACCTCCCTCGTCTTATCCACCACCTTGACGTGGCGGCACTCGATGGCATCGAACAGTCCGGAAAGCGACTTCCCTAAAGAGGACCTCCTCTTGTAGCCTTCACCGCTGTTCATGACGATCCTGCTGCCGCGCCACAGCTGGGCACGGAACTCTCCTTTGTTGTCTCTATAGATGACGATCTTGACGGGCTTCATGGATTTCCTTTTTTGATGCGAACCTGAGTGCGGTGGCAAGGATGCCTCCCGCGAGGACAATGACGGCACACATTGCAAACAGCACGGCCCTCATGATGTACACCGGGAGCCGCTTCATTGCCAGTCCGGGTAGTACACGATACCCACCTGAGTACCACGAGGTTTCACTTCCACGGCGGATACTCTGTCCATCGCAGCAAAGCACTCCGCGACACACTTCACGGCCTCGTCGCGGGTGGTGTCCTGGGCGAGCAACCCGCTCACCTTATGCGCCAGCTCTTTCAGCTCCTTTGGGGATCCCAGGCTGAACGGCTCCTCCTCGCGCCACACCCTCACGTCGATGATGCGGTCGCCGGCCTTTACCTCGACCCTTGTGATGGACTCATGGACCGGATTCTTCTCTTTTCCTTTAGGCATGTTCAGCCTCCTTGTTCGCCTCCTCGTGGCGACGGATCTTGTCGAGGGCGGCTGTGAGGGCTGAGTCCAGCCTCTCGATGATTCTGAGCATGTTGTCGATGGGTTCCAGATCGTCAGCCTTGATGGCCCTGTCAATGGCTGCGTCTTCCCTGGGGGTTGTGTTGATTAGCATGGCGTAGTTTCTCTCGGAGTTTTTGGATGCCATCCTCCACATCGAATTCCTCGATCTCCTTGTAGAGCCTCGCGATTTTCCGGAGGCGGATGGCTGAAGATGGATGGTTCTGTTCTGTGGCGACTCGAATCAGGAATTCACTGTCTGTCATGACTTGCTGGATACTGTACACCGCAAGTCGGCTCCGTCAAGTGGAAGCGTACTGAAATGGTGCCCCGACCAGGATTTGAACCTGGATTCTCGGTTTAGGAAACCGCAGCTCTGTCCATTTGAGCTATCGGGGCGTGGGGGGTGAGTGTCAAACTTTGAAATGCGGACTCACATTTTTTTCACAATCTCTTGGAACTAGATCGAATGTAATCAACCCATTGTTCAATCCTTCGCACAGTTCATTGGCGGTCTTTACATGTGCGTCCCACACAAATGGGCAGATTGGCCAATCGCACGGCCCTCCGTTATGGGAAACCAATAGCTTGTTTTCATCGAACCATCCCCATGATCTCTGACCATGAGCATTGCTTAAGCGCACTACTGAAATCTCCCAACCGTCTGTGCATTTGGAGCCAAAGACTTGAACTTTCCATTGAGGTATAGTTTCCATAGTTTGAATTAAAAGTGGAGCCTGCGGCAGGGATTGAACCCGCAACATCCTCATCAGGATTTGTGGGTGGAAACCTCACCATTTATGGGGACTTTTCGGGTTTTAGTTGACGCGCTCAATACTTCTGCTACAATACTACTGTATTGAAGACGATTCGGACAATCAAGTGCAAAGTTGTGGCATCTGAGCATTTTGACGCCGCTGTGGTCAAGTATCTCGCCGCTGCTTGCTGGGTGTCTGAGCAGGTTTTCGAGTCCAAGGAACTGAACTCCAACCGGCTGTCCCGTGAACTCTACGGTAAGGTGCGGAAGAAATTCGGCATTCCTTCGCAGTTGACGTGCTCCCTGTTTCGTCAGGTCACGGCCACCTACAAGACGCAGAAGGCACTCGGGAAATGGAGCCTCGCTACGTTCAAGCGTCCCACCCTGCCGCTGACTCACAAACGGGACTTCGGGCGCAATCGGAAGGGGCTCACAATCCTCGGCGAGCCTGCCATCTTGGAGCATAAGGCGATCCCAACGACCGGCTGGAAGGACTCCAAGCTGAAACGAGTCGGAAAGACGTGGTTCCTGATTCTGGCCCACGAGGTTGAAGTTCCTGAACCCAAGTCCGAAGGCTGCATCGTCGGGGTGGACTTCGGCATCAAGCGTTTGATGGTCGCCACCAACTCGGCCAACGCTGACACATTTTTCTTCAAGGGCGGGGTGTTGAATCACCGTCGCACTTGCATCCGCAGGGCGCGTGCCGCCATTCAAGCCGTTGGCTCCCGTTCCGCTCACCGCCTCTTGAGGCGCATGAGTGGCAACGAGGCTGCCGTAACGAACGACCTGCTCCACTGTGCGAGCAAGTCCTTGATTGGCTACGCCGTGTCCAATGGGGCGAGGCGTGTAGTTCTTGAAGACTTGAGCAACGTGAGAGACTCGTCGCTCAACAAGGGGAAAGACCTCCGTTCCAAAATACACCGCTGGCCCTACGCCAATGGGCAGTTCAAGATTGCCTACAAAGCGCAGGCTTGCGGGATTGCAACGGAGTTCGTGAACCCGGCCAACACTTCGCGTGGGTGCGCCAAGTGCGGCCATGTCTCGGCGTCCAACCGGAAAGGCTTGAGCTTCTGCTGTCAGAAGTGCGACCACCAAGATGACGCCGACCGGAATGCGAGTGTGAACATTCGCCTCCGGTCTATCGTGGCGGCGCAAGTCGGCGTCACGATGAGGAGCCTTCAGCCCCTCAAAAGCTCGGAACCGCTCGACATCGTTGCTGGATTGTCCGTCACGCACGGCAGTCTGGTTTCGGTTTAGGTTCACGGCTCAATCCGCGTCCATTTAGGGCGCGGTAGTTGAATACAAAAGAGGTGCTCTACCAGTTGAGCTACGCAGGCGATACTTGCGGGCGGCCTTGGTATCACGGACATTGAAGACGTGTCCACTGATGGCCTCCTGAACATCAGTAAGCGTAATGCCCAGCTTTTCAGCAATGGCCTTCTTGGTGTACCCGGTACGGAACAGTCGGCGGGCCACTGCCTCATGGGAGCGCTTGGCTGTTGCAGTGCCCATGAGGGCGGCAACGCGGGATGGAGAGAGTGGGGTCACTTCCCCTCCTTGCACTTCGCGATGGCGGCGATGGCGGCGTCCACTTTAGGCTGAAGACAACCCTCGTCGTGCTCAGCCTGTCTGAGTTTCCCATAAGCTCCGCACGAGCAGCACGTTTCAGTTTCCGTGGTGACGAGATACCCACCGCTCTCGTTTAGCTCCAGAAGCACTTCCTCACACTTCCACAGCGCCTCCTTGTGGGCGGTGAGTTGTCGCTGTGCGGTCCACAACTCCTCGCGGATTTGGTAGAAGTCCTCAATCCCTTTCTTGCCGGTTTTCCATGCGTTGAGTTCTTCCCACTCCCGCCGAGCTTCGTTGAAGCGTGAAGACAACTCTGTAACATCATCAGCCAACTTGTTCGCTAGCGCTAGATTTTCCGCTCGCTTCCTATCCGCTTCGGCGAGTTCGCGTTCGAGTTTGTGATACTCTTCAGCAAATACCACCTTCTTGTCTTCTAGCCATGAATCAGCTGGACCATAGAATCCACGATCACTCACAACCCACCTCCTTCAGCCGGGCGTTGTAGGCGGCGAGGGCGTTGAAGCGAACCATGCTGTTGCTGTGTGCGGCCAGCGCCTCCACCAACCCCTTCACCACCGGATCGTCGAGGCGGACGCGGGTGGAGGGTTCCTTCTCCAGCTTCTTCCGCGCATACTCCGCTGCGGCCCACAGGTTGTTAGTCTCTTCCGCGTCGCTGGCGATGGATTCTTTGATGGCTGTGAGATCCTCCGCCCTCTTCTCCAACCACACGGCCAACGTCTCATCGTCCGGACATTTGGTAATGTCGCGGCAGAGATTCATGTGTCGTTGCGTGGCTGCGCCGGCTTTGTTGGACCGCTCCAAGTCTCGCCTCAACTCCTCAATCACATCTTGCTGTGCGTCTTTCATTGGTTTCCTTTCGTTTGTTTATTCAACCTTCACGTAATCAAACAGCATCCAGTACGATGTCCCAGAAGCCAGCGGTCCAGTCCTAGTGAACTCGATGGTGTTTGGACCACGAGCCACATTGATCGGCACATCCAAAGAGATGGGTGCTGCCACAGCGCCATCCCAAATCGTGTTCGTGGAGCTTCCCGTGATGTGTCGAATCACCAGATTGTGGGTGGCATATCCAGGCTGCACGACTCCCCCAATCATGGACCCCACCGAGTAGAACTCAGTGCTCATCGAGGCCTGCAAAGCCTCCTGGCTCACGAAGTGGAACCGATTGACTTTGTTGCCCCTCGTCAAGGCCCTCTCCCAGTTCAACCAAGGCTCGTCATCGGGAACCACGAGGGCTCCCGTGAGGCCATTGTAGCCCTGAGGATACACCCCGGAGGTGTAGAAATCATCGTCAAGGGTCGTTGGAGACCCTGGAGCGGGTGGGTTTGAGGCGTTCTCCAGCTTGAAATCATGGGCACGGTTGTCGTCGAGGCCAATGGACCACGATGAGCGTGCCGTCAGGCTGTTGATGTACCGCTCGATCATCGAAATACCAGCTTCGTTGCGCTGATAGGTGGCCAAAGGGGGCATGTGGTACTCGGCTGGGTGCTGGTCGCCGATGAAATCAGCCACCCGGCGAAACAGGACGCTCCTATTCGTGGACCCCGGGGTGATCACAGAGGATCCTTCAACACCAAAGCTCTCGATAACACTGCCTCCGATGATCTTTGAGGAGGTCATTGGTGTTGAAAATCGTGCATCCCATTCTCCACGCCCAGGTCCACCCGGGAAGTGGCAGTAAGCGCAGTTGGCATCCGTGTAGGACTTGAACCTGTGCTCCAATGTAGCCGTCTCGTCGAGTGGTCGAGACAGCCTTGGCACCCCAACCACGCTCGAATAGGGTGTATTGAACACGCCAAGCTGCGACAGGGCCAGAAGCTGATCTACAACCACCTCTCCAGCGAGGGCAGTGGTGTTGAGCTGCCTGGCGGAGAACCCTAGAACGTACCCGGTCTCAGGATTGTGGCAGGTAATGCACTCGGACCGGCTAGGCCAGTGCCATTTTTGGCTGATGTCCACCCCGGAATCGGTAACAGGGTACTCACCGTCGGCTCCTTGCTCTGGAACTAGGTCGGCATCGCTCCCATCCTCCCTCCAGCGGTAGGTGAGTCCGTACAGGCCTGCCTCGGTTTTGACGGTAAACCTGCTCTCGACCTTTCGGCCCTCCTGAAACCCTCGAACGTATGGCAAATCGAAGTGCTTCACCCAGACGGACCCCACCGGGAATATCCACTGGTCGCTCGTTCCGCGATAGATGACCCCTCCGGGTGGAAGAAAGAACCACCGGGTCTTGATGGCGTGGTCGGACCAGAACGGTGAGGCCACTTCGTAGGGAAGGACCCCATCGGAAGGTTCCATGGTGGCCAGATTGGTGAAGATCCCGGTGGAGGACAGCGTGAGCGGGACTCCAGAGGGGGCACTCTGCACCATCTTCCAGATCTTACCGTCCCCGAACGAGCCAATCAGGATGTCTCCGTTAGCTGGGTTCACAGCAGCGCAGGCCAACCCAGAAGGGTGGGACCCTAGCCACGAAACAGTGGCATTTGTACCGGTCCCGATGGACCACACGTTCTTGGAGGTGTAGTCTCCGAAGATGTACTTGCCGTTCAAGGATGGGTACTTCGACCCACTGTAGATCATCCCACCAATGATGCAGTTCCCGATGAAGCGTTGGTCCGTCCAGCCCACTGAAGCCGCAATGGCGCTGTGAGGGTAGGTCCATGCCGGCTCCGTGAAGCTCACGGCAGGCCTATCCGATACTTGGGGCGCATACGAGGTGACCACTTCAGGTCCTTCGTACCAGTTCCATCCATGATTGCTGCCCTTCGTGATTCGCCGTACCGATTCCCAGCGGGAGCCTCCTACATCCGTGGCCATGATGACCCCGTTGGTGTCGAAGGAGAACTTCGTTGGGTTCCTGAGGCCCACTGACCAGAACTCTGTGCGGACCTGAAGAGGGTCCACTGGTGATCCGTTGAAGCTGGTGGCACCCACCCAGGGATTGTCAGCCGGCACCTTCCATCCACCATTGAATGCTGGGTGAGGATTCGGTTCGAGGCTGTCCGGGAGGTTATTCACATCCACCCGGATGATCCCAGAGTAGTAGTTCAGGTCGATCCTCTGGCCGTTCAGGAGGACACCGCCCTGCCCACCCTCGTCCCCAAGGGAGATGTACAGGTAGCCATCGGGCCCGAAGTGCATGTCCCCTCCAGCGTGTTCAGGGCTGCGGTCGTACTGGTCGAGGAGGATGGTCGAGGAGGCTAGTGAGAGTGAGGCTGTGGGATTGGATGGATTGAAGGGCCATCGACGCACCCGATCCTGAATGGAGACAACCCCATTGTTTGTAGCCGTCTCTGTAGTGAACGTGAAGATGCTCTGTCCGTCCGGGTGGAAAACGAACCCAGGGAAGCCAGAGTCTCCGGTGGCGAAGATCTGCGGGAGGTGGATGATCAGGGAGCGTGTGGGTGCGGCACTTCCGGGATTAGGGACCACCCAGACCCTCCCGTACCGGCAGATGACGTACACGGACCCGTTGTGGACCTCGAAGCCTTGAGGGCGGTTCGGGCCGGACCAGTCGAGGTTCGTCCAGACCTGCTCGAAGGAGTACCCGGAGGTGGGGGCAGCCTGAGGGAATGGTGAGGAGTGCCACTGGGCAGTGGCGGTGAAGGCGAGCAGGAGTGACAGGATGAGCTTGTTCATGGTTGGATGTTTTCAGGATACTTTGTGAGGCGCAACTGATACCGATTCACTGTAGGTTACTGGAGGAGGATACGCATAGCCTCGGTGTACTGAGCCTTCTGGCGTGCCGTTGGATTGCTGGACATGTTGTGGAAGATGTCGGCGATCTTGATTCTCGTTGTTTCGGACAGAAACGCCACCCTATGGATGTAGGTAAAGTAATCCTCGCCAGGTTTGTGGGTGAGTATTCTGAGAGTCTCTATGACATCATCATCCACTCCGGCAGCCCTCAATGACTCCTCGGTCTCTGGCGCGTCCTCCAGCACATCATGGAGCCACGCAATCGCTTTCTCGTAGTCGTCCTCGAACATGGAGGCCACGGCCTCCGGATGCGTGATGTAAGGCGTGACTCCATCGCGGCGGAACTGTCCGGCATGGGCGCGGCGGGCGATAGACTCAGCTAGGGTGGATTGAGTGTTCATTTACGTGGCCCACAGTACGCTTCCTATTTACGCTGTCAAGGGGAAGATGCTTGACGGACCAATTTCCTTCCACCACCATCCTGCTGTGATTACTGAACACCCCAACGAAAGCATCTTCGACAGCGGCTGCAAGCTCCTCGTGAACCCCGTGAACTGCGTAGGCGTCATGGGGGCTGGCCTGGCCAAGCAATTCAGGAAGCGGTTCCCGCACACAAACTACCGCTACCAGACCCTCTGCGAGAAGGGCATGTTCATCCCGGGGTCGTTTATCGTCCTCCAGGAGGAGACGGTCTTCGTGGGGTGCATGGCCACCAAGGACCACTGGCAGGACAAGAGCAAGATGGACTGGATCCTTACCGGCCTCGAAAAGCTTCGCAGGTTCATCCAGATCCAGAGGCCGCCATCCGTGGCCCTTCCTGCTGTGGGGTGCGGTCGAGGAGGGCTCCCATGGGAGGACGTGAAGAGGGCCATCTATGCCGCGCTCAGTGAGTCGAGGGCGGACGTGAAGATTTACCCTCCACAGTAAGGTGTCGAGGATGGCGCTTTAGGGGCTGGAGGGCTGGCTAGGGCGTCTTGTATGGCGCTTCGCAGTCACGGATCTGCATGAGGGTGAAGCGCTCTTCGAGGGCCCTATTGATCTTCTCTGTCCACTTGTCGCGCTTGTCCAATGGTGCATCATCGAAGGCCTCCTTGAGGGTGCGAAGGGTGGTGTCGATGGAGGCGATTTGGTCGATGGTGGTCATTGGCCCTTCCCTTTCTCGTCATCCTTCACGGTGACCTTGAAGCTGACTCCTGCGGCCTCGTGGTACACAATGACGCCTTCAGGATTCATGAAGCCTGGGGCAGCAACGCTCCCCTTCTCGGACAGGCGAGCCACCAACGCGGCCACCCAGTCGGTACAGAAATGGCCAACACCAAGCACTGGAACCAGCCCGATGCACGGCGGTAGGACCTGCTGGTAGCGGGGCCCGGTGGGACTGTTCTCGGTGATCAAGAGAGGGGTCTCACCGTGCAGGGCGAAGGCGGCTGTGTTGAACAGTGATAGGCGCTTCTCTTTCAACCCGTACCCACGCTGGATGCCGTTACCCCACCATTCTCCGAAGTAGAGGCCTGGCTTCAGGGTGGCGATTTCATCGGCGTGTTCGAGAACCCACCTCGCGAACCCATAGTTGTCGTTGTCTGGGGTGATCCAGCGGTTTCGAGAGCCGGCGAAGATGGATACACCACCAACCGTCGCTACTGGGGTTTCGCCTTCCATGATTGATGAGGGGTCAACGATCTTGATTGAGGCGTTCGTACCATCGAGTTTTTCTGTCACCCGAACAGTGCGGTTGAGACGAGGGATCTTAGGGAATGGAGTGAATGTATGATTCATATTAGACGGAGTGGTCATTTCGGTTGTGGTGGTTCGCATTTGCCGGACTTCATGTAAGGGCAGTTTCGTGAGGCGTCACCCGGGCCATCAAATGAGAATAGGAGTGCGCCGCATTCATTGCACATCATGTAAGCCTCACCGGAGGCTTTACGGGCCTCGTGGTGGGTTAGCCGCTTAGGGTGGTCTTCCTGGTCAGTGGTCATTTGAAATCTTCAGGATGTGGAATCTTGGTCGCCAAACAGGCAAGGGCCACAATGAACCAGAGAGGGGATCCGTCCTTCCAGAAGACGACGTAGCCGCATCCGCCTAGAATTGCCAGGTTGTAGCCGATTTATAAACCTTCTCCACCTCCGTCACCGGCACGAGCGGGGCGGACTAGAGGCCGCCTATAGCATTTGCTGGAAACGACGACGCACAATCAATGATGTCATCACCTAGGCTCATAACATCTCTCGCTACTAATGCTGGAAGCTCCATCCCGCTAAGCCACCAATACAACCCAGGTTTCTCGGGGGCCTCGTCCGTGAACTCGACTGGGAGTCCGTTGATTGTGATTGTGGTTTTCATATCTGATATAGGTCTGAACTTGTCGCTTCCAGCATGGCCTTCTGGCCGTTTCCTTTTCCCATCTCCACCTGGATCTCTCGGAATACGGAGACCGTCATTGAACCGCTCTTGACCATCCCGATGGTGAGTGTCCTTAAATCCCAACAGGACTTGCAAATGTCCCTACGGTTGGTACCTTGGCGGCTCATCGAGGACTGGCAATCAACGCATTTCACGGCTTCCCTCTCCAGTTCCTGATGTGCCTCTTGGGCCGCCTCACAGGGACCTCATTGCGGATAGTCTTGCAGCACCCGCACCTCCAGAGGCCGGTCTCTTGGCCGCCAGTCCAGCGAGAGAAGCCGCACATCTTGCACTTCCCGGGAGGGGGTGAGAATTGATGGGGGGTCATGGGGTTGGGCTATTCGGGATGTTCACAACTCTTCCAGAGTCACAGCACCATTGGCATGGTTTCTGGTGTCCTCCGTAGCAATTAGGGCAGTCAATCTCCTCAACGTGAATTGGGTCGGGGATGCCCAGCGTCCTACAGCCTGGCAATGGGATTGCGCGAGGGTAGTGCCTCCTGTCAACGATTTTACACTCCGCGTCCACGCCGGCAAATCCCGTTTTCATGATGGCTTGCAGGGCTATAAGTTTGTTGAGGCGCTCGCTGTCTTGTGAGGTCATGGTTGGGCCTTGAATGGTTGATTCTTGAGAAACTCCTCGTAGAGGTTGGAGAAAATGGGATTGGTTTGCCTCATGACATACATGGGCACAGCGTCCCACTTCTCTGCCATCCTAGCCCAATCCTTGCGCTGCTCCTCGGCAACTGGGTCCTCCAGCGGGACGTAGGGGCGGTTTTTGTTCAGCCATACCGACAGCTTGTGTGCGCTCTCTTCCAGCTCCTGCTGTTCATAGTAGAGAGCTTGTTGGCGCTTCTGGATGTCTTCCAGCTTGCGCTCTCGGTATCGGATGGAGCGGGATAGGTTGGGGTTGGTCATGGTTTAATCTCTCCAAGGTAGGTCAGTGAAATCACGAGCCTTCCACCGTGATTGATCTGGGAAGGGTCTCGGTCGTGTGTGGCTCGTGGGACTGCGGCCCCGCTAGCGTGAGGCTCGTAGTTCACGGACCAGATGTGGTTCTTGGTGATGTTGGCTGGAGGGAGGCCAATGGATGGGTTAGTGAACGTGATCGTTCCAGCCCCTGGGATGGGTGCGCGGGTGCGGTAGGTGGGATCCGTGTGGCCGTAATCTGGCTTCCCAGAGCATGGAGCCCCCTTCTGCCAATCCCGCCCAATCAAGAACTGATGATCCTCTGGATACCGCTCATCCAGCGTACACAGGGGCCTCCAGCCATCATCGACGCCCACCTGTTCGGGTGTGAGGTTCTCTGGGTTGAGGTAGGAGTGGCCTGGAGGGAGAGGTGGGAATGAGAGGGTCATCGGATTAATGGTCGAGGCTGCTTGATTGGGTTGATGGCCATGGCCATGAGGGCGCGGAGAAGATGACCTCAGTACTGCTGATGTCATCTACGCGATGCTCCTCCAGCTTATCCACGACGGCTCGAAGGCGGTCGATCTCAGCCTCCAGATCAGCCACCCTGGCGTAGGGCTGGTAGTAGCAGCCGGCTGACATGTAGATCGTAGCCACCATCTTTCCATCCTCGTTCACGGCGAGTCCTTCCTGCGGCTTTGGCCACCTCGTATCCTCGGCGATGTGGGTCACGAAATCCCCGCAAGCGATGGCTTCGAGGATTGCCTTCGTCATCACCTCCTCGGTCAGTTTTTCACTGGCCAAGGAGTACTCGCGGACGAGCTTTGAGACGGCGGACTCTAGGGCTGGGTGGGTGGTGTGCATGGTCAAATGTCTTGGGCCCGTTCTTCCCAGCAATCAGGACACAGCGGGTATTCTTGGTTGTCGAAGTGAATCTCCTGTGCAAACGGGCAAGGCTGCATTTTGACATCCACTGTTTGCTTTCCGCAATCGCAGCACTTCAGCAACTCAACCTCGTCAGCTTTTGGTGTATCGCTCATTGCCCTTCTCCTTCCAGCACCGTGGCTGTGCCGGCATCGGTGTCGAACAGGACGGTCAGGTACTCTCCGTATGGCAGCCATCGGTGGAGCTTTCCCATGTACTCTTCCACCCGTGAGTCAATCAGGCTGTCAGCCTCATCCCTCGACAGGGATCCTGATTCGACCATTGCTTTGACCCTATCCATCACAGCCTCCCGGACCGCCTCATGGGGGCCGTCGGGGTCCTTCATGGTGATCTTGATTTTCATTTCGAGTGGCAGAATACAGGCTCTTCAGGGAGCGTCAAGAGGAAGATACGCTAAATCCCGTTGTCCAACTTGGACATTGTGTAAGTTGGACAACGGGGCTTTTAGGGCACTTGTCCAATTAACCCCGCCAGACTTGATACAAGCCGTCTTGACTGTCCAGCTTGGACATGGTTTACTTGGACATGTTCGTTCTTCAATCCCGTCCAAACCGCCTCAAGGTGCCCAAGAGGCCCTACAAATTCGGGATCCGGGACATCTCAGCAGCCACCGGAAGGAGCCTCGCGGCCATCCGAAAGGACCGCCAGAGGGGTAAGGTGGACCCCAAGGACCTGAGAAGTCTCGTGGCTTACGTCGCTTTTCATTTGAGCTGGACCCCTCCATCCAGGCCTTTCTAGTCGTAAGTCACTGCTAGAGAGGGCTATCCTTATTTGCAGCCACCCGCAGGCCTAAACGCAGAAGAATCCCTCACAGGTGGCCCATAGAGACATCCTATCAGGAGAGGGCTACAGAGAGTCCAATAGGCAATCAAAGAGGCTCCCAGGCCCCTTCCAGGCCCAATTTTCCGCAAAAAGGACAGCCCTTCCAGGAAACAGGCCGGGTCAAGGTGGGGAAAGAGGGGGTGGGCAGCTATTAAGGATGGCTTAATAGCTGGATGGGGGTGTTTAAGGGGGCTGCAAGGGGGCAGATGGGGCTTCGAGGAGGGCAAGGGAGGGGAGAGGGTGGCCTAGTGGGGCTTTTAGGATGGCTAAAGGGGGCTGGCTAGGGTGGCCTAGAGGGCTGCAAGGGAGGGGTTTAGGGGCCCAGGAAATAGAAGGGGGCAACCTCTCTCTCTCTCTGGAGAGACCCCTGGGTACCCCCAAGAACCCCCCGGCCCCTGCTTTCCCGGCCTCCCGGACCCTGCCGCCGTTATCGTTAAAGATGGAGAAAAGGAGGGGAAAGGAGTCGGCCTAGCTGCGGGAGATTCTGTAACCCGTTGAGCCGCAACGCTTGGCGCTCCCGTTAACCTAGACCGTCAAGGAGTACGTACACGTACATTGCAAATGCAATGCAGATGCAATGCAAATGCACGATTGCAATGGAGGGAACTCACGCGGGCTATCAATCTACAGTATCCTGGTGGAGATTAGTTAACCCCTTGCCCCCTTGGCCTTTACTAGCCGACCTTGCCCTCCTAGAGCCCCCATTGCCCCCTTTGGCTGGCCTTTCGCCCCCCTTGCCTCCCTTGCTGCCCCTTGCCAGCCCTCCTTGCCCTCCTAGAGCCCTCCTTTCCGCCCCTTGGGCCTCCCTGTGGGCCCTTGCCTCCTGTCCTCTCTCCTGTCTGGGGCTTCCCTTGGTGATGTGGGCCACCTCTTGGGGGTGATTCCCGGCTTGGTGTCTGCGGTTCGCTTGGTGCCGTTGCATGGATGGCGTGATTCCAAATACTTCCATGATCCGCCCCGGAACAGTCCTTGAATACAGCGACGGGAGGCCCGGGCATTCCGGAGCCCTCGCTATGGTTATCTCCGTTGACGGCACCGGCATGCTTCTCCAATTCGAGGACAGGGCTGACGATACCCGCGTCCGGTTTAATGATCCGGCATGGATGGATTTCTTGTCCATTGCCACCACTTTCCGTTACTGACCCCTAAACTCTCAACTCTCCCCTATCATGAAAAACACGAAACAACGAAAAATGAACAGTATCGGAATCCGCAGATGGGTGAACGGAATGGGCGTCGAGGAAATCGGATCCGCCGGGGAGGGTGACCGCAAGGTTACCGCTTGGCGCCGGTCCGACGGCCAAATCGGTCTCGAAACTAACGGTGACCCGGTCGTTGGTGTGGAGGCGGAGGAATGGGTGGGGGAATTCCTCCCTGAAGCCGCCGAGCGCATGATGGCCTCGGAACGGCACGAGGCTGAATCAGAATCCGGAACCAAATGAGTTACCGCCCCACCCGGCCACCCGCCGGGCCTTCCGCTCTCCCCAGCCAGTAACTGGGGAGAGGAGAGGGAAAGACCATGATCCAGTTAATCGACTCATTCAACAATACCATCATCAGCAGCCATCGCGCCATTACCGCAGCCGTCCGCGCCTCCCGCGCTCACGATCGGGCGGTGAAGCGGAACAACGGGGAATCGAGCTACATCCCGTACTCATTCCGGAATTCGGACGGATCACGGATTGATCCGGATAAGATCACGGAAGTGAAGATGGACCTCGACAAAGCCTAGCCCCATTCACCCTTTGAACCCCTAAACTCTCCCCTATCATGAAACACACACTGCATCTATCTCATGTCAACGGCGGTCCATTCAATTGCCTACCGGCCCGCTCCATTGAACTCGACGACCATCAAATCACCGCAACCGGGGCCGACTGTTCGGCTTTCTACCCCGGATCCGGGCATTCAATGCGTGATTCCACGCTTTACGTTATTGGCAACGAGTTCGGGGCCATGGGGGCGGTCTGGGCTACCTGCGAGCAGGATGCCTTCGATGAGCTGATTGACCGGGACTTAGGGGCCGGAATCCTTGTGGACGAACCGGAAACACCAGGAGAGGAAGACGAGGACGGCTACGCTAGGCTTGGCAATGCCAGTGAACTATGCGACCTGACATACGCATGGATCCAGCCCGTCAAGTTTGACCCGGCTCGGGACATTGCCCTGATTGTCGCCATTGCGCGGGCCGATGGTGCTAACGTCACCCTCCTTTCGGAAGTGTAATTGGGCACCCCGGGGGCCGTCCCCGGGCTTTCCTTTCGCCTTTCCCACCGGGAGGGGCGAAAGGAGGGCACACACGCCTTCCTTGACACCTTGACCCCTTAACAAATGAACTCTACAAACTCGACACTGACCCCTTGGAAGCGCCCCGAATGCTACGTCGGAGCCTCATGGCCCGGCTACCTGATCGCCCCAGTGGGCCGCAACCGGGATTCATCCATCCTCCAAAATTCCAACTGGGATGCCCAGTGGGCTACCCTCACGCCGCTCGTCGCGGACGTGCCCGGGGAGGATTGCGCCTCGCCTTGTATCGTTTCGGAGAACCACTGGGCCGTGGGATGGGTGGAATGGGTAGCCATTCACGAGAGCAACGGGCCCGCCATTGAGGCGGCGGAAAAGCTGGCCTCAACGCTTGACGACTACCCGATTTTGGACGACGACGACAATTCCCGCCGGGAATGGGACGCCTACTGGGAAGGATGGGACAAGTGGGGAGGATTCATGGACTTCATTCGCCTCTTAAAGGACGCCTTCGACCTCCGCGACTCCACTGTCTGGGTCATGGAAGACTTCGACCGGGACGCCACACTGTCCTTTTTCGAGTCCCTGATCCCGTCTGGGGCGTTTTATATCCCGGAGGGGGATGGCGTCTCAATTCAGGGACGATACGCCGTCCAAAACCTCACCCGGAAGGGAGATTGCCGGGAAATTCTCGCCAAGTTCCTGCGGGAACAGCGCAACGCCCAGAAAACCGCCACCCTTAACGCCTAACGCATGAAACTTGACCCCGCTTTGATTCAAAGCCTTGCCTCCTCTTACATCCCCTACGGGAAGCAACCGGACGCCACCGCACTGTCCCGCCAAAAGCGGCGTATCCGGGACTGGCTTACCGGGCACGGTCTCGGCCAGCAATCCGCCGATGGCATCATTGAATCTGCCATTACTCGCCAAGCCAGGGAGAATCGAAGTGGGCGGGTGATGTTCATTCAGGATTGCCACCTGCGGGACACCCTCCGGGATAGTGGACTTCTCACCGCCTAACCCATGCCCTCCCTTTACTCCTCCCGGGGCCGCGCCCTTGTCACGGACGCCCTCGCTTTCCTCACCCTAGCCGCCATCGGATTCCTGTTTACCTACTGTTTGCTTACCCCTTGAACCTATCATGGAAAAAGACCTTAAAGCTAGTCTGTCAATCCGCATCCTCAATCAGCGACGCCGGGACAGGTCGGAACTTATCGCCAAACACGGCGAAACAAGTCTTCCGGAACTCACCCCGCAAGCAGCCTATCGCGCCGCCTCCCGGGCGGTCCGAATCCGGACTGGAGGATACGCAGAAAAGGAATGGGTCCTGGGCTACGGCGAGAACACGCCCATTGCTAGCCTGTGGAGGAGAGCGGGGCAGTAGCCTAATCCACCGCTCCCGTGGCCCGGGCCTTCCCGGACCCCGTGGGCGCTGGATTTAGCGCAATAAATCACTCACCCCATGAAAGCTATCCTAACCAAATACCTGCCCGCCACGAACCACCGCCCCTCCCGGATCACCGCCTTTGACGGGAACGGACACCGGGTCACGATCTCCTACGATTCCAACCTTGACCACCACGAGGAACCCCACCGGAAGGCCGCGCTTGCCCTTTGCAAGAAGATGGACTGGCCTGGGGTCCTGGTTGGGGGCGGCACGAAGGACGGCTGGGCCTTCTGTTTCTTGGAGGCCAGCCCGGAGGCAATGGCCATGAGGGCGGCATTGGTCGCTTGCGTTGACCGCATGGCGGAGCTTCAGGAGCGCACAAACTACCTGCTAGCATGGCCCCGAGTTCAGGCCAGCGACGCCCTGGCCGCCTCCGATCCTTCCCGTAAACCCTGACCTGCCCGGCTTGCCTCCCGGTCCCTCGACTGGGTGGCAATGCGGGCCGGTTAGTAGCCGGACGCCATAACTCATTCACCCCTGCCATGATTACCATAAACGAATACACCGGAGAGTTTCAGTCATCCCTCACCCCGCAACCCCGCTTCCGGGCCGGCTCCCTTGTCCGGGTCCATGACTCGCCGGACGCCCGGCAGATTGACGACTTCCGGAGGTGCCTCAAATCCCAGGGCCTCGCCATTGACCTCGGGAACAGTCTCCGCCGGCTCCCTCGACTCGCCATGGACGTTTACCGGGTAGCAAAAGCGGACGCCCCGCGCTCGTTCTTCGACTGGCTATGACACTTCCCCTTGACAACTTCAACCCAATAAAGGAAAGTCCACACATGACAGCCACTGAACTTGAAATCATCGCCACCAATGCAGCCCCCTACCTCGATTCCATAACCGCCCTCGTCAAGGCCCTGACGGACGCCCGGGAGGAGGACGACGAGGAGGCCGCCGAGCTGGCTGAGCAAGCCATCCACGAGGACGCTCTTTCCGTCCAGGTCCGCTCCGACTGGCACGACGTTGGCGGTTCCTCTGATCCCACTGAGTTCTTCATCCTCATTGCCACCGGTGGCCCCGCCGTCCGGATTATTGGGACCCTCGACCGGGAGGAGCCGGACACCGCCCGCCTTGAGTTCCAGGACTGGGGCACCCCGTGGACCACCGTGCCGCTGACTGAGGAGCAGGCCGGGGCAGTCCTCGAATACGCCCGGGCCTTCTACTTCGGGGCCTGACCCTTCGCACGCACCAAAACCTAAACCACGACACACCATGAGAACCGCACAAGAAACCGCCATTGAACTCATCACCGCCGCCGTCAATGAGAACGGCCAGCCAGTGGACACCGAAACCATGTATCGGGACATGCTCAACGAGTGTTATTCCTTCGCATCCGTTGGGGGTCCTTTCGCCCACATGCAACCCGCCACCGTCCTGGAAAGCGAGGACCCCACCGCGTACCGTTGCGGGAAGGTGGACTACCTGGATTCCTGCGAGCTGTACGAGTTCGGGAGTGAGTCGTACAACAAGGACAACCTCGAAGAGATCCGCGAGGAGGTGAAGGACGCCCTCGACTCGGAGATCAAGGACATGGAGAGAGACCTTGAAGAACTCGAAGAGGAGTTGGCTGACGAACTGGGTAGCGAAGACCCGAAAGAGGGCGACGAGGCGCGCCTACAAGAGGGCATCGACTTTCTGAAGGACTCCCTTATCGAAAAGCAGGCCATCCTCGAAGCCGTCAACGCATACACCTTCTAGGCATTGACTCCCCGGACGGGCGGCACCTGCGGGTGACCGCCAACCGGAGCGCCAATCAAGACGCCTCGAAGCAAACCACACCATGAAAAACTACAGCGAATACACCATCGGAGTTACCGATGAACCGCGATACTACGGGCCAGCCTGCACCCAAGAGGATGCGACTAGGATAGCGGACAGCATTACGCGGATGATTGAAGGGGAGTTCCCGGGAATCAACGTCGCGCACGGGCAATCGAAAATCACTGGACCTGATAGCGATGTAAACAACGAGATCCATGAATGGGTCGCGGAAAACTGGACGGCTGCGCTGTAACCCCATGAAACACCCCTCCCCAATGGCGGGACGGAGAGAACAGCGACGAACAAGCACATGCGGAATAAATATGAAATACCACACTACCCTCAACAAGATCCGATCCTTCAATCCCTGTGAAGGTGGTTGGATTAAACTCCTTAAACATCTAAGAAAGACAAAGGCTGATGACGAGACATTGAGCCTGGAAACAATCCTGGATTCCAATGGATTTCAGGATGCCTTGTGGTCCTTGAAAGCCGTTGATGGAATCAACAAGGACGCTCGACTATTTGCCGTTGCTTGCGTTCAAAGAGTGGCGCACTTAAACCCTGATCCAAGAGTCCAGGAATGCCTCAATGCAGCAACAAGGTATTCCAATGGAGATGCCTCAGAGGAGGAACTGAGTGCTGCTGAGAGTGCTGCTGAGAGTGCTGCTAGGAGTGCTGCTTGGAGTGCTGCTTGGAGTGCTGCTAGGAGTGCTGAACTAAAAGAACAAGAGAGCCTGTTCCGTAAATTCTTTTGCACCAAATGAACACCCCACGAACACACTACCCACAGGACGGATGGGCAATCGAGATCGGGGCCTGGGCCCTTGCTCTCGCCATCCCGATCGCCGCCTTCGCCATCCTCATGGCCATCCTCTAGTGATCGCTTCACGGAAGGCTGGACAAGATAACCGTCAAGTAATCGTCAACCTGGATACCATTAAATGACCGAGGTACTTCACAAGAGAGGGGACTGCAAAGGACGACGGCGCTTCTGGGCCTACGAGAAGCAGCCCGATGGCTCCATCAAGGAACGATGGCGCACCCGCTCAGACTACAACCGGAGGGTCATCCAGACCCGCCAGCTCAGTGCAAAGTGGAAGAGGGATCAACGTCGATGCAACAAGAAATCCTAACCGTCGAAGGCCTGCTTGCCGTGGGCAAGAAGGGGTCCTATTCCCTACAGGCCGGCATGGAGTTCATCGCCCGCCATAAAGGGGTCCTGAAATACCAGACAGCCATTGATATGCGGGACCTGTGGGTAAAGAATAATTGCCCGTCCAAGTTCATAGCACTCAAGTCCATCGTGTCAAAGATGACCACCATGGGAATCCTTGATCGGAACCCTCTCCGGGGTATCCCGAACCCTCTGGTCAAGCACCGGGTCCGTCCAACCATCGTCAAGGACGACTGGCTTAAACTCCTGGAGGCCTCAAAGGAAACGTACATATACCCCCTGATCCTAGGGTTGTACCGCACCGGCCTGTCGTTCATTGACGTGTGCCTTCTTCAGTGGAAAGAGGTCGATGTCGAGGCCGGGGTGATCCGGAGGGTCCGCCAAAAGATGAAGAACCGAAACGGACGCGAGTGCATCATTCCACTGGACCCGAATGGGCCCTACCTGGAATGGCTCCGGAACGCCCATGAATTCAAGGACTCCACCCTTGGTGTGTACCCGTCGGTCAATGGGGTCCACTATGTCGCCAATGATCTGGCTATCCGGGTCCTCCGTGGTGAGAAGCGCCAGACTGTGATCTATCGGACCTGGAAAGAGGTGCGGAGGAAGGCCGGCCTTGAGGAGAAGGGCATCCAGATCCATGACTTCCGCGCCCATACCTGCTCCACCCTCGTCCGTCATATGAACCCGCTTTTAGTATGCCAGATCACCGGACACACCGACCTCTCTGTGTTGCAGAGGTACATGGTGCCCGATCAATCCAACCTCCAGTCTCTAATGGCTGGTGTATTCGAGAAAGAGCAATGAACCCACACCTTGAACTGGTCGTCACGCGCCTCATCGTAAGCCTGATAATCCTGCACGCCTTAGCCTCCTTCGTGATCCACGTCGCCCAATGAACGCCTCCCTGCTCGCCTCCGCGAACCGCCTCCCTCCGCTCCTGTGCGTGCTCTGTGCCCGCGAGAAGCGCCGTCCTGTGCCCATGTCCGTCATCGCCAAGAGGGCGGGCATGTCCATCCAGAGGGCTGTGTGGATATACGGGCAAGAATGGTGGGACACCGTACCCATCTCTGAGGTGGACAGATTCATGGGGGCCTGCGGAGTGGACCAGAGGAATCTCAGGCACCACCTTCGCTACCTCAGGACCACCATAAGGGCGGACATACCACTCGCCCATGTGGAGCTGCTCCGTAGGAGTACAGCCAAGAGGATGGCGGAGCGCCTTCAAGAACTGCTAACCAAAATGAATCAATGACCTACCTGCTCTACCTCCTCGTCAGCTACTCCGTCCTGTCCTCGTTCATGATGATCGCCCTGTGGCAAAGGGGTGTGATGCACCAATTGCAGTGTGAGTTCTACAAGTCCCTCATGGAGGCATGGAAGGGGCAGTGTGAGGGGAGGAAGGTGCGCGCCGTCGTAAACAAGGCTAATAGACGTAACGTCACCACCTCCTAGTTGGAGTTGTTAGCGTGCGCTCAACCGACCACCCTAATTTGATTCTTGCGTAGATCAGGTCGCAACTAATCCCTGTTTCATCGGCCCAGTCTTGCAGGCATTGAGATCTTCCGGCGTGAGAAATTATCCGGTTGGTTGTAGTGTTTCTAGCCTGCTCTTTAGGAGTGGCCCACCGGCAGTTTTCGGGAGAGTAGTTCCCATTGACGTCTATCCTGTCCAGCGACTTTCCGTGGGGTATGCTGCCCATGTCGGAATAGAAATTCTGGAATGATCTAATCCACCTATCACATACCCTAATTCCACGGCCACCATAGTTTTTGTATGATTTATCCGATGGTTTTGCGCATCTGGTACGCATGTTCCTCCAGCATATGAATTCTCTTGTGTGAGCCATGCCGTGGGTTGCCCGCATCTTCCTGGATTCCGCAGAAAAGCATCCACAAGACTTCGTGTGACCGCTTCTAAGATTACTGTGCTGAGCAAGCACATACTTACCACATGAACATCTACACCACCATTTCTGGTGGGATCCGTGAGCGGTTTGTTTGTGCCCACCAAACCCGATGACAATCAACCTTCCATAGACTTCACCAGTCAGGTTCTTAAATCTCTTGTGTCGTGGTGTCTGATGGAACACTATCCCATCAGGCTGTGTTTGAAATGTAACTTCAATCATGGTTCAGAGTCGTACCAATGCGGCAAGCACTGGTGCGGCTCGTTCTTTTTACACTCCACGAATACACTCAGTCAAGTGCTACCTTGACAGCGCGCTTCTCCTGGCTGGCCTAGCGGCGGACCTTAGGGCTCTAGTCCTTCTAGCTCGACTTGATTTTGTACTCCTCTGAGGTGTATTGAACCTCGCGAATGCAGACCGCGCTCCCTGATAAGCCTTCCTGCTTACCGTGGACATCCTAGCAAGCAGAGCGCTACTTTCCTCATCGGTCACGGGTCTTCCAAAAACCCTCCTCGCCGGGTCCTTGGACGCAATGGACGCCAACACTGAGCGCCTCGCTGCCTCCGGGGTCTTCCCGGTGCCCACCTGGTACTGCGTGGCAGCTTGGACAGCCTCCTGGTAGCTCCCCTCGTCGCCTTCGAGGAGGGCATTGGTGGCCCTGCGGATCAAGGGGGTCATCTGGGTTTCTCTTGATCCCTGCCCTGAGCCTCCCGCTTGACGGATCTCAAGGTCAGCCGGGGCCGCTACACGGGCAGCCCTGAGGGCGGCACGGGCCTGCACTTCACCCGGCTGGACCTTATTGAGGGCGGCACCAGCCAGCGGGACGTACCGGCGCATGAAGTCCGTCACTGGATAGAAGGCATCCCCTGTCTGGAGGGTCCTCGACACCACCTGGTAAGCGTCATTGGCCAGCCCGAACGGAACGATCATCCGGTTGGCATCCATCAAGGGCTTCCCGGAGTACCCACCGAGGGCGCTACCGATCTGCTCCGCGATGAACGGATAGGAGGCGGTCATCGCGATGCCGGCGTACTTGGCATAGTCCTTGGCGGTGCCGGCCTGAATGGTCTGGGCCAGGGATGGCTTCGTGCGCGGGTTGTTGTAGAGGATCTCCTCCATCCACTGCCCGAAGTCGGACGCCCCGGCTCCGATCATCAGCATGATGGCGATGGCCAGGATACCGGACCCGTACTTCCATGAGGTGGAAGGGTTATCCCCGGCGGCTGTACCACTGACGTTCTCAAGGAATCCCTGGGCGGCAATCGGGTAGCGTAGGAATAGGGCTGTCCACCTACGGATCGTACCGGACAGGCCCTTGCCTTGAGCCACCAGAGGGGTAGTGGATGCGGTGGGCAGGTTGATCAGCTTGGCCACTTCAAGACGGACGCCCCTCAGCTGCTCCGGTGTGAACATCGGTTCAGCCCTACGCTGGGCCGGGGTCATCCCCTTTGTCTGGTTGTAGTAATCCAGAGAGAGATTCTCCAGCCCGCCGGCTGGGCTGAAGATAGTCCTCCACGCCTTCAGGACGTTGTTGTCCGGGAGGCCAAGCTCCTCTGTGCTGAAGACATTGAGCGGTGATCCGATCTCATCCCATCCAACCACTCCGGTATCCCTACGCTTCCACGCCTCAAAGACTGGTGAGTTGATGTCGCTGAGCCAGCGCTCTGTGAGGGCTGACAGGGCAGTGTTCATGAGGCGGTCAGTCGCACCCGGGAACGTGGACTTGGACAACTCAACCAACTGCCTGATAATCGGAAGAGACGTGAACGTGTTGACGGCACCAATGAACATTCCAGGATCGTTCGACTCTGAGAGATGCCCAGCGGTGGCCTTGAACTGGGCCCTTACCGCAGCCGCCTCCCTCCAGTCAGGTTCATCCACGAGGCCCGCAACCACAGCCTTGGCGCGGTTCTGCTCATACACCGTCTGGTTGTAGATGAATGCCTGTATGATCTGCTTGAACCCGGGCACTCTGGCCATGCCTGAGATGGTCTTGTCGATGGTCTTGATGGACCTGAGCTTCTTCGTGATGGATCCAGCGGAAGCCTTTGAGAACTCGTAAAGGAACTGGGCTGGAGCGATGATGAAGTTGTAGCTACCCAGCATCTGCCTGAACTTGGCAGCCATGATGGGGCCACCAGCCAGGTTGGTCGCCATGGACTTGATGGACGCCAGCACAGAGGACACGAAACCAGACCTAAGATTGTTCGAGAAACTCGTCACGGCATTGTCCTCCTTGGACACGGTGTGCTCAAGGGCAAGCCTCTCCATGCCGGCAATCAGAACCTCGACAGCCTGCCGGTGATCCACGAGGGACCTGTAATCCACGAGAGCCTTCCTTGCTCGTACCCTCTCTTGGGACCTCGCTGAGGCAGCACGCTTGGCAAGGAAGCGGGACTTCCTGAACGCCTTAGCCTGCTCTTGGGCGATCAATCCGCCGGGTCCTTCGTACTTCTCCAACTCCTTCTTGATGGACTCCAAGGCATTCTTCGCAGCCACAACCTCCTTGAGGGTAAGGGCTGTGATGGCGGCAGACTTGAACCTGCCTCGATCACCGTCACCAGCCATCGAGTAGGAGTAGAAGGACGACGGTGCGATCAGCTTACCACGAGGGCTGAGGAAGGGATTGGCCCCACCATTCACAGACTTCACGATGGCTACAGGGATGCCCTTCTTCTCGAAGTCCTCCACTGAAGCCTTGTCCGCCTGACCTTCCGCCCGCGTGATGGCCTCGGTGAAGCCATTGAAGTACCCAATGAGGCGGTCCTCGGCGTCAATCCTTTCCTCCCCAGTGGACCTTCCTGTGACGAACGCAACCTGATCAGCCCACCAGTCGAGGAAGGTGTCGAGGTCTGTGAATGGGCTGGCGTTCTTCCTGTCCAGCTCACGGGCCAGTTTGAAGGCGGGCTTGTCCTTATCGTCCAGCTTTCCAGTAACCTCGGAGTCTGTCTCCTGAATCAGGCCAATCACATGCTGCTCGTAGTTCTGATCGAGGAGGTCCATCTTGCCGGCCTTGTCAGCCGTGGAGTAGAGGGAAGTGAAGATCTTACCGGTCTCGGAAAGAGTTCGGGCCATCTTCAATCCGTAGTCCACCGACCTCCTGACAAGGGACCTTCCAGCCACGATCTCCTCGGTACCGATGGGGTCGATGTACGCGCCAAGGAAGTCCAGCTTACCACCCTTCTGGACAATCCCGTTCGCCTCGGTCTGCCACTTCTTCATTGCAGCAACGGCAGCCATGTCCTCGGGCGTAATCTGGACACCGTTGATCCAGTCACCAGCCTTGTAAGGAACCTGGATTGGGTTCTGGTGCTGGGAGATGATCCTCTCAGCAATCTGTGGGACCCACCATTGGAAGACGGTGCTGTTGTCGGTGCGGTCTCGACCGTGAGAGTCTAGCGCTTTGCCAACGGCCAGCCTGATGCGGGCCTCGGAAGAATCATTGCCACCAGCCAGTTGCTCGAATGCCTTGCGGATACGGTCAGTAACCTGGGCTGCCATCAAGGGACGCAGGGCCATGCGGTTTCCAACCCTATTCCAGATGTTGTTGGCAATATCGAGGCGGTTCTGGGTAAGCGAACGGGAGAGTGGGTTCAAGGGCAACTGCCACCATGATGGGAGCCGGAAGCCAAACAGGTTCTGACCTGTCTGGATGGAAGGGTTAGGAGTGAAGCCCCTGTTGACGAGGAACTGAATCTCACGATCCCAAGCCGACTTAAGGAGCGGGTCCTCAGTGGTGCTCATCCACCTTTGAACATCGGCAACAAGGGCCCTCAGCTTAGCCAGATTATCAACCTCCGTAGTCGGGTCAGGGGTTTGGTTGATGACCACCTTCTTCCCGGTAACAGGATGGAGGTAGGTGTCGAACCCGAACGGGGATGTGTTGTCACCGTACCCATTGGGGAGTTTCACACCACGGGACAGGGCACCAAGATGATCACGCGCATCCTCGACACGCTGGATGTACGCTGGGTCGGACAGGATCCCAGCCAGCACGCCCTGGGCAGTGATGGATCCCTCCAGCTCAGCCTCAGCCTTCTCCATCTCGCGGTAGATGAGGCGCATCTTCCTCATGGAATCCCGGTGGCCCTCCCGGAACTTCATGTACCTCATCATCACTGACTCAGTGGACGGCCTCTTTCCAGTGCCGGTGATCGAGGCATCGAATGCGGTAATGTCCGCAGACAGTACACTCTTTTCATCCGCAATCTCCTTCATCACCTGAAGGCGCTCATTGAGGCGGGTGTCCCATGCGATAGGGGAGAGGCTCCTTCCGGGCACCGCACCAAACAGCCAGTCCGAAGCGATCTGCGACATGATAGGAGGGAGCGACTTGTTAGCCACCCTCTGCTCAATCCAAGTGCGGGTTGATGCAGCATTCACCAGGGCTGTGTCAGGGATCTCCTTGGCGATGTTCCTTAAGGCTGAGGAGATGGCCGACCCTGAACCCTTGAAGGATTCCGTAAGGTTCCTTGAGGCGAGCGCAAGCTCACGGGCAAGGGACTCATCGGCGGAGTTCTTCGCGTCCTGGATCCTGTCGTCGATGTTCTTCCTGAAATCCCTAGCCAGCTGCCTGGCCATGCTCATGTACAGGTGGCCTTCCATCTCCAGCCGGCTTGCTGTGGGCAACTTCGAGAAGGCTTCAGCCACCCGCTCAATCATTGGCACCATCTTCTCTGAGGTCTTGGTGGCCAGCCTGGAGAGATGAAGGTGGGTCTTGAGGATGGCCTCGGAGGCGATGTCCTTGGCGTGAGGAACCAATGAGGCCAGGCCTGTGGCTGCCGCAACCGTCCACGAGGAAGGGCCGGCTGAACCAAGGGCCCCATGGAGGAGTTCCCTCATGTTCATCACAGGGGCAAGGATCCTCAATGCCACGCGGTCGGAGGCGGTCTTGCTCTTAGGCTTGGTGGATGCGACCCGCGCCTTGATGGCGTTGACGGCAGCCTCGGCAGAGGCGGGGATCAGGGCTGCCTGGAGGGCGGCTGATTCACCAATGGTCTGCGGGTCTCCTGCATTTGCTAGGTCCTTGTCAACTTCAGCAGAGGTTTTCCAGAAGCCGTCAGAGAGGGAGTATCGGACCTTCTTGCCGCCGATAGAGCTTCGTCCAGAAGTAGGTCCCGCATCACTACCATCTTCGCTGAGTGAGATGGAGTCCGTTGAGTACCAGTCACGCCCCTTTACAGTGTCAGCGAACGTGTCTTCTTGAAGATTATTGAGCTGTGTTTTTGGAACCCTAATCACCCTAACCAGATCATCTGCATTCTGGTCCTCATCAAGGTCCACGTTGGCTTCGATTTGTTCCGCAATCCTGTCCGCCCAAAACTTCACGCCTCCACGCTCCGTGAGAAACGTCTTACCCTTTGAGTTGGATGATGGACCGCCTGCCTTGAATGTACTTGGGCTTCCTGGAACCAATGATCCGGATCGGATAATCTTGTTGATTCTATCTGCTGTCGTTACGTGGTACAGGTATTCATCACCTTCGTAACGGTACTCGAACTCCTCTAATGGAATTACGTACTCAGGATTAACTGTTGAGTAGCGGATGTCATTGCTCGCCTGATTGAATCGCTGGCTAAGAGGGATGACATTACCGGATGAGTCACGGGTGATGGGGTCGGCGGACTTGATCTGGGATGGGGAGAATAAACTAATCTGTGCAGGGCTGTCTCCGAACTTAGTTTTAAGAGTGCCCTCCGCAACCACAGCATCATATCCAGCTTCAGAGGCTTTCCTTATTACATCATCGTCACTTGACCCATCAAACATGCTGAACAACTTCTCGGCGGCCTGCGTAGCATCCGATCCAATGATTGGGCGTGACACCTTTGCGTATCCCTTTATCACCTTGTCTCCGCCAAGACGACTTGCGTATCCATTAGCCGATTCCTCGTCGAGGGACACATATATTCCGGGACCAAAGTTTCCTGTTTTACTTGGCCTGAATGAAGTGAAGTCGGATGCAGTACCATGATACACAGGCCCCACTGTGTACCCAGCCATCCTCGCGGACTCCCCAACCAGCCTCTCAGCCGTGGCCATGTCGCCAGCCTCGACCGCTGCCATGTACTGCTCATCCAGTGCCGCCACAGGATTGTCCTGGCCGGCGATGGAAGCCCTCACGCCTCCCGGCGTACCACCCTTCAGCGCCCTCTTCAGGATGGCCGTGTACGGATCCTGCCCCTTCACTCCGAAGATCCTCTTCACTGCCTCGACCACGGACCTGATGAACCTAGCCACCGATCCTTCCACCTCCCTTGAATTGAGCTGGGCAATGACCTTCCTGACAGCAGCCTCCTCGACGGCTACATCCTCTGTGTAGCCCGCATCCAGCATGGCCTGCTTCTCGGCCTGCGTGACTCCAGCAATGACCTCATCCCATGCCGTCACGACATCAGCCTCTCCGTACACAGCGTGCATCATCTCCTCCAGCAAGACATCACGGGCCATCTGCGGGCTGTCGATGAAGGCTGCATTGATGACGATGTTGCCATCCCCATCCACGAACCCAGACACAGGACGCCCCTCGTGGAGCATGGTCGGGTCGTAGATGACACTCACCCGGTCGGATGAGGTGAGGCCGCGGACTGCCGCCTGCACTGCCTGCAATCCAATGGAGACCCTCGGCTCTCCTGTGATGTGGGCCCGGATGATACGTGTGCGTACCTTATCCTGGATGAAGGCGTTCACCTTGCCCCTAAGGGCGCTACTCTGTTCGGCCAGCGTGCGGGCTGGGTCGGGTGACTGGAAGGGGGCGGGCTGGCCAAAGGCCTGGGCGATGATGTTCCATGCCGCCTGCTCCTCCTCCAGTGAGCCGGTCTCACGGTCCACGAAGTCGGCGATCAAGGACTGTGCGTTGTGAGTGGAGGGTTCCTCCTGTGAGGCTCCAATCTCCTGATCGAGGGCTGCCGATGAGCGGGCGATGGCCGGGTTCTCGAAGGAACCTGATTCACCCTCCAGTTCAACACCCTCCTCGGTCTGACCACGGGAGTTGCCGGTCTCGGTGAGGTTCTGGCGGACCCCAATCAAAGCCTGCCTCAGGGCTGTCTTGCCAGAGAACGCACGGTTTACTGGCTTGTCCCTCTGCGGGTCGGAAAGGACATCGAGGAGATTCTCCTGGAACTTCCTCTCCATGTACGTCCTGCCGCTGTCATTGACCTGATCTCCGGTGTCCTGAAGGTAGCTGTCCACTGCCCTCCTCGCATTCAGGAACAGGTTCAGGGCAATCCCATCGTCGGTCGTAGAGGTGCCGGCTACAGCCTTCTCCGTCTCCTCCTCGGAGAGTCGATCTGTGAGGGATTCGAGGGCGGCAGCATACCGCCCACTGATTGACCCCATACGTCCATTCTGGCGGGCACCAACGAGGCGCTCCTTGGCGGACTGCACCCGTGCTGGGCGGGCGGCCGCCTTCCTGAGGGCGGACTTCTTGGACCTGGCCCTGGAAGCGCGGGCACTGAAGATGAAATCGTCAACCTTGGTGCGACCATCCGGATCCACACCTGTCATCAGGTCGGACTGGGTGTCAACAGGGGCTGCACGTCGAGGGCCCTGAGGGAGCTGTCCTTGTGGGCGCTGTGTGAGTTGCTCGTTGGGACCCTGTGTAGCCCTAGTGAAATCAACAATCGGGTTCCCAGAGACATCCTGATCAGCTGTGGACAGGCCAGATTCAAGCTCCTCCTGGGTGAATCCTGGGGCCAACCTCGGTGCGACAGGAGGTGCCGCCTGCTCAGCTGGGTCAGTGAACAACCTGCCAGCACCCTCCTGGATTGCGAAATCCACGGGGCTAGGGGCCATCGTGGAGGGCTGAGCGTCATCAAGTCCGCTCAATGTGTCCGGTGTTGGAGCCTGCCTGAGTCGATTGAATGGTACGTTCGGGTCAGCCCCCTCGACTGTGGGCGTCCTCTCCAGCATCTCCAATGCGCTCCTCTGTTCAGGCGTCATGGAGTCCCGGCGCTCCTGTTCGGCACGGATCCTTTCCATGGCTGGCGAGGTGGGCACTACGATACCCGGTGTAAGCTCCGGGATGTCGATGCCCTGTGTCTGCCTCTTGGCTAGCATGGCACCAATCACAGCGTCCGACTCGGCCAAGGCTTGAGCGATGGCGATCTGGTTCTCCTGCTCGGCTAGGGTGCCGTTCTGCTCAGCCAACAGGCGCTGCCTCGCGGCCTCCTCGCGGGCCTCACCCATCTGGACAGCGAGCTGCTCGTCGATGCGGGCCTGACGACGGGCCTCGTCAACCTTCTGGCGCTCATCGTTGATAGCATTGGCGAGGGCCTGGCGCTCCTCGTCCTGCTTCCTTCGGAGAAGGGTGGCTGCCTCAAATGATACCTGCCCGGGCTTGAGCTTGGGAGGTGTCAGGTATCCCGGACGGGCAGCTCCGAGAGCGTCCACTGTAGCGGACATACCGCCACCCGGGAGCATGGCTGAGACGCCCGCTTCGAGCATCCTCTCGCCCAGATTCTGAGGGGCCTCGGTCTGGCTAGTGAGGTACGGTACGCCGGCAGTTGACAGCTCTTGGAGGGATTCCGTGGTAGCCTCCTTACCCATTTGACCACCAGCTCTAGCGAGGGCACTGCGGGCGTACTTCCCAACCGTATCAGCAATGATCTTGTCACCGCCCAACGCCCTCTCAAACATCTTCGCGTCACCGGCAGCTTCGAGGGCTGTGTTGATGGCACCAACCAGCATGGCAGTACCCGGCGATTCCTCTCCGGTCTGCTCTTTGATCTCTTCGTAGGCACCGCCTGATTCCTGAGGGAAGGTGGTGAGGCCGATGCCAGCAAGGGCGGCAGTCTTTGGGGCAAGTCCGGCCAATGCAGTGACATCACCAGCGGCCAATGACCCCACCATCTGAGGGACCTGTTCAAGGCCTCGCTCCGTCAGGAACTGGAGTGTCTCGCCATCAGCCCACGCCTCCTTCAGGGACTGAGGCCCATAAGAGGGGCGCTCCGCTACAGGACGAGCTGCTCCTCGAAGGATCTCCTCGCCGATGTTCGGACTCATGACCCTCTCGAAGGTATCTGTGAGAGGATTGCGTCCAAGCCACACCCTGGGTGCGGCAGCAATCATGTCCTTGGCAGCCAGAGAGCTGGTCACCATCTGGCCAGCACCCCTCGCAATCGCCCTACCACCCGGTCCTAGGGCCTGCTCGATGCGCCCAAGAGGGCCGTCACCGGCAGCCTGCTGGTCGGCTATGTCGAACTCCAATGGGGTCTCAGCGGCGATTCTTTCACGGCCCAGCTGGAGCTGGGAGTCGCGGTTCATCTCCCACCGGATGGCGTCCGCGATGTTCTTATTCTGCTCCCCGATCCCTACGATCAGGTCTTCATCAGGGAGCTGACCGAGTTCCGGGTAGGCCTCCCGGATGGAAGAGAGGAGTTGTGATGGCATTAGTATCCCCCAGTGTTCAGGAACCGTCCGTCATTCTCGAACTGCGGAATGAACACTCGTGGAGACATCGTGCCGCCCTGAGGGACCACACTCCTGCGGTTGAGGATGGCGTTGGGGTCGATTCTAATAGGTCCCAGATTGAACCGGTTTCGTGTTGCGTCGCGAGCCATCACAGCACGGGCCACAGATGGGTCAATCGGGGGATCACCGAGGTCGGTCTTGGAGGCGACACGCGGCTTCACTGTAACCTTAAATGTATTGGGATCAATGGACACTCGGTTCCTCTGGTAGGGTTCCGGGAGAGCTGTGGCGATCCGACTGTTGATGGCGTCGAAGATCTTCAGCTTGGTGGATTCATTGAGATCACCAAAATCATTCCACGGAGTGTTCGATGACACGATTCCACCCAGCATACCATTGATCTCTCCAGCAATCTGCTCGGCACTATCCTGATCCTGGCTGTCGTACACGGACTGCTCGTACATTTTGTTGTACACAGACGGGGACATCGGGAGGTTGGATGACTGAGCGAATAGGTTGTTATTGTAGGCGTTAGCAGCCTCGATCTGTTCCCGCTGCATCCTTTCCTGTGCACCAATCGCATCGTAGAACTGACTGCCCCTTTGCTTCAGCTCCTCGCGGGCGAGAGCGTCCCTCATCTTCGCTGCCTCCATAGCATTCGAGGCCTCGGTTCCTCGAACCCCCACATTGGCCATCCCAACCCCCACCCCACCCATCCCGACATCCCGGTTGGCATCAGTGCGGTAACGGTCAGCCCCGATCTGCCCCTCCCCAAGGGCACGGCGGTTCCTCTCAGCCGTGAGGGCGGCAAGGAAGTTCTGGTTGGCTGCCGTGCGCCGCGTCTGGGCATCGTAGTCTGCCACCTTGGCGGCGTTCAGGACGGCGAGGTCTCCGGAGTAGTATGCCATGGTTTAGTTCCTTCCTTGTCCGAGGAGTTGAGCGATCAACTGGAGGATGGCTTGGTTGTTCCCGCCACCGACCCCACCCTGCTGGATGAACGTGCCGGCATTGGGGGTCTGTACCCTCTGGGATCCCATCCCGCCCCCACCTCCACCCTTCCCTCCCAGGAGATTCATGATTCCACCACTCATACCTCCACCACCCCCTAAAGAGAGGGCAGTGTCGATGGCTCCATTGATAGTGTTGTCAACAGCTCCTGCGGCTGCCGCCCAGGGGTTCATTCGCTCCTGGAACCCAGCACTGTTCGTCCTGTAGTTCTGCCCCATCTGCCCCTCTGCGGCAATCTCATCGAACAGGTTCTGTGTGCGCTGGTCGGAGACGGCATTCTGAAGGGGAAGCGTGCGGAGAGGGATGCCTGCCCTTGCATTCAGCATGTTCAGGACATTGCCCGTGTTCTGGGAGCGCCCTCCAACAATCGTGCCCGTGTCCGTACCGATCCCATTGAGGGCCCCGGCGTACACAGGGGCAAGGTTGCGGGTGAGGCGGTCGAGGATGGAGTTGGTCTGGTAGGTGGACCCGCCTCTTCCACCCGCTCCGAACCGGGCAAGGAGGGCGTTATCCTGGGACCGGCCCTGATTGGCTAGGCTGGAGGAGAGCTTGTCGAGGACCCCAAACTTGTAGTCACCGATGGACCGATAGGTATCCAACGGGTCCTGATTCGAGGAGGCGATCAGCTTGGACAGGATGGAGTTGTCGTCGCCCTCCAGCGCCTTGACCTTCCCGGTGGCTTCGTCGATGGCAGCCCCGTACTTCGAGAGGTCGGCAGCCTTGTCGGAGCGATACCCGGTGAGGGAGTTCGTGGTGGTGTCGAGCTGGCCTGAGAGGGCGTCACTGTACTTGACCTGCTTGAGCTTGGACGGAAGGAAGGCCCCAATGATCCCGCCGAGATTTGAAATTGCCATATTTGATTCTCCTGTGAGGGAGACTGGCCACCTAGGCAGGTACTTGCAACGGTAAAAGAGGGATGTCAGCGCCTCCAATCCTCGGAGTATCGGTTGCCTTTGCCTAGATTGCATGGCTTGCACAGAACTTGAAGGTTGTTGAAGTCCAGCCTCCTGCTCCAATCAACCGAGGCTGGAACGATGTGGTCCACTTGAATAACCTCTTCTGAGTCTCCACACAGGCAGCACTTTCGCCCATAGTGCAGCAATACTGAGATCCTTAACTCCCTCCACTCCTGCGAATCAAGCATGGCTAGGTACTTGTTGCGGCTGTAAGCCCGATCAGTCCTTGGCTTGGGTGGAGCCTTAGGTTCTGGAGTGTGTGGCTGAACTGTGCCAGCCTGACCCCAACATTCTTTAGGCGTCTTGCTGCTCCATTTGCGCTCAAAGAAGCCAGCATTGATGCACCCCTCAAGAAACTCCACGCTCTTCTTCTTGCTGATCTTTGCGCCATAGACTCCAAACACCATTGCATTCACCATGTTGGCTATAGCAACCGTTGTAATGCTAGAGGCGTTGAAACCGTGATCCGCGAGAAACTTCACGGCGCGATCTCGGGTGGTTTCCTTGCGGGTTCTGAGTACGGTATTCGAGTTGCTAACAAAGATCACTCTTCCAGCGAGCGCTGATGTGTACTGCTCTTCCGTGAACTGACCGCCCACAATCCTTGATGGCCATCCCCTCTTCAGGTCCTTCCATTCAAACCCGAGCGCCTTGATTGTAGCTGCCGTGTACGATCCTCCATCAGTCCTCAAGCCTTCCGCCATCTCCTTTGTGAGGGTTATCATCATTCCTTGCGCTCCTTGATGCCTTCCTTATTCCATTCCTGTACACCTGAACTTAGAACGGGTCCCTTCAGGAATACACCCCCGTTACCCCCATTGATAAATGAGGCTAACAAGAGAGCATTCCAACCTGAACTTGAGAACTGGGTTGCCCCGCTTTCTATTCCCGCTCGTTAAAACCCTTTCAGGCTCCGTTCCGAGGCCAGCGGGACGTCTCCGTTCCCTACCCCCAGTGCTCTTGGACGCTGCACCAGCCAGTCATTGGTTCGACAAGCCGCGTTCGCTTGACGGCCCGGTTGGATTCCGCTGGAGCACTTCCAGACAAAGACAAATGCCCGACCGGGTAGAAAGTGCTCTCTGTGGGAGCGTTGGTCTTGCGACCGCCGGTCGGGCATGTGTCTGCTCGATTATCACACAGGAGCCGCTTTCTACGACGGCCACCGAACGGGCGCAATGTGGACCGTGCGGTTCATTGCGTCAAATGGAAAGTGGTGGACCTGGAGGGGATTCGCACCCCTCGTCCAAAAGCAGATTCCCGCAGACGTTGACATGCTTAGCTAACAGGGCGGTTACCCGCCTCCACCATCCACACTTCCGGGTAGTGGACACCTCTACCAAACCCGCTTCGACGGAAGGCCCTGGGTAGCGGGGTCATCAGGCTTCCGGCTGGCTTTAGGCCAGAGCAACTTCACGGTCAACGTATCCGAAGCGGGCCAGTACGGCATCCGCCTCATCAACGCTCATCGCGAGGTCCCCAACGAGGTTGTCGTCAGTTTGTGTTTTGCCTCGGAGATTTACGTGGCCAACGAGACATCCACGGCATGAGTTTCTGCGAGCCTTCGCCTTTGTCGAACCTAGTTCAGGCCCGTATTTGAAAAGAACTCCCCCAGATTTCCTGGTCCTGAGGGGCGACCACCCGGCTGGGAATGCTAAAACCGCTTCTAGAACTTGGGCTCTTTGATATACGTCATAGTGTACTCCTTTCTGTTCGGTTGAACCGAGCGATTTACCAACAGTGCGAGGCCACAATGCCACCACTATTCCTCCTGTCAAGGGGAAGATTGCGCTGTAGCTTGCGTGATGTAGTCCCTGATGAGCCGCTCGTTCTGGCTATGTGCCTCTGCGACAGCCTCATTCCACGCCTTCAGCTCCGGGAATCTTTTCACCATGGAATCCGGGATTGGAGGAATCTTCTGGAGGACCAGCTTGTGCGCCTTGACGGGCTGGTAGGCGAGTCTTTGGACGGAAGCATTCATTACCAGTTCACTTGCTCCGGAAGATATTTGAAGGCCACCGAGTTGATGGCGAACTGCCCACCTACACCCTCAACGTACAGCCTCCAAGAGAGGTACGTGCCCGTAGTGAATACCCCGAAGCGGGCATAACTGCTGGGCCTGAACCCTGTGGTAGCCGCGATGCAGTCCATGGGGACTGACCTTGGAACCTCCCATTCAGGGCACCCCGGATCCTCACCACCACCCACCATGCAGTTGAGGTTGCTGGGAGGGTACTGGTCGTCCGCCGTGTACCCAGCCTTGAGGGCGCGAGCCTTCTTGTTCGTGGAGGATCCTAGATTCGTGTTGTCCGTCTGGATGAGGGACGTGTATTCCCCTTGGTAGTAGGTCCCTACCCCCACCTCAGGGAAGGTGGCTGTCGTCTTCGAGGACAGGCCCTCCCGGTAGTAGGTCCCCGGCGCGTACTCCTTGAGGCAGTAGTCCGTCGAGTCGGCCATGATGAACTTGGTGTCCGCAGCGCACTGCCGGCAGATGTCCTCGATGCAGACATTGCACAGCGTTTGCAAGACGGAATCCTCAGCCATTGGAAGGGAGGTGTCCTCTGTTGCATTCCTTAGGCCGCTGTAGGCCACTGGAACGAAATCTGATGGGCAGGGATTGCCCTCCTTGATACCAACATCGTCCGCCGGGTCACACAGGCCTATCTCACCCAGCCAATCCCTCAGCGAGGACGCCACACTGGGAGAGTATTCCGTGAAAGCCGAGAACCCATGGTCCACAAGGGTAGCCTTCTGGAGGTCGGGCCACAGGATCATCGTCTTGCTAGGGCACAGGAACTCGCCCTCCGGATAGGAGATCCACAGGGACTGATCCATCTCCCTCCATCCGCACACAGCCATGTCACAAATCTCCCTGTTGATCTCTCCGAAGGTGTCGATGGTGGTGATCGGGTGAACCCATCCTACTGGAATCCCATGGAAGATGGCCCCTACCGCATTGTGCATCCACTGGAAGGCAGTGGGTTCATTGTCGTACTCAGCCATCCGGTACAGCTCATCCTCTCCAAGGAAGTAGTGGTGGTTCTTGGTGGCAATGAGGGTGTTCTTGTACTTCAACGTGGCGCTCCCTCGGTAGATCTCCGTGAAGGCGAACACGAGGCCAGCCTGGGCGAGGTCTGTGTTGCCAACGAGGGTCCCATCGTAGATGGCCTTGTCCGTGTAGATGCGGAGCTTCCCGCCAATGGGCTTCATCCCAAGGATGGCCTCTGAGGATCCAAGCTCCGTGAAGGCGGCGAGCGATTCGCTACCCGGGGTCCATGAGGTGGGGTCATTGAAGTCCGACCAGAGGATGCGGTTCTTGATCCTCACCCCATCCATGATCACGTTAGCGATAAAGATGAAGCCCTGGAACTCACAGCAGAACTCGGCAGTCCTTACCCCCAAGGCTAGCAACTCTGTGACGTAATCAGCCGACCACTGGGAGCATCCTCCTACCGCCGCATCAAACTCCCAGAGCATCACCGGGTCCACGTTGTTTGTCAGGACCGTGACGTTCCCAAGGGTAGCCCCCTGCATGTGGACAGGGCTGCAATCGCAGGAGGTGCCATCATTGCAGGCCCCTCCAAGGCCATCCGCGATGATGCGCCAGTTGCCACCCTTGTCATCGTTGATGTACAGGCGGCTCCTCGTGCCGGCCATGAGCCGCCTTCTACCTGTGGATGATGTGATCTCCTTCAGGAAATTGATGCTCTCATCGCACTGATTGGGCCTCAACTGGTCAGGCCCGCAATACTCCGAGGAGACGGATGAGACGGCAACCGAGGTGAGTGTTTCACCATAGGTCTGGCCGCCCAGCATCTGGTCGTGGAGATCGCGGTTATTGTAGCAGGCTGGACCTGACCCAAACTTGACCCACCCAGGGAGGCGCTGCATGGAGCGGGCCTCTCCGCCGTCGATGTTTACGAGGAGGCGATAGGAGGCCGGGTCAACGGAGCCATTCGGGTTCCGGGTGTCCAGTCCACCGGATAGCGAGTCCTGCCTGATCTCCTTGTCGCGCATTATTGGACCCTAACGATGTACGGGATTGCCAAATAGGGCGGCAAGGTTGGGACTACGAGGGCTGCCAAGGACGGAAGTTCAGTGGTGGTGGCGATGTCACCAGTGGTGATAGCGGCTGTATCTGCATCGTCCACATCATCACCGGAGATTCCAATGGTAGCCCCGGTTCCGTTGTCTGTTTTTGACCATGTGCGTGTCGGGAAGTTGATGTTGTCGTTTCCGCTGGAAATCGCAGACCCGTGGTAGTGAGTGAGGTCAAGCGGAGTGGAGACTGACCCTCCTGTTCCAGCTATTGGGTAGGCAGATCCAGACCCAACCAAGAATCGGTCTCGCGTGTCTGGAAGATTGAACGTGGTTGTCCCATCCCCCGCCCCCCAGGTTGTTCCGAACCTGCTGAACAGGTCAGCGTAGGTGGTGCGGGAAATTGCCTGCCCGTTGCAAAGCATGAAGTTTGGAGATGGAGGCGTGTGGGACCCGTACATCAGGATGGTCCCAACTGGCACAGTCCTGTCAGAAATACCAGCCAGAGCCTCGTCGGACAGCTCCCCGTCAGGTCCTAGAAGCCAGTCAAGAAATTCCCTGAACTGATCATAGACATTGATGAGCGACGAGAAGCGGGTGCAAAGATCCACCGATGTGGTCAGGGCCGGCAGATCGCTTGATTCGACAGGTGAAGGCATGGCTTGTTTCCTTATGGGAGGCTATTCCTGCATAGAGCCTGCGGTCAAGCAGGCTTCTGGAACACTGCGTACTGACCCGCGTTATCACCCTTCTCATCGTGCATATCGAAGTCTCCCAGATTCACGAGCCCGAGATCCTCCCTCAGCATCTTCAGAGCCACTGCCTGAGTTGGCCACTGGATGTCGTCGAAGATGCAGTGACCGCCAGGAGCCAGCTTAGGAACCCAGTCCTTCACAGTCCTCACTGAGACGGCCTCCGAATGATTGCTGTCAATATGGATCAGACCCACCGATCCATCCAGGAACGTGCCCAAGACATCCTCGTCCTTCGCTCTCACCAGCGTAACCCAGTCCTCCACTCCAAGGGTCTTCACGTTGGACTGACAGGTCCTGAAGATCTTCTCGATGTCCAGTTTTGCCCACCAAGCATCGTTCTCTGGGGTGGTCCCACCCTCAAGGGCAGCGGCCTTTGTCCATGGGTCGATGCCAATCACCTCGCCGTGATAGATGTGCTGACAGGCCATCCCCATGGCTATGAGGGAGCGCCCACCAAAAACCCCAATTTCAACGATCTTGTCAGGGCGGTGCTCAATGATTAGGCGGGCCATGTGATGGGCTTTGTCGTAGCTGCACCATCCATCTAGGCGAAGGATATTTTTGAGTCGTTCTTGGAGCTGTGTCTTCATTCTTCCATTGGGTTCAAGTGCTGCTCTGCAATACGTGGAATCAGCGTGTGCACGTTCAAAAGTGGGTAAGTCCTGAAGGCAAGTGAGATGTCAATAGGCATTCCGGAATGCTGCTGCGTCCCAAGAAGTGTCGGCAGGGCCTTTGCATTCACGATGTACGCATGTGTAGTGATGGGCCAGTACACGGACCACACCGGCCCAGACACCTGCTCCTTTGCCCGGTACTGGCAGTGAGCTGAACCGATCAGGAAAATATCCCAGTCATCCGGTAGATGCTTCCTTCCTTCCGTGTACCGCTCCTCCCAGTCGGGGCAGAAGAGGGCGTCATCTTCCAAGATTGTCATCTCTGATAGCCCTGTCTCATTCTGTATCACCCACGCTATATAGTGGGACACCCCTAATCCAGTATGCTTTTGAGGGATTATGTGGCCCTCTCCAGGGTGATCAATCTCGTAAGTGTTAAGAGTCGTTAGCCCCCACCGCTCCGCATTGATCCCCTCCATTGGCTCCCAATCAATCCCCCTATCTGCAAGATGGACCGCCAACCTCTCAGTCCTTCCTGGAGTATCCCGCAGCGTGATGGCCCGCACCTTTGGAAGTTTCATGGGTTCAGATCTTCAAGAGCCACCCCAGAGAACCACTCGTGAGTGGGCTCGGTTGGCACTGGGAATTCCCCTCCTCCAAGAACATGGGCCCTGAGGGAGCGGATGTCGTACCCATTGTCGATCACGGTAGCAGCCTCAACCTTCCTAAGCATGGCATGGGACTTGTCGTTCCTGACCGGCGTGCAAGGATTGCATTTGCATGGGTCCATTCTATGGAAGCGATCACCTGCAACATGATGCCCCTCCTCAGACTCATAGGTCATCATTCGCGGGTCGAATGTGGTTGGGTCATTCCTGTTCCTGACGATCCTCGCCATGCAGGAATCCTCGTAACCCATGCCGCTTGTAAGCGTCTCCGGCCACCCTCCAGACTGTAGCAGTGATTCCATGGGGGCCATCAGAGAACACCCAAACAGCCAGTCTGGATGGCAAGCTGACGCCCTGTCCAAGTGCTTGACCCTGCTCCTTCTGGCATCATGTCCAATCGGATTGTCGCCGAACCCGGTGATCATCCCGTCATTCACTCTCAGATTCATCACCTTACGATAGGACCCGAATGTGTATCCTGTCCGATCCGAGGCCGCCACCGCACACTTGTACCACTCCGGAGAGAGCACAGTAAGGTCATCAATGAACACAATCCTGTCGTCCTCGCACAGGCAAAGCGCGGTATTCCTGGCCCCGCCAGCATCGAAGAAGTTTCCACAGGTAAGGCGATGCTTGCCCTGCCACACAGATGGCTTCTGGGTGACGTGCTTGATTGGAAAGCCACCAGTATTGTAGGAGGCGAACAACTCCCTCCTTCCTGGCTCATCGGCGTAGAAGTCCACCACGATGATCTTCTGAGAGGCGTCCGTACACAGCCTTGCTAGAGACTGGAGGAACCACTCAATGTGCGGTTCCTTGCGGCACGTCATGTATGCAATTGTGAATTTCATCAGCAAGAGCTTAGTCGCTTTTCCACCTCTGAGTGGTCGATTTTCAACCACCCGCAAGCACAGTCATTGACCCCCATTGTCACCAGCCACCTGTTCCCGTCCATGACCGCCCCGTTCGGATACACTACAGCCGGGACGCCATCTTGCACAGGTTCATTCCATGTTCCTGTCATGAGCTGCCCCCTCGTGCAGGCCACAATCTGGAACGGTGGCTTCGCCTCGAACAGGTACGCCCCCATGAAGTACACCCTCCTGACCCCGTACCTAGGCACCTTCTTCCATGGCATCGAGCTGTGAAAGAACGTGAGATAGTGATCCCCCACACGGACTGGAGGAGTTCCCCCTCGAATCGTACCAAGGGTCCATCCAAGGGCGGCATGGGTGCGGTGCTCTTGAACCACCTTACCATCCTCCACCTCGACCACAATGTGAGGCTCAGCCTGGTAGATGAAGTAGGTTCTCTTACCATGATCAAACCATAGCCAGTTCTTCTCTGCCCCAGTCCCACACAGGAGGGAAGGACCGTTCCCGCCGTACTCCAGGTCCACAATCTTGTCGGCATGGAGCCCATTGCCAAGCTGGAACAGGGACTGGTGGATGACGATCTTCTTTTGAGGATTGTCCCGGGTTGGAGGGATCCATGCCACACCACCAATGCTTTGCCTCCCGAATGCCACCGAGCACCTTGGGTCCTCAACACTCTCCCTTGGGTCCCTTAGCTTGTAGGAGATGATGGTCTCCGGGCCTACCGTCATGTCTGGCCGGATCTCCATCGCTGCCATCCAACTCCGGTAATCCCACCACTGCTCGTAGTCCATCCAGAACTTCCTCGCCACAAGCCACCTTCTCCCAGCGTGATCCATGACCCCCGGGTTGAAGTAGTAGATGTGCTTGCTGTAAGGAATATCAAACCTTCCGTACTCCCCCCCAATGTTGTCAGCCTGAACCTTCAGTAGAGGGGGTTCATTCTTCCGTAGCGCCGTTGGCGTGTTCGACCCGAACAGGGTTCGGTGTGCAAGTATCCTCCTCATGGGCATTCGTTCACACCAACATCCACCAAATCCATGCGGGCATTGGTCGCACAATCAGCGATCAAATCAGCCAGCTTGTTCCTGTACAGGCCCTCCATGATGGCAGCCAGCTGCGGATCATTGTTGTCGTAAAGGGCGATCTTCCATGACAGGTAAAGCTCCACCAGCTCCGTCACATCACGGTCAGGATTGCCGGCCTCATCCAGCCACGGCATGACCGTTGCGGATTGCCAGTCCCTGCGGATGCCACGCCATTCGACGAGGAGTTTCTCGCCCTCTTTGAGGCGTGGGAATACCCACAGCATTCCATCGAAGATGGCGGCTACTCGGCTGGTTCTGGTAAGGCGTGGCATGGCTAGTAGGAGTAAACGTACAGATTCGTGTAGGAGTACGGGTTTCCTGCGGCTCGGTAGTAGGCGGTATTACTGGTATCCACCTGGAGGATCAGTGTGGTAGCTGCCCCAGACAGTGTTGCGCTCTGAGCAAAGGCCACATCATCGAGCCCATCCGTACCAGCTGTCTGCGTTCCGAACACTGGGACTCCATCGTATGTAAGATCGAACGTGATTGCTGACCCATCAGCCTCGACGTACAGATTAGTGTGGGCCCCAATGGTGATCGTGCGCTGAGCCTCCGAGTAGAGATCATTCAGGAACACAGACGCAGGAGCAGAACGATCAAAGAAGAATGTCTGCGGAATCACCAGCGTCATAACCTTGGCAGTCGGAGTAGAGTCTGCGTAGTACGTCTTGGTCGCAAACGCTCTAATCGTAGTGTCCGCAGTGACGGTGATCGGAGACGAGTAAACAGGTGATGCTCCAGTCGGAGGAGACCCATCCGTCGTATATCGAATCGTCGCTCCAGATGTAGCGCACGCCAGGGCCACATTTGTCGTAATGATGAAATTACCATTGGTCGGAGTGAACGTAACCGGAGCCACCTGCGGGACGGTCTGAGTGTACTGCTTCTCGCTCGCAGCGATGCTTGCGTACCCAACCTTCACCACGATTGCCTTGAACAGCTTGGAGGCGTTGATGTTTACCGCGCCAGCGTAGAGGGTTGAAGCTGCTGTTGGTGTACTTCCATCATCCGTGTACCTGATCTCGTAAGGCGCTGGTGTGACGGTGGCCATCGTGACATTGGTGGTGCCAATGAAGTTGCCGTCAGTGGGCGAGAATGTGACTGGAGACACCGGAGGCTCGTACAGGGTGTAGGTTTCCTCCTCGATGTCAGACTCCAAGTAGTTCGCCTTGAACCCACGGATCCTGATGGTCGTCGTAGCCACCATTGAGATGGAACCAGAGTACAGCGTTGAACCACTGTCAGGCTCGTCCCCGTTCGTGGTGTACCTCTGTGTAGCCCCGGTAGTGGAAGTGGTACTGACAGCGCCAGTTGATCCAGCGAACGACAATCCGGAAGGATTCAGGACAGGGGTGGCCACCTGGAGGGTGTACACCTCAGACCCAGTATCACTGTCAGGCAGGTTGTCCTTGGTGGCATAGAACCGGAGGGTGGTTCCGGTTTCCGTGATCGGGATAGCGCCCGTGTAGGCCGCGAAGTCAGTCAACCCATCCCCGTCATCCGTGGTCCAGAAGATCGAAGCGCCTGCTGTTCCGCACGTCAGGGTGACGGACAGGTCGTTGTTGTAGGTCCCAGTGAGGATCGAAGCCACCGGGGTCTCAACGGCGTCAGACGGGGTGCCGCAGTTGCACATGTCCGTGTTGATCAAGGCACCCCTCATCACACTCTCAGTGACCTCCTTGGCTACGATAATGTCGCAGGCATCACTGGTGTTCTCGATCTTGATAAGAGTCGGGATTCCTACGGGCTTGGTGACCGTGCTGGCCCCGCAATTGTAATCCGTCTCATCAAAGGCATACTCGTCAGTGTGCCCAGTTTGCCTGCACACCGCATACCTCTGAAGCTCAATGAGGCAGTCCTTCACCCAGTTCGTATGCCTCGATGTGAGGCGGGCGCTGTCACCATCCGGTAGCACCCGGGAGAGGACATCTGTTACGAACTCTGAAAACGTCATGGCTTAAGGGTCCACAACCGCCCCGGAAAAGGCAAGAGGCGGCTTGATTCTCTTCTTCGCAGCCTTCGGGGTCCTGGCTGCGACCTCCACAGGATCTGCCGGAATGAGCTTCTTGATCTGCTCTACCGCCGGCACAGAGTGGGCTTCAGTCGGATCCGGGAAGCGCGGGGCTGACTCAGCCTTAGCTGCGTCCACAGCACCGTCGCTTCGGATGTCGGACCTGATCGACTGGTTGAGCAGCGATTTTGGCCTCAATGAAGCGCGACGCTGCTCTTGCGTGCTCGCTACTTTTTTTGCCGCCTCGAACTCCTCCTTCCCAACCTCCCGGATTCCACCCCGCCGGGCCCGGATCAGGGACCTGATGGCCGAGATCTTGGTAGGGTCATCGACGGCCAGGAAGCCAGTGTCGTCACCGAGGTCCTCGAATGGCACCCTTACGACCGACTTGGTTCCGTCTCGATTTGGAAGGACTACGGTAACCGCATTGCTGGCGATCTCCTTGATGAAGTATTTAATGGCCCCAGGCGGGAACGTGTCCGGGCTGGGATCAACCTCTGGTTGGTTATTCATTTTTATGAATGTGGATGTGCTGCTGTACTGGTGAGTCTGCGTAAGCTGGAAGCGTGGGCTTGTTCGTGTCTGCTGGCGACGGCCTTGTGTCCGGTGCGGAAAGGATCTCTCCTGCGGTAAGCATGTGCTTGATGTGCTGCCCTTGAACAGAGGCAATCTTCGCAAAGCTCTCAGGATCCATTCCATCTTCGAGGCGGACCGCACACCTCCTTACAGTATCGTGGGCAGAGGCTGCGGCCACCATGACCACGCCCCTGCCCACATCGACTGCATTCTGTCCAGTGATGGCGATGCCTAGCTTCTGCATCTCGCCAACATTGATCCCTCTAAGGATCAGCATACCAAGGTCCGGGGCAACCCTGTTGGCATCCGAGATCGACAGGTCTCCAACCCCCTGGTGGCAGATTTCAGGGATCTCAATCATTGGGTCTGTGGGTGGGACAAAGCCATCACCACAGTCAGCCTGATCACGGCGATTCCGGCGTGGTCGGAGGGGCATCCTGCGCCGTGAGGCGACGGGCCTCGTTCAGGTAGTCATCGGTGCTCTTTGCGATGGCCGGATCGGTCAGGCGGGCTCGCCATTCCTCGACGGTCAGCTCCGGAGGCTTAGCCCCCATGATGGCATCGTAGAGGTCAAAAACCCCCTTAATGGCAATCGGGGCTACGGCGAGTGCCGTACCGGATCCTGGAAGGAAGATGTTCGCGAGAGCGAGGGCGAGAGAGGCCCCGGTCTTCACGTTCTGTTCGGTAGATGGATTCACTTGGCGATGGATAGGAGGTTGGCTTGGGCGGCGAGGACAGCTTCACTGGAAGGGATAACGGATAGATTGGAGTCCCCGAGCACATGGGAGTCAATCCACGCCTGAACGGTGAGCTTCACAGCCGCCTTGTACTTCTCGTGAGCGACAGTGACCTTGCCGTGCTTTAGTAGCAGGGCCTGATTTCGCTCAAGGTATCCACCTGGATCCGTCGCCCTCGTGGCATCGTTCTGGCGCTCCTGCATGGCGTAAGAGCGGTAGAAGGCCTGGAGGGCCGCATCGACAGCGATGTTTGAGGCCTCGATTGTGGTGTTTGCCTGGCGCTCAACCGATGTGGTTCCGCAGCCGGGAAGCAGGCAGGCCACGAGGAGCGTGAGGAGTCCGAGTAGGAATCGAATTGAATAGGTCATTGCGTGATGGTGTTCATTTTCTAGGCGAGCTTACCGAACAGGATGCGACCATCTTCCTGCAATCACCAAATGTCAAGGGGTTGGTTTATCGTCAGGCGACTTCACGATCTCCTTGGCCTGAACGAAATTCTGATGGAGGCCAACTGCCGCCAGGCCGGCCCCAGCACCAATGAAGAAAGCCTCCCCGGTGTACACCGAGGCGGCGACCGGGTACGCAACGATTCCAAGCAGAAACAGGATGCCAGGAATGTACGTGTTCGGGATTGGTGGAATGGTCTTGAGGAGGCGGCCCATACCAAGCAAAACAGCCACCACGATGGCAGCCTTTGCCGGGTCTCCGTTGAAGATGGTCACGTCAATCATGCGTTTATTTACTTCTTTGTGGTTATATTACGCAATCATTTCCTGCCCCATGCACGGATAGCAGTAGATTGGGTCAGGATATTTAGGCGGGATAGCTGGCTCCGGGGATGGCATTGGAACAGCCAACTTGCCCCACTTCACTGAGAGGCCTACATCAGGCCGCAGGCTTGCCCTTATCGAGGCTAGCTTGATGCGGATCTGAGAAGCGGTCTGAATTGGCAGCGATGGAGATTCCTGATCCATGACGGAGGTGCCCCATTTAATCTCAAGCACCGAACCAGGCGGGAGAAGATTAAGGCTCTCGGACATCTTTAGGCGCACACAGGATCTCGCTGTGGCGTTCTCCTCCATCTGGGCCTCGTACTCCTTCTGCCAGCGCCTCTCGGAGACGGCTGGAATCACCAGTGGATCACTCATGGGCGGGTTGCTCTGACGGTATCGTAGTTGTTGATGAGAGCATTCGAGGAGTTCGCAGACTTTTTCATGTACTCAGTAAGCGCCTCAACTCGGCTCTGCGTGGACCTGGAGATCTCCTCGATGGCTGCTACTTTCGGCCTAAGGTCTGCCACCTGATCCAGGATCTTCTGCTGTCCAGCAACCGAGGCATCAACAGACTTCTGAATTCGAGACCGCTCCTCTTTGGCGTATTCTGCCACTTGGTACAGGCTTGATGTCTTCGCTTCCACCTGTGTGATCCTTACGTTGTAGCTGATCAGCACTGCCACAAAAGCTGCGACAATGGCGCTTGTGAGCCATGCCAGCATTCGCTTCAAATCCGCCAACGCGATGACTACATCATGAGGTGTTTGTGCTGAGGACATTTTGGTTTCCTTCGTGTACCAGAGTGCGCTTGGTGGCGCTTCAGAAACGGTGGTCATGAGATACCTATTTGTGCAAGCGGTTTACTGCTCGAAGCAGTTAACCTTCAGTGTGCCACTAGCGAGGTCGATTGCGCCTCCTGTCGGGTTGTAGATAAGCACAGTTACGGTGCCCGCTGCTGACACTCTCGCGGAAATCATTACCAGCTCTGTGGTCCATGACGTGAGACCAACCGTGCACGGACTACCAACGGTCGCTCCTGTAACGGCAATAGTGGTCGTTTCCGTACCTCCACCAGCCACGCCGGGAGGGTCCCATGTGGATGTATTTCCAAGGACTCGAAATGCAGGACCACCAACCTTCAGGGTTGCTCCAGTGGTGCCGTCAGCCAGTGTGACCTCTAACCCCGCCCCATTCCGAGTCAGGCCCGGGAAAGAGGTGGTTGTTCCGCCGAACTGTAGGCGAGTAAACCCAGTGTTGGCGGCATTCTGAAGCATTACCAACCCATCACTTGGTGAATTGATCGCTGATTTTGCTGACCACCTCAGGTAGGCAGAGCCATCTAGGCTTACGCTTCCAGGTGTCATGGATAGGTAGTTCGTGCCGTCCAGCTGGAACCGCATCAGGTTTCCGGTGAGGCCAGTTCCGGCTCCTCCAGAGCTGATGGTCAATAGCCCTGACGAGTTCTGGCTGATTTCCCCCCTGCGGTAATCGCTAGGGCCGGTGTAGGTGCCGTTGAAATACACTGGCTGGTAGAACCACGGGGAGTTGCCAAGAGTGATGGCCGTATCCATGTCCTTTAACCCCTGGTAGTTAAGGACCTGTTTAGTAGCGTTTCCGATTGGCCAGAGAGACTTGGCGTTCTGGCGAACTGTAACCGTTGTGATGTAGTCGTTCAGGACTACGGGTGACGCTCCTCCGTTAGCAGCGCTGTTTCCAACAAGTATGAGGCTTGGGGATCCAACATTGGCGATGTCTCGAACAGTGAGGCTTCCAATGGATAGAGTTCCATACCTCGTCGTAGCAGGCCTCTCGTTATAGAAGGCGTATGCTGTTCTTCCTGCACCAACTTGATTGTTCAGGAAACTCGCCTGACCAATGATCATCGTCCCACCGTTGTTGCGGACGAAGGAGGCATTGTCTGACTGAGGGAAGGTGTTCTCGCAGTGGAAGAAGTCCACCGTCATCTGTCCGTTGTTGTCGATCAGCGCGGGGGTTCCAACGGTAGCACTTACTGGCCCACGGGTCGCCTCGATGTCCAGATTATTAAATGCCGCCATGAAGCCTTGGCCAGTGTAGAGGAGGGCCTCCTCATTTCCAGCCCTGGCTTTGGTGGATACGGTTCCAGACGCAGTTACAGTGGTGGGCACGTTAGCCGCAATTGGGTCAACAGTTATGACGTTTCCGACAAGCGTTTTGACGATGTAAACACTATTGGGATTATTCCCAGTGTAACCTAGACCAGACACATCAATGTACGAGCCAACTTCCAGTAGGTACGGAACTGAAGCAAGCGTGAGCGATAGCGTGGTTGTTCCAGATGCTGCCGTGATATTTACCTGCACAGATCCCGAAGGTGAATTTCCGTGGTTCTGAATGTAGATGTTCGAGAATCGGTTGATGGTGCCTGAGTTTCCGAAATGAAGGCTTCCGATTGACCCAGACATTCCCCAAAGGTTCTCAAACGAATTGTTTGGAGTAGTCTTACCCGAGTAAGCCGGCCAATAGAAGAACCGCGAGCCCCTGCGACAGGATAGGTCTCGGAAGACATGCCGGTAAATATCAGCGTTTGGAACCTGCCTGATTGCTGCGCTCTCTGTATCGGCTGTGGTCTGCCAATTCAGCCACCAGAAGTTGAGTCCCTCGACAAGACCTTCCTCGTATCCAACGTAGATGATTGGCGTGTTGTCGGTGTCCATGGTGATGGCCGATCCACCGGTCAGGTCATTGTAGGATCCAGTGCGTGCCACACCCTTGATGATGCTTCGGACAGGTGTGCCGACAGTGATCGCTGTGGTGTTAGGCAGGTACTGCTTCAGACCAGGCTTGAATGTAAGCGTCGTTCCACTGAGGGAGACGGCCATGTATTTATAGGTATCTCCAGCGAAGGTGATGTTGTTTCCAACGAGGATCGTTCCTGATCCAGTGCCGACCTGAATCACGGTGTCACCAATGTTGTACCCGGGCGCATTGTTGACGACGTATCCAGAACCGGTCCCTTTCTCGTACACGCCAATAGGACTCGTGATGTGGAAGTCGCCGGACGGGACGAAGAAAGTCTTGTCAGGCCAGCTTCGATCCTGCTGCAAAAACCGAGCATCTTGGAATGCCGTGTTGTCCGTTACACCGTCGAGTGCTCCGAACATCTTGACGTTGATATTACCATCCTTGAAGTATGGCAGCATACGGCCCAATGTCCCTGATGCCCCAACAGAGATGATGGCCCTGTTGGTGTACATCGTGCTCAACGGATCGTAGTACCAGAACCCATTCCCATGACCCATGGAGGTCGAGTAGTACCCCTGTAAGTGAACCAATGGCGGAACATCATTCGTGGTTACAGCTGCCTTCGCAAGGGCGTCCAAGGCTGCCATACCGTTAAAATAGGCGAGTGCGGTGGCATTCAGGGTTGTGCCGGACAGCACTAGCCCAGCTCCAAGAGTGATCTCCTGAACGGACCCAGCCCCTGACCCATTGCCTCTTCCGATGAGCTTGTTCTCAGATGCGGACTGGATCTTCCCGTAGGAGATAGCCCCTCCATCCACGGTCATGGTGGTGCCACCGGACCCTACCGTGATGTCCCCCTTGTCTCCATCCGAGAGCGGTGTAGTGACCGATAGAGCTGTACCTGAGAATGTAAGCCCTGAACCAGTGGTGATTTCCTGAACAGACCCAGCGCCAGCGGCAGAGCCCCTACCGATCAACCTGGAGGCAGCTGAGACATTCTGGATCTGGCCATACGTGACGGCCTGATTGTCGATGGTGAGTCCGAATGATCCACCTCCTGGAGTCGAGACAGTGATGTCTCCCTTGTCGCCGCTGGAGATCGGAGTATCCACGGATACTGTTGTCCCCGTGAATACTAGCCCAGATCCTGCTGTGATCTCCTGAACAGGTCCAGCTCCAGACGCCGACCCGCGTCCAAGGAACCGGCTGGCGGCAGCAACGTCCTGTATTTTAGAGTACGCGATGGCCGCTGGATCAACCGTCCAGACAGATCCACTGCCGGAAACAGTCACGTCCCCCTTATCTCCATCCGCTACCGTAGCACCACCACCGGCCCCGGACCCAATCGAGAGAAGCCACCTACCTGTCCCACTGAGAGCCGACGGGAGGACCAGCTCGTTGTCAACCGTAGCCGCAGAGGATGAGTCCCACTCGTACACAGCGCCGTCACCGTCGCCCTCCGTTACCCGGCCAAGGGTTGCAACTACGCCACCAAGGGTGGAGGTTGGTACGCTGTTCGTTAGCGTGGCTACAGTGGGTGTGGTGCCGATATTGCCACGGCTCTGTGCAGAGACGGAGGCAGCAACGAACAGGGAGGCGAGAATGAAGAGGAGTGTTTTCACTGGTAACTTAGAGCTGGGTTCTGACGAAGGTGCCCGTGGTGGGGCGCGTGATTGAAGCGGGAATGATGTAGTCGATGCCGTCATCGGCGGTCGCATCATCGGAGTCGTATGCGAAGATTCCACCGGCACCATCCCCAGGATAGTTCAGGTAGAGCAGGTCATAGAGCTGGTTCTCGTAGGATGGAACGAGGAGGCGCAAGGCCCCGGCACCGTTCACACCTATACGGGTGGCAACAGCTGAGGATGAACCGTTGTCGATGTTGATGATTGGCTGGCCCCAGTACCTGAGTGTCCAGCTGTCAGTGCTTCCAAATGGTGATCCCATAA
>OFRC01000007.1_pt1 | contig 74928 bp, 77 predicted proteins | sample 1543051 | NCBI WGS metagenome assembly OFRC01 (sample SAMN07774231, study PRJEB24372) | wastewater metagenome
TCTCTGATCATTTCCGCCGCCCGTTCATACGCCGCAGCCCTCTCCGCGCGGGATTGGGTCAGGGCTTCGGATGCCCGCAGCGTGGCGAGTTCCTGCAATGCGTCGTCGCGTTGTTCCATCAATTCGGATGCTGCATTTTCTGGAAATCCTCGCAGAAACTCAGACACGTCCTCTGGCAAATCAATTCCGTCAAAGTGGTCGTATCTGTAGCCAAATTCCTTCAGTGTATTGTAGATTTGCTTGGCCCAGATCGGCCAATCGGATGCAATGCAATCATCCAACTCGGACTGCGCCGCATCCCGTTCCGCCCGCAGCGTGGCGTTCTCGGCGACGAGGGTGCGCAAAGCGTGGGCCTCTTTCACAAAGCGCCGATGGTTGCTCTTTGCCTCGTTGTAGACACGAAGCGCCCGCATGGTTTTAGGGTCGCGGTCGTCAGCTTGGAATAAGGCGGCATACTTATCCAAGCCGTCGATCACCAGAACCTCAGCCTCTGCGGCCATGTCCAATCCGTCGGCCATATCAGCCACCATCTGTGCCACCGCCACCAGCTTCTCGAGTTCTTCTTTGGTCAGGGTGGTCATTTGTTCAGTCCTTTTTGATGGGTTGAGGATTCATTCGATCCAAAAAGAAAAGCCCAAATTCGTTCCGCAGCGGACCAACGCATATGTGGAACAAAATGTGAACTTTTCTACTTTTTCTGATCTTGGAGCAGCAGAGGAGTCAGGTTGACCTTGGACCGTTTGGTCTCCCCACGTTCCTTGTGGAGGGTCACACATTGAATACCTCCACGGGCGAATAGGGCTTTCTGCTTGGCCCACTTGTTCGGAGCACTCAGGGTTCTGAAGTGCTCAGCAAATACCCCCATGATGTCTCTCTGACGGTCATGGCCATTCACGGGATTCCTTCTTTGGTTTCTGAAGATTTACTCAGAAACTACTTCTTAAACAACCATAGATAGAATGGGTGCAATGTTACGTCTGGGTTTGTAAACCACAGCCACCTCCAGAAGTTTGGAGACTCTATAACATAGAAAGTTAAGAAGAAAAGCAGGGTAATTTGGTGCAGGGACCACGGTGTTTCCGTCATCGTAGTCCCTGCTGATGGATGATTAGGTTGCGCAACCCGGCTCTATCCACTTACCGCTGAGATTTACCCCTCAGTCAAGGCAACATTGTAGCGAGTCAGAAGGTCTTGAACGACTTTCAGTTCGCCTTTAGGCAAGCTTTCCAGATCTCCCGTGATGAGAGCCTGAATTTGTGCCTGATTCAAGCTGATTCTGTTCTTCTCACGTTCATAGGCTGCATTCACAGCCGGGAAGAAGTGAGCCAGAGCTTCAGCGAGAAGCTTTGCATAGACCCGGATCTCATACTGAGCATGAGAATCATCCCGAAGCATCAGAAACTTGATCAGGTTACTGACATCCATTTTCCACACACATTCGGTGTATGTGTTGAGAGGGAGGATGATCCGAGCAGTCTCACGAGACACCCCCTGAGTCAGGAGAAATTCGTAAGTGTCGAAGGCCGATTCGGCTTGAGCCAAGATGTGCTCACGCACAGTCAGGTTCTTGCTCATTTCCAATACTTCAGCAGAGCCTTGCTTGTTCACCAGATCCTGATGACAGACTTGAGCTGCCTCAGGAATATAGAACAGCCGAACCATCTCGGAATAACGTCCCGAGTATTCATTCAGGTTGGCTGTCCGGTGACGAACAAGTTGTCGCATCACAAAGATAGGGAGACGCATGTGAACCCGGATCTCACCCATCTCCAGAGGAGACGTGTGATGATTCTGGACCAGATAGTTGATCAGGCCCTCATCAGGATTCACCTTCTTGGTTCCCCGACCATAACTCATACGAGCTGAGTCAGCGATTGCCTTGTCAGATCCCATGACCTCACGGACGATGAAGAACCCATGGTCCAGAACACGGATCGCACCTTCAGGCATTGATTTCCAGTCAGGCAAGATCTCTCCATCTAGAGCAGGCTCTTGAATAGTGGGGACTTCTTCAGTGAAACCCACTTCAAAGTCTTGATCGTGAAGGTATTTCTGAAGATTCTCCACAAAAAGATCCATGATTTCCACTGGACCATTGTTATCGAAATAGAGATCGGCCATTGCAGGCACCATCTCATTCGAGTCTTTAGGCTCTGGAGGAAGACGCTTTAGAGCATCGACCCAGATGATGTGGTCGAAAAGCTTGATTGCTTGACACGCATGAAACTCATCCTGCTTCCGCATTCCGACATACATGTCATAGCCACGATCCAGCATGGTCTTGGCTGTCCGGGTTTTGTCCGGAGTGTTGTAGGCTGAGATCAGATCTGCCCACGTTTTCCGGTAATTGACACGATCAGCGAACATCTGATCGAAGTTGTCATAGCGTTCATGACCCCAAGTGGGCCAAATACACTCTTCTCCCACGAAAACGGAAGAGGAAGTAAAAGCTAGGCCCATCTTGTCACGGATTTTCTCAGCAAGACTGTCTTTGCCGTGTCTCGCGTGCCCAATAATGAGCAGTTTAGGTTTACGACGATCAGCCATTTTTCTGCACCTTGGTGGTTTTGAAGAACCCACTCACAAAGCCCAAAGTTGCACCGAGCTGCCACATGGACATACCCATGGTGTCAACACCGATACGGTTCAGGGTGTCCATGATGATGTCTGTGAAGAACAGACCTACGATCCAGCCTGCAACACCTCCGAAGAAGGTGCCAAGGATGACTAGCACGAAAACGAGCAGCACTAGTCCGATAGCGGCTAGTGCTCCAGCGAGTATTTGAGCCATCAGCGAAGTCTCCCTGTCACAGTGCCACCGTTGTAGGCCAGATCTTTGAGGGGTTCCTCAAAAGTGGTCGGACTACGACGACGAGCAGGATCAGCCGCATTGCTGCTGCCCATGTCCACACCGACACTCATTGTGACCGGTTCAGGGGCCTTCATGTTGGCCTGAAGCTGCATGGTGGTCAGCACAGCATCACGCTGTTGACGCATGTGCTGAGCCTCACGACGAGTCGTAGTGATCTCATGGTCAAGAAGACGATTGAGCTTACCAAGCTGGTGGATCTCACGATCACGCTGGCTGATCATCACCATGGCATCCCGTTCGTTCTGGCTCATCCCGTCGAGGATGGCGACCAGCTCACAGATGTGTAGGGTGGCCTTGCGATGCTTGTCGCGTTCAATCTCCAGCAGATCCTGCGTGGAGATGATCACACGACGAGCGTCTTCCATGTTGTTGGGCAGAGCACCTAGATGGGCCAGACCCAAGGTGTTACCCTTCAGGAAGGCTTTCACTTCAGCACGGATTTCCTTCATGCGAGCACGAGGGTCCACACCGGTAACAGCGACCTCCGTGGTCGGTTCTTTCCACTTTGCCATTGAATCTCTCCTAGATTTTGACGGCTTTCAATAGGGAAGCAGCTTTTTCAAGCCACTCAGGATTATCTCGAAAAGCTCCGAGACCTCGGTTGCAGTGCTTACAGAGCAACCATCTGACTTTACCTGTGATGTGACAGTGATCCAAATCAGTTGGGTCTGGGCTTCTACAAATTGCACACAGGTTGTTCTGAAGTTTTCGAATGTTTTCAATCTCTTCAGGGGTCAGTTTAGCACCACCAGCTCTTTTACGAGACTGTATAACAAGAAGTTTTTCAGGATCTTGTCTTGCTTTTTTGGCAGCCTCCCGATGCCTCAATCGAGATTTTTCCAGATTCTTATGGTAGTGCTTGATTGATCGTGCTGTAGCCTGTTTTCGTATGATTTCAGGATCCCGCTTTGCAGCGGACTCCTTATTGTCTTGGTTCACGCAAGACTTACAACGTGGGGTCAAACCAAATTTTCCACTAGAGTTTCTGTAGAAGAATTCTGTAGAGGCTTCAAAGGTTTGACCACATTTGGTGCAAGTCTTATTCGAGGGCAGGTTGTGGTCTGTCATGGGCGTTTTGGTATTTTCCATTACCGTAGTCTCCTTCTTCTACAAGAGAATGGAACAGCACTTGTGCAATACCAGCTCCAGCAGGAATATGAAGAATACCTGAACCATGGAAGACTAGTTCAAGTGTCAAACACCCTCCTTTCCATCCAGGCTCTACTACAGTATTGAAGACACTCAAAGCTTTTCTTGCCCATGTTGATTTGTCGTGAACAACTCCAAGCAGATTCTTTGGCATATCAAACGCCTCAATACTGGAAGCCAAACAGAAAGAACCAAAAAAGGTTTCTTCAGTTCCATCTGGATCACGGACAGTCACACGATCACCAAAAGCATCTTTGGTGAACGTGATGTCTTGCTTGATTCGCAGATCATACCCAGCCTCAGAGAGTCCATGGGATGTCCCACCAGAACGGGTCTTGGTGGGAACCATGGGGTTCAGAGGTTGGATCTTCAGCAACGATTGTCCATTGACGATCATTGGCTTTCCTTTAGGTTTGAATGAATTCAACATCAGCACTGACCATGATCAAAGGCATTTCATAGCCAATGAAGGCAGGATGATCTGGGTCAGTTGCCATGGAGATTTGATGTTCGATGGTGTTATCATCGTTTTCAAAATCCATACGAATGCAGAGTTCCACCAATTCTTTGGTGGATTTGTCTTTGTGGATGATGGGAAGGTCAGTGAAACTAAACTCACCATCAATTCTCCACATGACGTAAAGATGTTTTTCGGTATCCATGGGATCTGTCTTTCAGAGTTGAGGGATTAAATAGACGTTGCCATATAGACCAACAGGCACATGGCACCCCATAGAGGGCACAATCCAAATGGTTTCCCATTCCGGTTGTGGGGGGATCTGGACACCCAGGTCGGTGAAGATCACCATGGCTTCTGCACCGAGGACTCTCATTCGCTTGTAGACATCTTTGAGGTCCGTTCCACCACCTGCATGGACGTTGATGTTTCCATACTTCTCCTTGTCTGTAAAGGTCTTTTCGAACACGATCCGTGTGTCGAACAGAAGGACAGTAAGCAGCTCAGGATTCAGCAGATCCTTGATGGTTCGCACCGAGTCATGGAATTGCTGTGCCTGTTTGGCAGTGATGGAGCCTGACACATCCAGTGCGTAGACCAGATGGGTCAGACGGTTCTTCCGTCCACGTTTAGGAAACCTGCCCGGAGTAATGAGCTTGGTTGGTCCTTGTCCATGGGACCGACGAGATGGTCTCATGAAGGTTCGCTTCCCTCCACTCAGCGGATCAGTGAGATACTCTTCAAAGATCTGCTGGTAGGTGGCCCGTTGAATCAAAACGAGTTTCTTCGTCCTATCCAACTTGATGTTGGCTTGGCCGGGAGTGGATCCAATGCCTTGAGCATTCTCATCCACGTTGGCTTCAGCCTCATCCTTTTGCTGTTGCAGAGTCTTGGAGGGTCCACCCGAGGCAGCATCTTGACCAAGGATGTCCTTGATCATTTGCTCAATCTGTTCTTTCGAAGCACCCGGTTGAGGCTTGGGAGGATTCTTCTCACGATCTTCCCAGATCTCGTTGTAGATCTTCTCAGTCGATTTTCCCAAGTGGATGGGATCCTTGAAGGGACTGGTTCCCTCAAAAGTGAACCCGTCTTTCTCAAGGCTGAGATTGATCACATGGTCACATGCTTCGTTGTGGATCGAAGGATCACACCCCTCACCACGTTGCAGGTGCTTCAGAATCAGGTGCCAGACTTCATGTGCAAGCACAGTCTTGCGAGTCTCTTCCGGTATGGAATCCCAGAAATCAGGGTTGAAAAAGATGAACCCATGGCCAGCACATGCAGTCGGGATCTCGAACGACCAGAAAATCCGGACGTTCACGATGAACTTGGACAGACCCACGAAACGAGGATCAGTCCGAAAGATGGCTTCAACCAGAGGTCTGAGGTTGTGAGCCTCAAACGTAGGGTTGGGCGTGGGTGCAGTGGGATCAGGAGCACTGATCTGCACAGCTCCACTTACACCCAGCACAACACCGGGAGCCAAGGGGATACCTTGTCCCGGAGGTGGAGGTGTGGTGGAAGCTCCGACCATGATGACTTGGGTCATGGCAGATCATTCAGGTTCTTGATCACTTCAGAGAAAGGGATCATGGAACCACGAGGAAAGACCACATTGCCCATAGGATTGGCATCAGGGTCAGCAGCAACAGGGGTTGAGGGAACGCTGATGTCAGTGACATTCAGACGCTTCTTCACTTGGTCGATCAGACGACGATCAGACGGGGTATCCCCCAGCTTTTCAATCAGCATCTGTGCAAACAGAGCAGACTGCTCAGCTTCCATCCGGTTCATGTAAACCAGAATGGCATCACGAGACTGTTCAGCAGTGCCGATGAAGAAGTCAGCCAGATCAGCAGTCAGCTTAGCTTTCCCGATGGTGTTGTTCGGGATCCGAGCAGAGCTGGGCGACTGGGCAATTTCCCACGGATAGGGCAAGGAGATCGCTTCATCGTAGTGCTCTTGGAAGCTCTTCGCAGCAGCCATACCGACAGCAGCTTCGAGCATCGCATGGATGTCCGGAGTTACAGGAGTGGATGGGTTGCCGGTCCCATTCATGGGGATACCAGCAGCATCCTTGCGAGTGATGCGGTTCTTGGAGGCTTTCTTTTCATGGAAGTGCATGATTTTGAAAGCTTTTCCCCAACCACGAGGAGTCGGGAAGGTCTCCAGTTCTTCACGCTTGGAAGCATCAACGGTGGTGTTCAGCACCTCCGGATATTTCTTGATGAAGTCAATCACACCCTCATGACCTTTGGTCTTGGGGTCAGTGGCCCACATGATCCAGTCTTTCGGATTCACTGCCATGGTTGCAGGCAGCATCCGAGAGATCAGGGTGTCAGGCAGTTCACGGGCAATCGCAGAGTCGCTTGCACGGTTGCCAGCAGCCACGATCACAGCTTTGGGGTGGACAGGCTTGCCACCAACACGGTGTCCGAGCAGAAGGCTGTAGATGGCTGCGAAGACTTCTTCGGTTGCAGAACTCATCTCGTCGAGGAAGATCAGCCAGCCATTGAAGCCGTCAGGAACTTTGTCCCCAGCCATGGGGAAGGTCGAGAAGGGGTTGTATTCAGCTTTGCCAGTCTTCGGATCGAGACTGGGAAGACCGGTGAGGTCTTCGGGAAGCATCTGGCTCAGACGCACGTCGAGCAGCTTCAGTCCAAAGTCGTCAGCGACTTGTGCAACGATGTCGGATTTCCCAATGCCGGGTGGACCAGCCACATAGGGAATTTCACGGATCATGATCGCGTTCTCAATGAACGTCCTCATCTCCGAGGGTGAAAGAGTTTGAGTCATCTGTTTTCTCCAAAGGTAGGACCATTATGATCCGGAAACCAAAAAGAAAAATCAGTCTAGCCTCTTGAGCTTATAGCCAGAGTCGATCTTCATGTTCTTGGTGAAGACTTGAGCAGCCATTGCCCAGTTGGCATTGTCTGAGGTGCCAAGGTAAATCAGATTGGGATCTGAAGAGAACTCAGTTCCGTGGTAGATGATCTTCTTGGTGTCGTCACAGAAGTAGTAACGGTCCATGGCTGTCTCCAAAAAATTAGACCTATCCTTTACCATGGTTTGGGTGATAGTTATAGAATTTTTCTGCTTCAAGTCTGGCTTTTACTGCTTCTTGTTTTGTATCAAATCTTCCAATAGTTACTTTATTTCCATTGACTCCAATACGAGCATACCAAGCATTTGCTACTTTATTCCAAGTGACTCCTGTTGTACCGCTTGTATTATCTGCTCTTTTTCTTGCATTCTTTTGGTTATCCTGATTTGACACCTCTCTTAGATTTTGGAGAGAATTGTTTGATCTGTTTTGATCAATATGGTCAATTTGATCAGGCCAATGTCCATAGACCATCATAAAGATGATTCTATGAGCTTTGTATAATTTATTGTTAATTGCTCCTTGCCTATATCCTCGACCATTATCAGAAATAAAAGCCTCTTTTCCCGCATATTGAGCATTCCAAGAATTACAATTTCTCTTTGTACTAAACACACTTAAAGGTCTCTTCTTCCAATACAGTTTTCCAGTCAAAGGATCATAGTCTAAGACATCTTTGATTTCTTGTTGGGTGATCATTGTATTTTCCTAAAAAATATCCTTCCGCCCATTGGGCGGAAGGATAGGTCATTGTCTTACGACAAGCAGTAGTTGGAGTCGAGGATCGTTTGACGGGTGAGCTTGCCCAGTTTCTTGACCGGGACACGCTTGCCTGCCACCTGTGAGCAGAGACTCTGCAACAAGATAGAGTCGTTAAGATCAGCAAGTATGAGCTGATATTGACGACGAAGATCGTTGCCATAGTTGGGATGACACCGGAAGCAATCGTGAACACTGACCATCTGGAATGGCTTGGCAGGCAGAGTGTCGATGAGATTCTTGATGGTGGTATAATCCACCAGTCCCATGGTGTCATGGAACAGATAGTCGAAAATCCGAGTCGAAAGGAACCCAGTGGTCTTGTAGTGAGACCACAGAGTCTGAACCATGGGAGCAGATTTCCCAGTGGTTCCAACAGCAACCACAGACAATAGATCCTTTACACGCTGAATGACCTTGAGATCATAGGAGCAGCGACGGAACATCTCCCGGACAATGAATCCATCGACCGAGTGGATCACATTGGGGCCAAGGCCCTTGTGGAAGTCCGGACGACCGTCGATCTTCTTCACCATCTTGTAGGTGGTGTTGAGGAAGCTGAAGGGAACCAGTTCAGACTTCTTGGTCTCGATGTAGGCGTGGAAGTTGTCAGGCAGCACCCACGAATAGTCCGAGGCAGTGAACATGGTCCACAGGTCTTGGAGTCCTTGGTTCAAGTCCCAAGCACCGGGAGCCATGGTCTCCATGGTGCTGTAGAACAGCTCGATGTATTCACCGAACACAGCTTCAGGAGCAGCCACTGAACCATACAAAGAAGTCATAATTGCTCGCTTTACGTCTTTGCGAGACAATCGACCACTGATGTTCATGGCTTCATAGATCGTGGTGTAGGAGTCCACACATTTCTCTGCATTGCCACCACAGAGGCTGAAGCTCGTGGGGCAGGAGACCAGCAGAGAGAGGATCTGGAGGCCAGAAGAGCAGGCATCCAGTGAGATCATGTAACCAGTGGGGTTGCCAGCGGCTGCCTCTTTGTAGCCAAGGATGGCAGCCTTGAGGCCGATGGGGTTGGATGCACCTTTGGTAATCTTCGGATCATCCAGATTCAGAGTCTTGAAGTGAGCGATACGATCAGCCCACGTCTCTTTCTCAAACTTTTTGTCGTGCTTGCAGGCGACTTCGCACTGGAGATACTCCAGCGGGGAGAGTTTGGTCATCGTCATGATATTGGATTCCTTCAGGAGAACGCGATGTATGGAGCTTTGAGGATCTCTGCTTGAGCAATGATCCGCTTCAGTCGGTCTGAATACCGAGGAGAATGGTGGGTTTGGAGTGCCATGGCCAAGGTCTTGACCTTGATGTGGCCGGGATCAGTCATGAGATCCCGGAGTCCCAGCTCATCAGCCAATGAATAGAAGTTCGCATTGGCCAGATTCATGGTGGATTTCTCATCCCAGTTGTCGGCATGGGAGATCGTATTGCCTACTTTATGGGCAGCATAGATGTTCACAGTCATAGGCTTGCATCCTATTGCATGAGGTGAGTTTCCAGATGGACGAACACCTTTCCCTTCTTGGTGGTTGGTGGTCCATATTCGAGGTAGTTGAGGAGCCGAATCGCAATGAGATACGGCTTCTCTGGTGTGTGCTTTTTGGGGTGAGCGAAGATCAGGAGCACACGGTCTGTGATGTCAGCCACGAGGCTTATCCTTCTGATACTTCCTGAACCAATGGGATACTTGATGCAGGAACTTCTGATCCTCCAGAACTGGAGGCTGTGTGGTCAGCACATGTCCGTTGATCAGAATTGTTACCCCCTTCCCCCGAGGTGGGGAAGTGTTCTCGATCACTTTCATTGGTCGAATCCTCTTCTTTGGGTTTGCCTTCGTCAATCTCTGCGAAATCGAGGATCTCCATGGATGTGTTACATACAGGACACCGGTCATCGCAGAGGCAGTCCCACTCATCTTGCCACTCATGGCCACAGATGCAGCGGTAGTATTTCCGATACCACGCCATCAGGTTGCTCCTTTCAGTCGAGCGAGTAGTATTTGGCAGGCTTGCGTGGTTCAGTCATAAATTGAGGTAGATTCTTCTCAGAATTCCAACCACAAAAATAGTGACCAGTTTCGCCTGCTTTGGTGCAGTTGCAGCGTTCGAGATCGTCATTTTCTGGATCACGACCAGTGACTGCTTTGAAGATTTCAGCAGTGATTTTCATGGACGTGGTTCCGGTTTAATTGAGCTAGAGGGGGTGTTACTCTCCATACACTCAAGCTTGTGGTCATAGGCCCCATTGATGCTGTCAGAGACAGTCCTTGTGGCATTCGAGCAGTCTTCCTCACTGAAGTAGAGGAGTGTGCTCTGTGATCCTTCCATGGGTCCGGAGAGGATCGTGATCAGCAGGATGGTCCAGTAGGTCATTGGTGATTCTCCCGGATGACAATGACAGGTGTCCATTTGATCGTGATACGATCATTCCACTGGTCTTTTTCACGGACAAAGACTCCGTGAACCCAGCTTCCATGGAGAAAGTGTTGAACGAGAAATTCAACACCTTCTTCAGGGGTCTTGAAGGTGGATGGGTCAGAGTAGTCCTTCAAATCCCTTTCATGGATCCAGAGAATTTTCTTCGGTCCCATCCAGTGGAAGAGACGATTGTTGTGGTCACTCATTTCTTCTTCTTCCGGTTGCGCTCTTCACGACGCTTGATGCGAGTCGCTTCAGAGGGTGAGGTTGCAGGACCAGATACGAACTTCTTCTGGTCCCAGTCTTTTTCTTTGGTGGGTCGGATCCACATCGACTCAGGCCGAATGTGATGGGACTCGTCAAACATGACGTAGCCCCGAGGAGGCTTGAAGAAGGAATCCATAAGGATGCCCATGTCTCTCTCAGAGTATTCCTTGAGAGCGTCCATCAGGCCACCTTCCCACTTGCCCATATACATGTCAGCAAAGGCATCAGCCTTGTTCACTGCACGCATGAGACCAGACTGCTCAGGCCAACGAGTGGTGGTGATGTCCCCAGCATAGTTCCCACGGATGTGGGGATGGATCTGACCATGCTTGTAGCGTCCAGCCATAATGTCGGCTTTGACCTCATCAGAGATCTTCTTCATACGAGCAATACACTCTTCGAGAGTTTCTTCGACCTCAGCAACAGCAGCAGTGATGTTCATTCCGTTCTCCATTGGCCTTCCTCCGGTTATACTCAGCTTGAAGCCTCAGCCTCCGAGCTTTGTAGTGATCATACATCGTGTAGTTGTAACGACGTTGGTGGAATTCTTCCCAGCCTCCATTGTCTTGGATCTCTCGACCGAGATCATAGAGGCTTAGCTCTTGCGCCACTTCCTGATCCTCCAGCCGATATTTTGCCACCAGAGGTTGGTGAGCTTTTGTTTCAGGAATCTGAACCATTGGATTTCATCCTTCAGGTTCTCGAAGTAGTAGTCCACGTCATCGTCGATGGTCCAACCATCTCCACGAGTCCACACAACTGTGAGTTTCTCGATGGTATAGGTATGGCCTTCTTTCAGATCAGCGATGTCGATACCGAGCATCTCTTTGATGAGATAATCGAAACCAACGGTTTCATGAGCACCACCAGCACACCCATCATAGTCTTCAACTTCGATTTCGAAGATGTCATCCTTGATGATGTTCTGCACGACGTAGAAGGTGATGAATCCTTCTCCACTCCAGAAGTGACGCTCATCCTCTGGTGAAGGTTGATAAAGATCATCGAAGACCCCTTCGAAGATGTTCTGATCTTCCATCAGAGCACCTCTTCCAGAACTCTCCAAGATTTGAGACTCATGGATTCAAATGTGATCTCCACAGGTATGCCCTGAAGTTTGTTCAGATCATTGACCTTAGCTTTTTGCATGAGGTCGATGAGTTTCGTCATGGTTTCAGCACGACTCTTCATTTGATCCTCAACAGTCCATTTGGCATGGGGACTCGGAGGACTGGACCACATGCCCCAGAAGTCTCCAACTCCCCATCCTTGACCACCAAGATCGAAAGTGACACCAAACATAGCGTCATCATACCCACCAGAGCCAAATTTGACTCGGTTGATTTTACCCAGTTTTACTTCGATCATTTCAGAACCTCCTTGTTGGCCAAGGTGAGCACAGCTTTCCTGTAGTCATCCCCTTGAGTGTTGACATGGTAGCCAGATGCGTAGACCCGACCACGGCGATCATAGCGATGGGTCAGGTAGACCTCATCACTGAGCTGAGAGATCTGGTCCATGACAACTATCGTTGTTGCATAGAACTGCTCAGCTTGTTTCACACGCTTGCGATACTCGTCGAAGTCTTCACCCACAGCCCGGACAGGCTTCACGAATTTGCCTTGGTCAGAGGTGATGACATCGAAGTTCATGGACAGTGCCACTTGATTGGCACGATTCAGGTGATCCAAGCAGAGATCCACATCGTCGAAGTATTCTGAACCATTGAGCACCAAGGGAGCTTTCATGGTCAGATACCCAGTGGTGAAGTTGTCAGTGACCTTTTCAGGTTTGACCACCATAGGCAGGGGATATTGAAAGCGATCTAGCATCTCTTTCACATCGTCACTGAGATCGAACTTGACAGTGAACTTGTCGAGGTCTGTGTCGAAGTCGAGGTAGTCCAGCTCCACCATCAACAGCAGCTTGTCAGCCACTGCTTGAGCTGTGCCATATTTAGGACACAGAATCCCAACCATGGTTTCAGGATCAGCCTGACGATGGAGATAGATCTGAGCCAGAGCCTCAGTTACCATCGCAGGTTCCAACTGGTGTTCAGCCACATTTGGATCGACGATGGTTGCGAATTCAGAGCGAAGAACACTCATGAGCTGGAACTTGTTGAACAGATGTTCCAGATCTTCTTGGGTCGATTTGGTAGGCATTTTCATGGTTCAATTCTCCCAATCCATGTAGGGGTCATAGCGATCCCAATAGTCATCCATTTCTTCCTGACGACGCTGTTCAGCATAGTCATAGGCTTCATCAGAGTAGCTGAAGTCGAAGCTCATCATGTCTTCGTCATACCAGTCATCGTCGATGAGCTGGTCTTCGAGGTCCATCTGGATCTCCAACAGGATCTCATTGGTGAGCTTCACCATGAGCAACTTGGCATTGTGCCTTGCAGCCTGATGAGCATCACGCTTGGCCCAGTGGCCATATTCCCTCCACGATATGATCTTGTAGGACAAAGGGTCAATCTCCATGGAGTAGTAGCTGCGGTTCCCGTTCCGCATCCTGTTCTGGTAGCGACCATTGAAGTAATGGGTCTCATTCTCTTCGGGGTATTGGGTATCCCCCAACTTGAACCGAGATTCCATCCAGCGGCTTGCATTACGCTTGGTTCTTGCCATCACACAGTTCCTTCTGTTGGTTGTTCAGCACCAGATTAGGTTTTTTGCTGTAGTCTTAGACTGCTTTTTTATTCGAGAGTAATGAGACTCAAAGCTTTGTTTCCATATGTCCCAAGAACGACAACGAAAAGCTGTAAGAGCTGCTGTCTCATCTGACAAATCACACTCACACAGTAAGAGAATTTCAGAAGTCTTTGGTGTCATTTTCCTTCTCCGGGTATGAATACGGGAACACCAGCCTTGCGACTGATGGTTATTTTCCATGGTTCACATGATAACCATAGAATTGTTCGGCAGTTTTTCTGGCTTTGACGGCTTCATGGATGTCATCAAAAGCTCCAAGCAAAATTTGCTTTTGTTGGTGGTTGATGGTGGCAATCCATTTCTGTTTCTTTTTCGACCATGAGACCCCAATGTAACCACTGGTGTTGGTCTTTGGGGTTTTTTGGTTCTGACTGTTTATAAGAGGGGTTGCTTCACGAAGGTTTTTCCACTTGTTGTTGGAACGATTATGATCTTCGTGATCTACTTCAACTGGCTCTTTGCCTGTCATCATGACCCAGATCACACGATGGGCTGCGTAGTGGATACCATAAATGGTCCCTACTTTGTAGCCTTGAGCTGTGCTCGTGAAAGCAGACTTGCCAGCATATCTTGCGTCCCAAGCAGGCTCATTACGAGGCTTCCAAGTCAGCTCTCCAGAATCTGGATTGTAATCTAGGAGACTCCAAAGCACCTGTTTAGATGGTAGCGGTTTCATGGTTATCCTCCAGTTTGTATCGCGCCAAATGTGCCACTAAAGTTCAAGTCTAGTATCACGTTGTTCAGATTCTGAAGTTGGACGCGAAGATACCCAAAACGAGCGAAGCGAGACAGAGATTAGCTGGCTGTCTATCTGTAAAAAAGAGGATCCGCCCACCCCCAGAACTGGAGATGGGCGGACCAACTTAGGCTTACGCCTTGGCGAACAACGCCTTGCGGACGTTGGTCTTGACCTCGGTGTCTTGGACAACCTCGGCCTCTTCCTGACGACGGTAGAGCACGCACGACAGTTGAATCGGGATCGACTGACCCTCGGCCAACGGCTTGCCAGCTTCACCAGCGGTCAGGCACGCCTCTTGGATGGCGAGAATCATCTCGTTCATCATGTTCACCTGAGCGGCGAACTCGGGGTCCATGGTCTCGTAGACCTTGCGGACCTTCAGATCCGAGACTGCGATGCCACGGGGCAGACGGACGAACTTGTTGTCGCCCTCGCCTTCCTCGCCCATGTAGACACCGGCGTTGATCCAGAACCCGTCGAATTCGCTGGCCTCAGAGGCAGCAGCGGGCTTGGCAACGGCTTTGGAAGCTTTCGATACGATAGACATTTTGAGATCCTTTCACGGAGATACTCTAGATTGTGGGATGATTCCCATAAGGAGCGAAGCGACTCCTTATCTGTTGTTGGTTGGAATCAACGACCAACCAAAGAGAGAAGCCAAAGCTTTAGTCTTTTCAAACGGATAGCCCGTTTGAGTTTCTTTTCAAGACGATGAAACTCGACCCAGTATTCATAGGTCAGAGGATCTTGGATGTCATCAAGCCAGAGTCTGAGGAGATCCATATTGCGTTGGTTCATCTCTTGACGATGGAACAACTCATGGAGTGTCAGACCGTGAAGGTCGTAGGATCCGACCTGTGGTTTGAGTGTTGGGAAGGCATCAGATTTGGGCACCATATGCTCCTTTCATGATTTCAGCGACCAGCAATTTGCGGTCTTTTTGCAGCATGAGGATGGCCTCAGCAGCAGCGATACGATCATCTGGTTCAACCTTAGCTGAACCAGTGAGTCTGGTTGCCAACATGGCACATGTGCGGTCGATCTCGACCAGCATAGTGTAAGCAGGGGTCAAAACCATGATTTGAACTGCCAGCAGATGTAGCCCAGAAGGGCGATGGCAACGATATAGAGGCTGATGCCTCCGAGGTTGCAGTATTTGTCGTAGAAGTCATCACGAATGATGAAGTTGTTGAATTCCAACATTTTATTCTCCGATGTGTCTGTGTGGGATAAATCCTATGCTGATCTAGAGAGACCAGCATAGGTAGTTGAATGGGGTTGTCACATGTAGGTGTGATGTTCCCTCTTCAGGAGAGAGACATTGAGAGCCTCAATCTCATCATCAGAGGGACGGTATCCAGACTCACCAAGACACTGGAGACAGATGCCTCCAATGATCTCACGGGTGGTGAGTAGTTCATTGCCACAGCAGTCGAGGCAGTGGAGTTTACGGTGTTTGATAGGATGAGCAGACATAATGAAGAACTCCTTTCATGAGTTACAGCGTTGCTATCTATGGTTGAAGGGGATCAACCCCAGCTATGTATACTGGGGTTGAGTTGAAGTTCAGATTTCTTTGTAGGCATAGCCCGGATTCAAGGTCTCCCAGTGATCGAGGGAGATGCCTTCAAAGTCGGCATCAGCCTTGTCCTGAGGATGAGCAGAACGCATCAGTTCGATGGCCTCCTTGTCGAATTCTGACAGATAGGCATCAGGATGGCCGTCGATCTGGTCGAGAAGACGTGCCACCAGCATCTTGGTGAACCGGAGTTCAACTTCAAGCGTGGTGTATCTGGGGTTTTGCAGGATCGACATATCAATCTCCATTGAGGGTTGTAGTCTATGGTTTGACTTCCTTGGCCCACCACAAGGGTGAGCCAAGGTAGGATTGCCTGAACAGAGCAGGCTTGGTGAGGTCGGTGCTGGGGTTTACGCGGGAACTCCGCTACCAGCCTGTCGCCTCATAATAAGCGAAGCGCCCTTGGTAGGGACGCTTCAACTTGGAGCTACTTCTTGAAGCGCAGAGCAACTTCGTCGAAGAGGGTCTTCCGTTTCGCGTTGCCATCCAGTTCGGCAGCGATCTTCTCCAGCTCCAACGTGGTGGAGAGGATGATGGTATCCATACCAACGATGTCAGCAGAAGTTGCCTGACGGTCGATATAGTTGGTCGCCATACCAACGGTTTTCTGCATAGCAGAACCTACGTCACCGATGGTGTCGAAGGTGGTGATGATGGCGGACGAGATGGACTTGAGAACTGAAGCCATGATGTGTGTATCCCTTGCATGGATGAAGTGGGACCATGATTAGTCCCATGATAAGCGAAGCGCACTTAGTGACGCTAGACACAAGGAGTGTTCGCCAGAAGTATAAGAGACGGGGGGCATATGAAGTGTTCGTATGGAAAGCCGGGGGGGTGGTCTCATATAGTGTAGGTATCAGGATAGGGAGGGGAGCATGTCACTCTACCCTAATCACTTTCCATTCAAAATTTTGAATAATTTCAGACCTCTATATGCTAGAAGCTATATTCCAGACATATGCCCTAGAGACGATAAAACTCCCCGGATACTCGAGGATTAGGGAGAATTTTCTGACGAGGAAGAGAGACGGAGGACGCTAGTCCGAAGTCTCTCTGACGAGGAAGAAAATTATCATCTATCCGAGGAGGGAAATCTGGCAAATGGAAAGACCATCTGAGACGGTTCCATTGGAGGATTCATTGGCTCCTGATGAGATCCAACCCAAGATTCCTTCAGTTCTTCAGGAGCGTGAGTCCAACATTTGGAAGCTCTCTTGGGACCATAAAACCTCTGTCCACAGACAGAACAAGTCCCCAGATATGAAGTGTCATAGAGCCAGTCACCGGGGTTTTGAATATCTAGATTGTGTGTCATTGGATTGTTCCTATTCCCCGGATTATCGAGGCTTTCCTTCCGGGAAGGGAAGCCGAGTGGTGAGTCACTTTCAGTGGCGAAGCACTTGATCACGTTCAATGATGGGGGCCTGATAGCGAAGCTTCCCCCTTGGTTCATTGAACAGAATTCGACCAAGCTTTGCCCCTTGGGACCGGCGATCCCTGCTACGTTCATCAGATTTTGGGAGACTCTTGTCAAGTTTTGAAATCGGAACAGGTGTTCTGCCAAGTGGTCTTGATCAGGAACAATGTTCCTAATTTAGACAAGAGATCGGGAAGATGTTCCTGCTTGGGAACAAAATTAGGAACATCTTCCTTCATTTCATACGCCTATCAAATCTACTGGAGCCTAGGGTTTGGGGATGCCTTTCCAAGACACAGCTTGGAAGTCAGGGCCATTTGTCCACTCCACATCGCTGATGGAAGTGGAGAGTCTGTTCATCTGATTGAAAGCGTCACCTTTGAAAGTCTCGGATCTGCCTTCAATGAAGTAACCAAACTTGATTTTTAGCTTGTCAACACGGGTGATCTGACGACGGGTGTCGAGGAGTTCAGTCATGAGGGCTTCCTTGGTTCGGTCCAAGATGAGTTGTTCTTTGGCTATATCAGCAAGCTGAATTTGGAGCTGATCTACCCTTAGGTTCATCATTTCGTAGTCGTTCATGGGTGTTATCCTTGGGTGTGATGATTATTATTGTTAGTAAGGAAGAAGATCCATATACTCCTGTAAACTTACCTAAACCAAAAAAGGTATTACCCACTATGGCACAGTATAAGAATCTCAGAGACATGTTTGATGGTGGTGGGGCAGGCAAAAGTGGTCCAAAGTTTGAAGGTGGGGGAGTTATCTCTGATCTTGGAAACCTTCTGTTTGATCCTCTTGGATCCAGAAATGCACAATACCAGAATAAGATGGCCCCCTTGAATAGTCCTCAAATGGTTGTTCAAGATCAAGTTACTCCTCAACGTGTTACAGAAGCCAGAAAGACAGAGAGTGCTAAGGGATTGGATAGCTCACCGATTCCAAAACAGAATCTGTATTCTTCTCCACTGGATCTCAGACTTTTGGAAACTATTAGACAAAATGCTGCAAATGAGAGAGCAGTGTATGGTCTTGATACAATCCTACAAAGAAATGCAATGGACAGGCCACCTGTTGTAGATTCAACCCCACCAAAACAACCTACACCCCCTGACATGAGAAAACTTGTTCCTGTATATAGTAAACCACTAAGCTTTGAAGATTTTCTTAGTGGTCTAGGTGATATTAGATTCCAAGAGTCCCCTGAAGTCTTACTTCGAGCTTACCAACTACACATGCAAGGTTATAAGTAAGTTTCATGGCGACTCCGAGAGGATTCGAACCTCTATTGATTCATTACGGTGCTACTGTTTAGAAGACAGTTCCGATACGGAGCCTTAACATGAAACTTAGAACACCCCAATCCTTGCTCTATCCGTTGAGCTACACAGAGATTGTCACAGAACCAAGAAGGAAAGTGGCGGATCCAGCAGGATTCGAACCTGCGGAGGGTTTCCCCTCGGAGCTTTAGCAAAGCCCTGCCATAAGCCTCTCGACCATGGATCCGTATTGGTCGGCAGTGGATAGGATTCATCCTATCAGGGCGTAGCTGACCAACAGCACCCCAGCACAAATTTAACCATGTGCTCACTGGTCCGACTGAATGACTGAGGGTATGACTCGACATACCAGATCCTTTGTCTAAGATCCTCAATTAGCAGCTACACTGGCCTTCATTCAGGCTTTTCGACATTTGCTGCATCTCAGTCAACTTGGTAGCGGGAGTCGGATTTGAACCGACGACCTCAAGAGTTATGAACCCTGCGAGCTGACCTCTGCTCTATCCCGCTGAAAAGGCTCATAGAATGAAAAAAGCCTCCAGTCAAGGAGGCTCTTTCCAAGATAGGAGTCACCTCCTTTCGGTTGGTGGGACTACATTGTCATACTTAGAGAGGGATTGCTAAAAAAATACATCAATGTTACAGGAAGCTTGATCTACAAAAATAGAGGTTCAGATGTCTGTAAGTCTCACAACAATCACTGGTCCTGTCTACCTACCCAATGGTGCCACTCCTGTAGGTGGGAGAGTCTCATTTGAGTTGTCTTCTTGGGACCAAGAGGAAGGAGCAGGGCTGGTCATCTCTGGACCAGTTTATACCACAATCGACAACAATGGTCAGTTTTCTGTTGAGCTGTATACATCAACAGCAGGTGTAAACTCAGTGCATTATCGGATGTTTGTCATCTGGGAAGACTCTGAGCTTTCTGAGAGTTATGTGAATGACATTTATGTAGGAACTCCTACCCCTCACTATACCAAAAAGTATATTGGATCCTTTGCTTTGTCTGGTCCCGGACCATTTCAAGTATCTGATCTCAATATCATTTCTGAAACAAACAACAGTTCTTTTGACGCTTATCTGGAGATGAAGGCTTTTGCAGATCGTATTGATCTGGGAATGTTGGATGATGCGGTGGCCGCGACGGGCGCAGATCGTGCCACCGTTACTCCGCTGGCCGCGCAGGTTGTGCTGGATGCGGCGCAGGTTGCTGCGGATCGGTCTGCAACTGGGGTAGATGTTATTGCCGCCGATGCGGCGCGGGTGCTGACTGATGCGGCGCGGGATGCGGCTGTTGCGGGGGCAATCCTGACATGGCCGACAACGGCGGCGGGGGTTGGCTCTGGCATTGTGGGCGTCACCTCCATTGTTGCAGGGTCGGACGGGACCAATGGTACATTTGCACTGGCCTATTCGGGGGGCACACAGGTGCTGGCCCCGGTTGGTGTTTTCACCGTGGCGGGTGGGGCGTTGGTGTCTGTTGTGGTCACATATCCCGGTTACTATTCGGCGGGTACGCCCACACTGTCGTTTGCAGCCTCGGCGGGTCTGACGGGGGCCAGTGCTGTTGCACAGATGGCAGCCAATACCCCGGTCAATGGGTTTTTCGCAGTGCCGTCAACGGTGACGAGCGAGGCTGCGATCATCTACAAAAACGTCGCTGGCGTGGCGACGGAGCAATATCGCACTCTGTCCAGCGCGATCAATGGGTATGAGAGCGAGCCATTCCCGGCGGATACTTTTGAAACCAGCCAGTTGTTTCGCATGGTCGATCTGGTTGCACCCAGCAACCTGCTGGTCAGCGCCGGAAACCTCGTCACTGTGCCCAATACGGGCGTCTATTACGCAAAACTGCCACTGACCAGCAGTGGTTATGTAGTGGGTGATGTTATCCGGGTGGCCATCAAAAAAGTCAGCGGCGCAACAATGCCCGCATCGTTCCGGTTTTTGAATGCAGCCAATGCGGCAATCACCACGCTATCGTTTGTGCTGGTAAATGGTTGGTATATTGCAGAGGGGGCCATCCCGGCGCTGACCGTCTCGTTGAACATTTTTTACACCAACTCCGGGGGCGACTCCTCGGTATTCTATCAGCCAAAACTCGCACGCCAAATTGCACGCACAGCGATGGATGTGGCGGATCGGCGCAATGTTGCGGGGTTTGTGGCAGACGCTGGTGATCCGAAAAACTACTGGTCTCCGGTCGTTGTGCAGGTGTTCCGCGCGGGCGCTGGCGTGGCGGTGATCAACTCTGACGGAACCGTCACCGTACCCGCCGGGTTGTCGGTCGAATTGCGACCGGACCCGTTGAAATTCATCCTGCCTACAACCGGGGTGCTGACGGTTGTTACGCGGCTGTCTTCGGCCAACGTGGGCAGTGTCAAATGCATGGCCTACGGTGCTGTGTCTGGCGCGACCACGTTTGATATGGTCAGTATTGGGGATGGATATTGGCGCTGGACTGGCCAGCCTTTGGTATCTGGGCAGACCCAAATCAACAACATCTGTCTGATCATCGACAACCGCACCCCGGCCACGGCTGGCTATACGGCAGCCTCCATTGTTTTGCAGGACTGTCTGGTTGTGCAGGGTGCGGGGGTGCCGGACCATAAAATCCCGATGGGTGCGACGACTTCGGATCGAATTATTGCCTACGCGGGTATTCCCGCAGCTATTGCGGACAAAACTGTTAAAATCGCATCCACGGGCGGAGACTATACGACTGTCCCGAACGCACTGGCGGTCATATCTGACGCTGCATCCAATCGGCGGTATGTGTTGAGTGTCGCCACCGGCACCTATCAGACCGCTGAATGGCATGATGTTGATTTTGTTGATGTGGTTGGCGCTGGCATCGGCAACAGCATCATTGATTTTCAGCAACCAGACGGCACGATTTCGGCGGATGTAATCGCCTACTCTGCGATCAACATGACCAACACATCACGTTTGGAGGGTATGACAGTTCGTACCCGGAACGGTCGGTATGGTATCCACCTCGATGGGTTCAAGAAATTCCCGAACCGGATGCAGGAGATCATCAATTGCCGTGTTGAGCATATGGGCAACGTCAACCCCTATTGGTCTGCGGAGAATGGTATTGGCGCAGGTATGTCATCTGGCCAAACCATACGCCTGCGTGGCAGCACGATCCTTGCTAAAAACGGGGCACCTCTATCCTACCACACCAACTCGGGGTTTATTGCCCCGACGCTGATGGATATTGAGGATTGCACGCTCATCGCGCACATCTCGAATATCGCCCTGATCATTATCCCATCTGGGTCCGATGTGGCCGATAAATGCCGGGTCGTTGGAACCATTTTGGGTGGAGACATCCAATACAAACCCGCGACGTGGTTCCCGATCACACTGGCAAAACAGCCAGCAAACCACTGCGAAATTGCGGTGTCGGGCCATGGCAACAGCCCGGCTGTTTTCCGAAACGAGGATTTTGGGGAGGCGCTGCAAATTGTAAGTGCCAACACCGGGGCAGGATCATCGGTCGTCGTTGGGGGTGACGCAGTTGCCGTGATTTTTGGTGACGGAACCAGTGCCAAATACGACAGCCGCGACGGCACCTCTGGGTTTGCGGGCCGGGTGTCGGGATGGGGCGATGTATCCGGCGTGGCTGTCGGGTCGCCTGCGACGTATCTTATCACCTCGCTAGGTACTCGGTTGGGCGATTGCAGTACGGTCAACAAAACACTGACGGTTGCTGTTGATGGCGGCGCGCGCTGACTGTCACGTTCAATCAGAATTTCACCGCACAAACCAACGCGCAGGTGCTGACGTTTATCAACGCGGTACTGGGTGCTGCGGCGCTGGCCTCGACCTGGAAGCCCGGTACATTCTATCGGCCAAGCTTTTCGGATGAGGAGCAGAGCCTGAAAAACAACACAGCGGTTGGTATCCCATTTGGCACGGTTCTGGCTTTCGACACCCGCCGCGAATATGTGCGGCCTATGACCTCTGCCGATGCGGCCAGTCTGTTTGCTGGCGTGGCGTGGGAAGACATCTACGCAGGCAAGCGTGGCCGGGTGAAAACACGCGGCTGGGTGCCAATCACTGATGTGCGGCGTGTGGACAGCGCTGCGGTGGTGTTTGGCAACACGTTCAGTATCGACGCATCAAACCCCGGCATGATCACGTTGGGCGGGTCGCAGGGGCTGCTATCCGCAATCCGAACCAATGCTGTGATGGTGGGGGTGTAAATGCTGATTATCTAGATCGGCGCGACCGAAATCAACTAACAAGGACACACTATGGTAGACATGCCCCAAGATACCCGCATTGCTTTGGGCGAAATCCTTGGATCACAGAAACACCTCGTCAAACAACTTGACGGGGTGGTAACTGGGTTCACAGAGTTTCGACGTGAGATGCGTGAAGAACAGAATGCTATACATGTCCGCATCACCAAGCTAGAGCAATTTCAGTGGAAACTGATTGGCACTGCGACGGTGGGCGGCCTATTCCGACTTGCGCGGGATGCAAAACCAATGTGATGTTTACTTAGAAACCACGTTTGTGCATATGTTTTAACTTATTGATGAACCACTTTTTAGCCTCTAGAAAGTGGTTCATCAATTTCTTCACAGGAAAGTAAGACAATGCTAACTTTGGAACAGGTCAAAACCTCACTTCCTCCCGGAAATCGCAACAATGTCACCCAAGATATGGTGAATCAGTTGAATGCGTTGTCGAAGGATCCAGAGGAGGCTCGCTACATTAGAGAGAACTTTATCTCGTTCTCTCAGGTGCTGATGGAAGGCAAATTTCGGCTGGGTGACTACGTTCAGGCTGTGATGTTTGTTTCCTACAAGGTTATGGGGAAAACGAACCATGATGCTTACCGGCTGACATTCCCTGATCGCTATAAGTCCATGGTCGATGCTGGGAAGCCTCAGAAAGACATTGCTTCCATGATCACTGCTTACAACAAGGGCGTGTTGGTCACGAAAATCATGGAACGGGCCATCATTCCGACATGGATTTTGAATCAAGACATGTTCCAAGCTGCGTTGCAGACCCAATTCGAGATCATGACGGATCCAGACATCAACTCCAGAGACCGGACAGCAGCAGCGAACAGCTTGCTGACCCACCTGAAGAAGCCTGAAGTTCACAAGTCTGAGCTGAAGATTGACATCGCTGTGAATGACGGCATGGCAGCCATGGAGAAGAGTCTTCGGGAACTGAGCCTGAAGCAGCTCAACATGATTGAACAAGATCCTAACGTTACTGCTGGGGACATCGCTGCGATGCCAATGAAAGTGATTAACCCATGAGTAGCATCGACGACGAGTTCAACCGGAGGAAGACCGTGGATGATTACCTCAACGAGGTAGACTTTCAACTGTTGAACCGTAATGGTGGCTACATCCCGACCGAATTTGCCTTGAAATTCATGAACTTCATCAAGCTCGTGAACGGCGAAAAGGGCGAAGAAAACAAGACACCAGTTATGCACTTGGTCATGCTGGACAAGCTCCAAACCAAAGACGAGAAGATCGCAAATCTCTGTGCCCGAGGCACTGCGAAAACAACTCTTTTCATGGAATACTTCACGATGTATCTGGCCGTCTTCGGACGACTGCCAAATTTCGGGGAAGTTTCAGGGATGCTCTACATCTCTGACTCGATGGACAACGGGGTCAAATCGGCCAGAAACTCCATCGAGTTCCGCTACAACAACTCGGAGTTCATGCAGTATTGGGTGCCTGAAGCACGCTTCACTGAGAACTATCTGGAGTTCAAAAATCGATCAGGACACCAACTGGGTATCAAGATGTTTGGTGCCAAATCAGGTATCCGGGGGACCAAGATCTTTAACCAACGTCCTGTGATTGCAGTCATGGATGACTTGGTTTCGGATGCTGACTCGAAGTCTCAGACAGCCATGCAGGCCATCAAGGACACGGTGTATTCCGGAGTCCAATACGCTTTGCACCCTTCAAGACGGAAAATGATCCTGAATGGGACTCCCTTCAACAAGGGTGACATCGTTTATGAGGCCATTGAATCTGGGGCTTGGAAGGTCAACGTCTGGCCGATCTGTGAACAGTTTCCCTGCAAACCAGAAGATTTCCGAGGTGCTTGGGAAGACCGCTTCACCTATGAGTATGTGAAAACCCAGTATGAATCTGCTCTGAAAGAAGGAAACCTGAAGTCCTTCCAACAGGAACTTATGCTTCGGATCACCAGTGATGAGTCTCGTTTGGTTCAAGATGCAGATATTGGTTGGACCTCTAGAGCTGATATTCTGAACAATAAACAAGATTACAACTTCTACATCACCAGCGACTTTTCTACGTCGTCCAAGCAGACAGCAGACTACGCTGTTTTGAGTGTATGGGCATACTCGAAACAAAGTGAGTGGATTTGGGTTGATGGGGTTGTAGAACGTCAGTCGATGACTCAGACGGTGAACGACCTATTCAGGCTTTGTGCTGAGTATCAGCCTCAAGGTGTTGGGGTCGAAATCTCAGGACAACAGCAAGGTTTCGTGGACTGGCTCATGATGGAGATGAACAATCGTGAGCAATACTTCAACTTGACTCAAAAAGATGGGAAGCCCGGTATCCGTCCAGCGACTGACAAACTGGCTCGATTCAACATGGTTGTTCCCCTGTTCAAGTCGAAAAAAGTCAAGTTTGTCGAGGAGATGCGACTCTCTCGGGTGCTTGGAATTTTTCTTGAGCAGATCTCTATGGTTACAAAAGATGGAATCAAAGGGAAAGACGACTGTGTAGACACAGTGTCAATGTTGCAATATATGAATCCTTGGATCCCCTCTGGAAGTGCGACTGCTGTGTCTGGCTCCCAAGGTAAGGAACTACCTAGAGAAGTTTGGGGTAGCATGGATGCCGATCCTGGTGCTACAGATGAGAGCAACTATGGCTCCTATATGGTATGAGGCAGAATCATGATGAACTTTACACAATTCTGCGGAAAGATCGCAAAAGCGGAACTCAAAAACATGAGTGCCGTAGATGACACAAACTTGGGTGAAATTCACCCTGATTATACAGAAACTATATTGAGCCTGACAAACCAAGCTTTGACCACAATTTCAACGAAGTTTCCATTGTTCAAGCTTCAGGTGGATCTGACTTTGAATCCTGCCAAACAAGAATACAGCTTCGATACTGACACCAGTCTTTTGACTATGGTTGAGACTTCTCAGACCTACGACTCTAAGCGGTTCATCAAGATTCTGAATGTCTACAATTCTGATGGCGATGAACTGTTGACGGATGTCAACGGTCATGTGACTGTCCCGGCATATAACCGAATTCGTTTCACATCTGCCATTCTTCTGGAATTGATTGAAATGGGTCCGAAAGTTCGGATTCGTTTTCAAGCACGTCATCCCGAGATCACTGCGACCGATGGAATCATTTTGCCTCCAAACTTAGAAACAGCTCTTCAACTGTTGGTTGCATCTATGTATATCAGCCAAATGAATGGTCCTGAACACTCCGCAAAAGGTGACAGTTATTACGCTCAGTATCTGCGTCACATCGGAGAAGACGAACTGCAAAACAACAGTTCAACTTCAGAGATCGAAACCGACAACCGCTTCACGAGCAGGGGGTTCGTCTAATGCAAACGATCTCAATGAAACAGGAAAGACGAATGGAAATCGAAGCAGTCAAAGATTTGATCCCGCTGTTAGTCGCTGGAGCAACCACTCTTGGTGGTGCTGTGGCTTGGTTGTATACTCGGATGGATGCAAAAAACATCAAAGAGCGTGAGTTCCAGCAAGCTGAAAGAGCCAAGTTGGAGAAATTCTTCAGTGAACAGATTAACGATCTCCAGTCTGAAGTTCATAATCAGAATCAAGAAATTAATCAACTTCGCAGGGAGCTGAATACTTATGTTCGACATGTGGGCATTCTTGAGGGGCTTCTCAAATCCAAAGGGGTCGAGCCTCCTCCTCTTATCCTCACCTCGTAAGGAGGTATCCATGAACTTCATCGGAACTGGAAAGAAACTAGACGACATCGACCTCCCGAAAATCGGGAGGTTGATTGGTGTTGGAGAAGACGAAATCCATGCCATCATCGACGTGGAATCCAAAGGGACAGGCTGGGATTCGCAGAATCGGCCTATCATCCTGTTTGAGCCTCACATCTTCTACAAGCAACTTACTGCCAATAAGCCAACTTCTCTTCAGACAGCAGTGTCTCAAGGTCTGGCATATCAGAAGTGGGGGACAAAGCCTTATCCCCGTGACAGTTATCCTGTCCTTGAGAAAGCCATCCTGATTGATCAAGAGCTTGCCCTTCGGTCAGCTTCATGGGGTCTGGGGCAGATCATGGGCTTCAACTTCTCCATGGTGGGCTACAAGTCTGCTCAGGAGATGGTTGAACACTTCAAGCTGGATGAGGAAAATCATCTGGCTGCCATGGTTAAATTTATCATCGCTGCTGGTCTGGACGATGAGCTTCGTTACCATGATTGGGATGGGTTTGCCCGTGGCTACAATGGTCCGGGCTTTGCTGCCAACAAGTATGACATCAAGCTGGCTACTGCTTACCAACGCTGGATGAACATCAAGGATACCCCCTTCAAATGATGAAGTATCTCCAGATTGGTGCTCTGGTTGGACTGGTTGCCCTTGGCTTCTGGTTCAACTCCGTTCTGAACAAGAACAAGGAACTGCGACTCGAGAACGAGACATTGGTCCTTCAGGCTGAGAAAACAGCAGAGAACCTGAAGCTGATGGTTCAGCAACTAGATCGAGAGATCGAATACCGGCAGATCGCTGAGTCTGCTTTGAACCAACTCAATGAGGTGCCAGATGTCATCTACTCCCAAAGGCTTTCGCCTGAAATCCAGAGTGTTCTGGATAATTTCCATTCTCGTATTGAGCGGTAGTCTGCTCGCTGGGTGTGGAGACAAGCCTGCTCTCGATTCTGGTTCAGGGATTCCTCGTCAAGTTTACGACGAGGTTCCTCTGTATGCTGGTCCCATCAACTCGGTGGGAACATTGACACAAGGCTACATCCGAAATACTGAGGGTCTGATCACGGCAAACAGCCGTCTCAGAACTCTCTGCATTGCCTATGGCCAGTGCGAACCGACTCAGGAGTGAACCGTGGATATTGAAAAGCTCAAAGACGAAGCACCGGTTCCTGCTGGTTCTGAATTGGAATCCAGCCAAGATGAAGTGATGGAGGTCTCTCAGCTCAACGATGAGCGTGAGGGTCGTCTCACTGATTGGGCCTATGAGCCATCCATCTCGGAACTCAAAGGGGATCTGGAGTATGCTCGTCAAGAGAACACTGACCAACGTCTGAACGTCGATGGTTGGTTGGCTCTTCGGAATGCTTCTGGTGTGGAGTCAGGTCGGAAAGGCAAGACTGCTGTTCCGGGTCGTTCCACTGTTCAGCCCAAGCTGATTCGCAAGCACAACGAGTGGAGATACCCTTCGCTTAGTGAGCCTTTCCTGAACGATTACAAGGTCTTCACGATCAACCCCCGGACTGCTGAAGACAAGCGTTCTGCCTCTCAGAATCAACTGGTGATCAACTGGCAGTTTGATACCAAGATGAACAAAGTCTCTTTCGTGGACAAGCTGGTCCGGAAAGTGGTCGATGAAGGCACTGCCATTGTTCGTGTTGGCTGGGAACGTCGGACTGAGAAGGTCAAAGTTCAGCGGATGCGGTATGAGTATTACCCGCTGGAAGATCCTCAGATGCTTCAGGCTCTGGCTCAGGCGACTCAGCTCTACATGCAAGATCCGGACCTGTTCGAACTGAACATGGAAATTCCTGACAGTCTCAAGGCGTCAGTTGAATACGGTGTGCAGAACCATGTGGCCGTCTACGCCAAAGAAGCTGGCATGGAAGAGGTCTACGAAGACAAGATCGTCTGGAATGCTCCGAGTGTTCGGATCATCAACGTCGAGAACTTCTTCATTGAACCAACACCTGATGGTGATTGGACTGAAGCTCAGTTCATGATCCACACCTATGAGACCACAGAGTCGAATCTGAAAAAGGCTCGTATCTACAAGAACTTGGACAAGGTGAACTGGGCTGCCAACGCAGTGAAGTCCAAACTGGGAGACATCGACCACAAGTCGAACACACCCCAGACAGATATGCGTTTCAACTCCAAGAAGGTCAAAGTTCTGGCCTATGAATACTGGGGTCTGTGCGACATCCATGAAACTGGTGAGATGGTTCCGATTGTCGTGACCTTCATCGGTGACACCATCATTCAGATGGAAGAGAACCCTTTCCCTGATCGGAAGGCTCCTTTTGTCATCATTCCCTACATGCCCATCGACGGCTCTGCCTTCGGTGAAGCTGATGCTTCGATCCTACAAGACAACCAGCGGATCCTTGGTGCTGTGACTCGCGGTATGATCGACCTTCTGGGTCGTTCTTCCAACGCACAGACTGGATATGCCAAGGGCTTCTTGGATCCAGTGAACCGTCAGCGTTTGGTGAGAGGTGAGGATTTCGAGTTCAACCCGAACTCTGATCCAGCTCAAGCCATTCGTCAGATGGCGTATCCTGAGATTCCTCAATCTGCTCTAGTCATTGCTCAGAATCAGAACCAAGAAGCTGAGTCACTCTCTGGTGTGAAAGCCTTCTCTTCCGGGATTACTGGGGATGCTTTTGGTAAAGTGGCCAGAAATACTGGTGCTGTGCTTGATTCTGCTGGACAGCGTGAGATGAGTATCCTTCGTCGTTTGGCTGAAGGTATGCGTCAAATTGGTAACAAAATGATCTCAATGAACGCCAAATTCTTGGAAAAGAAAGAGGTTGTTCGGGTCACAAATGAAACCTTTGTTGAGGTATATCGTGACGAATTGAATGGTAACTTTGACCTGATCTGTGACATTGCTTCTGCTCAGATGGATCAGATGAAGTCTCAAGATCTAGGTATGCTGATGCAGACTATTGGTCCTGACATGGATCCGGGTTTGCGTGGGATTATCATGGCTGACATCATGGAATTGAAGCGTATGCCTGATCTGGCAAAGCGTGTTCGTGAGTATCAGCCTCAACCTGATCCAATGCAGCAAGCTCTGGCCAAAGCTCAACTTGATCTGATTCTAAGTCAAATTGAACTCAACAAAGCCAAAGCTTCAACTGCAAATGCTGATGCTGAAAACACTGCTCTGCAAACTGAACAAGACGTTCAGGGTGTCGATCATCAGCGTGCGATTGAGCTGATGGGTGCTCAAGCCAGAGGCAACAGAGCCAGAGATGTGACCATGGGTCTCATCAAAGGCGAAGCTGCTCCTCAGAACATTGAGGCTGCTGTGGGTTACAACAGCCTGATCGAGAAAAAGGACGAGGCAAAGTCGAAGATGCCTCCGGTCTTGCCTGCTTACACACCCCCTGCTGGACAAGTTCCGATGGCTCCCCTCCAGAGTGCCCCGCAACAAGTTCAACCAACACAGGGACTTGCCATGCCGATGTAATGTCGGATAGAAACGAAATACTGAACCCTTCAACCAACTGGAGTTGGCAATGAACCTTTACGACCAAAACTCCCCCGAAAGCGGGGAAGATGATCAACCGCGTGCGATGACCTTGGAAGAGTTCCAAGAGTATCGTTTGTCCGTGGAATACGTCATCGGACAGGCTGAAATGGCAGAACGTCTGTCAAAGAACGCCGACTTCAAAGCCCTCATCATGGAAGACTACTTCACTCGTGAGCCAGCTCGTCTGGGTCAACTGATGGCCTCTGGCCGTCTGAACGAGAAGCAGTTCCAAGACTGTGTGCAAGACCTTCGTGGTGTTGCCGGTCTTCGTGTCTTTCTGAGTGGATTCATTCAGAAAGGTGCCATTGCTCGTGATGAGCTGGCCGGTCTGGAAGAAGCTCGGAAAGAGATGGAAGCATCTCTGGACGAAGAATGATCTGACAACCCTCCGAAGGAACATACACCATGGCAGACAATGACCAGAAAGTTCTCGATCTGGACACTCTTTCCGACGAAGAATTCCTGAAGCTGGATCCGTCCACGCTTCAAGCTTTTGTTCCTCCGGAGGGTGAATCCAATGATACCAATGCTGATGCCGACAAACCTGATGCTGCTGCTGACCTTTCTGGTTCAGAAGCTGAAGATCAGGGAGATGGCTCCGAACAACCCGGTGAACCCGCCAAAGCGGCTGCACCGGAAGTTCAACCCTTCGCTCCTGCCCAAGGCAAAGCACCGGAACAACCGGCTGCTCCCAAACCCGCAGAGAAGCCTGCTGCTGGGGCAGAAGCCAAACCGGAAGAACCGAAGCCGGGAGACAAGAAAGTCGAAGACACCGTAGCCGTTCAAAAGGCTGCGATGGACTTCTACACGAAGGTTACTGCTTCGTTCAAAGCCGATGGCAAGGATCTTCAGATTCGTTCTCCTGAAGATGCAGTTCGTCTGATGCAGATGGGTGTGAACTACTCCCGTCGTATGCAGGAGATGAAACCCCTTCGTGCTCAGAACGAGATGTTGAAGGCAGTTGGTCTGGATGATCCGGCCAAGTTGAACCACATGATCGAGGTCATGCAGGGGAAACCTGACGCCATTCAGAAGCTTCTGAAAGACAAGAAGATCGACCCCATCGACATCGACACGACCAAGGAAGTTGCCTACAAGCCTACCAACCATGCGATTGATCCCAAAACTCTGGCTTTCAGGGAGGCAATCGAATCAACTCTCACTCAAGAGGGTGGTGCAGACCTGATCAAGGACATCAACTCAAGTTGGGATGACCAATCAAAGGAAGCTTTGAGGGATCAACCTGCTATTTTCCAGAATCTACTTGATCAGAAGAAATCTGGAGTGTATGTGAGAATCAAGAAGGAACTTGACTACCAGCGGACAATGGGTTTCCTGACCGATGTTCCCTTCGTTCAAGCCTACCATCAGGTGGGTGAAGCGATGCAAAAAGCTGGTGTGTTTGGACCCAACTTGACGCCGAAACCGAAGCAGACCCAAGTTCAATCGAATGGTGGCATGGCTCCCATCGACACTGGCACCCGGAAGGCAGCTCAACCAGCGCCCGCTCCAAACCTCTCTTCGACGCAGCAACCCCGAGCTGTTCCGTCCAAAGATGGCAGCCAACCCAGTCAAACGGACTATTGGGCGATGAGCGATGAGGACTTCCTCAAACTCAAACCCCCAGCCTGAGTCCAGAGAAGTTTGAAAAGGATGATCCAAAATGGCTCAACTGTATAATGCCCCAAATGTGAACGGTGGTGGGACTCCTTCCAGCATCGGTCCCCAGTTCAACACCTACTACTGGGACCGCAAGTCCCTGATCGACGCTGCTTGGGAGATGTTCTTCTCTCCTCTGGCTGACGTTCGTTCGATGCCTGCCAACATGGGCAAAGAGCTGAAGGTGTTCTACTACGTCCCGCTGCTGGACGAACGCAACATCAACGACCAAGGTATCGACGCTGCCGGTGCCGACATTTCCAACGCTGACTTCATGGTCACGCTGAAAGGCACCTACAGCTATGTGGTCGAAGCTGGTGCGACTGCTCTGGCTGCTGCTGTCAACGCAATCCAAGGTTCGGCTGCCACCAAAACTGGCTCGTCAACTCCGTGGACTGTGACGATCAACGACACGACTCTGGTCGCTGGCACTGCTGCTGAAGCTGCTGCTGTTCAGGCTGCTCTGGCAACTGCCACCAACACGACCGGTGGTCCTCTGGTGAAGATCGAACAACGCTCGGGCAACCTCTATGGTTCGAGCAAGGACATCGGCACGATCTCCAGCCGTATGCCGGAACTGTCTGAAACTGGTGGGCGTGTGAACCGTGTAGGCTTCACTCGTATCGAACGCTCGGGTGTGATCTCGGAATACGGTTTCTTCACCGAATTCTCGGAAGACTCGATGACCTTCGATACCGACTCTGACCTGTATGGTCATATGTCGCGTGAGATGTTGATCGGTGCCAACCAGATCACTGAAGACCTGCTCCAGATCGACCTTCTGTCGGCTGCTGGGACCATTGTCTTTGGTGGGACGGCGACATCGGTGGGCACGATCACCGGTCATGGTGCTGACCCCTCGGTCATCAACTATGCCGATCTGAAGAAGCTGGCCATCACGCTCGATGACAACCGGACTCCGAAGAACACGAAGGTCATCAAGGGTTCGACCATGGTCGATACCAAGACGATCAACGCTTCCCGGATCCTCTACATCGGGTCTGAACTGCAAACGACCTTCGAGAACATGACTCAGACCATCGGTGCTCTGACTGTCGCGGCTTTCGTGCCCGTCCGTCAATATGCTGATGCGACGACCATCATGAATGGTGAGATCGGTTCAGTCGGTGACTTCCGGATCATCGTGGTTCCGAACATGCTCCACTGGGCAGGTGCTGGTGCCACTGCGACTTCTGCGAACCTTGGCTACCGTGAAACTGCTGGGAAATACGACGTGTTCCCACTGCTCGTGGTTGGCTCGGAATCGTTCGCTACGGTCGGTCTGCAATCGTCTGGCAAGACGGGTTCGAAGCAGAAGTTCAAGATCATCGTCAAGAAGCCCGGCGAAGAGATGGCGACTGTGCAAGACCCCTACGGCAAGATCGGCTTCAGCTCGATCAGCTTCTGGTATGGCTTTATCGCCCTGCGTCCGGAGCGTCTGGCACTTGGCTACTCGGTTGCTCCTGAGTGATCTGGAACAAGTGAATTGGGTGGAGTTGGGGGGAGCCGAAAGGTTCCCCCCAATTTTTTGAGAGGATACTCTCACACAACAACAACAGGAAAAGCACCTCATGGATATGATCAACACAGCCAAGATGACGGCTCAAGAAGTCATTGCAGCAGTTCAGGCATCCACTTCCATCGAAGCCCTGCGAAAGCTGGCCAAGGACATGGAAGTCCCCCACTCGGGGAACACTGGTCTGGAAACTCTTCGCAACAAGATCGTTGCTCGTCTGAGCCAGTTCGTCAGTGCAAGCCCTGACAACCAGAACCAGTTCGATGAACCGGACCTGAGTGCAGATCCCGAAGAGGATTTCGAACCCATTCAGGTGAACAAGCCTGTGAAAGTCTCAAAGCCCAAAGTCGATCTGCTCTCCTTGGATCCGACGACCATCGAAGATGTGAGCCTTCGCCGTCAGGTGATCCGTGCTCAAGCTCTTCGTTTGGTTCGGGTCAAGATCCAAAACCTCGATCCGAATGATGCTGTTCTGAGCGGTGCGATTCTGTCGCTCCAGAACAAATACACTGGCAAGGTTGCCAAATACATCCCGTATGGTGAAGAGTCAGAGAATGGCTACCACATTCCGTGGATGATTTATCAACATCTGAAACAGTGGAAGTTCCCTCTTCGGAAGGAACAGAAGGGTGGTCGTTTTGGGGTAAAAACCTACAAGACTGTCATGGTCAATAAGTTCAGTGTGGAAGTTCTGCCTCCGTTGACTCTGGATGAGCTGCAAACTCTGGCCAACCACCAGAGAGCTTCTCAATCCCTCGACACCAACCACTGATCTCTGCTAAAGGGGTCGGAGTAGACAGCAAAAGGGAAACGTCAGATGGTCACTTACACAGACGCACAGATGGTTGATGACCTCGCTCAGCAACTGTTTGTCTCCCTTACAGCCGATGCTCCGACCCCACCCACCATCGACTTCTCGGATTCGAAGTATGACTTCACTCCGGATGGGAATTCCGATCTTTACGGCGATGCAGACAGGATTGAGCTTACAGATCTGACTCAAGTCGATCTGGCTGGAGATGGTGTCTTTGACAAACTCATGGCTGCGATGGATCTACACATCCAGCGTGAGTTCAAAGGCAACCGAATCACTGGAGACCAATACGCTAAAGTCTACACTGAAGTGATGAGTGGGGTTCTCTCCAGCTCTGTTCAGTTTCTATTGTCAAGAGATCAAGCCCATTGGGTTGCAATCACTGCTCAGATGCAGGCTCGTGTGGCTGAGATTCAAGCAACCAAAGCTTTGATTGAGTTGGAAGAAGCCAAGGTTCTAACTCAAAAAGCTGTCTTTGATATGAGAAATTCAGGTGCTCAGTATGCTCTGACAAAGTTGCAGCTTGCTAGTGAGAACCAGAAAAACTTTTTGCTGCAAGCTCAGACAGATGGTGAGGTTTACAGGGTTCGTCATCTGCTCCCTGCTGAGCTGGCCATCCAGCAATACCAGCGTATGCAGGTGCTGCCGTCGTCTGTGGCGATCAATCAGGTCCAGTCTTCTCGTGTGTTGCCTGCTGAAGCTGCCATCAAGGAATTCATCAATCGGGAACTTCAGCCGATTGAGAAGCGGACTGCTGCTTATCAGATTGATGTGGCAATGCCGATCAAGACCGACATCGAAGAGTTCCAGCGTGACTCTCTGCTTCCTGTCCAACTGGATCAGGAACAGCACAAGCTGAACCAACTGATGCCTGCTCAGACTGGTTTCGCAAGAGAGCAGTGGGAGAGCCAACGTGCTCAAACGATGAACACTCGGACCGATGGTCTGACTGCCATCACTGGTATCTTGGGCAAGCAGCGTGAGTCTCTGGGTCTGGATGTGGAAACCAAGCAGTTCAACTTGGATGAGACTCTGCCCACTCAGGTCATTCTGCTGGACAAGCAGATCGACTTGCTTGCTGAACAGAAAGAGGCTGAGCGGTCGAAGACCCTCAACACTCGGACTGACGGCACGACCATTGTTGGTTCTGTCGGGAAACAGAAAGACCTCTACACCCAACAGATCGACAGCTTCATCAAGGACGCCAAGTTCAAGACGGCCAAGATGTATCTGGATGGTTGGATCACCCAGAAGACTCTGGATGAAGGTCTGACTGCTCCTTCTGAGCTGACCAACACTGAGATCAACGAAGTGCTCGTGGCCAACAGAACAGCCAATGGTCTCTGATCAAGGAGATCCGAATGGGACTGTTTAGCCCGAAGAAGACGATCAAGGTTGCATCAACGGTCTACAATATGGCCGGTGATGAAGCCAATCGTCCCAACTTCCTCAAGAGCACGATGTTCAGTGCGATCATCAATCCGAACAGTCCCTACTTGGGTGAGTCGATTGTGCAGGCATATCTGGGTGGACCGGGGATCAATCAGAGATCCCTGTTCAACTATGCTGTGAGAACGGACTACCCCGGATTGCCAACATACTCGATCCGCAAAGCGATTGTGGTCGATGCTGAAGTGGTGCGTCCATACATCACCATTCCGGGTTCACCTGCTGGTTTGGAACTGACAATCCAGACAGTAACTCTGAGTGATGGTGACTATGAAGTCTTTGCCCAAGACTACATGAACACCAACTTCCCTGACGAGGCTGACACAGACTGGGTGGCTGAATACAACACCAATGACCACACAATCACGATCATGAGGGAAGGTGGAGCCACAGTCACTTTTGGTGCTGGGATCTACAATGCCAATGGTCGATTTGTGGTGGCTGAGTATTACCTGAGCCTCCCAGAGGAAGTTCAGCCATTGGTTCCCGGCACTTTGGTGACAGCCGTGACCTCTGGACTGCCATCAAACTCTGGCTTCACTCTTACATCGACATCAAACACAGGAATCGTTGATTACGATCAGGATCAGACTCGGACAATTACCAGAGTCTTTTCTGATGGAACTCCGACGACTGTGGATACCGATTACCCCCACATCGACACAGCCTTCAACACGATCCTGACGGTCCATGAGAAGGAAGTCTACAATGGTGGGGATGGAGTCAGTGAACAGACTTCTTCAACCACAACCTTCAACAGGCTTTGGGAATACCGGGAAGTCTACGCCTCCTCATCGACTGAGGTGGTGGTGATTGACTTGGGTGGGGGTGAGACAGAGACTGTCACAACCGAGATTACTGGAGACTTCCTTCGGACAGTCTACGACTATCAGGTCGATACCCAAGACACTCTTCAGGGTGTGAACGTCGGTGGGAGCAAGACCTTTATCTACAAAGTCGGGACAGGGAACCTTGTTCTGGATGCTTTGGATGTTGCAGTGGGAACAGCAGTGACTGCTGAGTTCTTCCCCTTTATTCCTCTTCGACTGAACAACGTGTCCATCACAGATCCAACCTATGCTTCCATCTATGAAGCCAGTAAGAAGCTCTACAAGAGAGCAACCAGAAACCAAAAGCTGGATAGTCTCATTGAAGAAGTTGAAGCCAATGAGGATCTGGACCAGATTGACTATGCCTATGTGCAGTGGGCCATCACTCTGAACACCAAAGACAACGAGGCAAAGAAATATCTCTATGAGTTCTGGAAAGGACTGATTCCCCTCCATGGGTTGGGGTCGGGATACATGGATGATTTCTATGGCTCAACTGAGTCATACGACGTGGTCATTGCAGCTCTCGAAGCATGGACTACAGCTCAGTCCCATCCGTCTGATCCTCTGTATGGAACACCGAAACCGGTGGTGCCTTCGTTTACTCAGCCACAAGTGACGACTCTTCAGTTTAAGACCAATGATCCGGCTCTTCAGGATTTCGACAACCGGGTGAATTTCACCTACATCGACGAGAATACCTTCAGTGGTTTGGGTAAAGTGGATGCCAAGAAGGGTGACTTCTGGTTGACCAAAGGAACACCATTCACTTGGAATACCTACACGACCAGACACACCTCTGACGATTCTTACAGAGTGACCACAGTGAACACTCTTCCTGTGCTCAATCTTTACTGGCAGGTGTCAGCAACTGAGCATCGGATCATTCGGGTATTTGGAGGGATCTTTGAGAATTTCATCTATGGTGGGAAAGCTGTGACGATCACCTCTGATGAGGCTTTGGATGACACAGGGGATTCAGGTTTCCTGATCCCCCTTCACATGCCAAGCTTGAAAGCTGCTGGGCTGGTGAGTGCCTCTCAACTGGCTACGGCCAATACTTACATCGTCTTCAACTCCTATCAGGTGTTCAAGAGATACTGGTATCAGACGTTCCTTGGGATGCTCTTTATCATCATTGCAGTGGTTGTGGCTGCTGCCCTGATTGCACCTGCTACCATAGGCGGTATCTCTGGTGTTCTTGGGGTTAATGCTACTCTAGGGGCATCTCTGGGTCTCTCAGGGACATCAGCCATTGTAGCTGGTGCTGTGGCAAATGCTCTAGCTGCTGTCTTCATCTCAACAGCTTTGTCTGTGGGGTCTACTGCCATCTTCGGAGCCAAGTGGGGTGCCATCATTGGTTCACTCCTGAGCTTTGCTCTGTCCTTTGGTCTGTCTGGTGGCTTCAACAATTTGGCTACCTTGTTCCAACCTTCAAACCTGTTGGCTCTTAGCTCTGCTTTGGCCAATGGGTATGAGGGCTTTATGCAAGCAAACATCGCTGAGATGGGTGCTGACATGATCAAATTGGGTGAAGAATATCAACAAGAGATGGACCGCATCCAACAGCTTATGGGTGAACTGATGGGAAATGACTTGGCTTTCAACCCAATGTCTCTTACAGATGCTTCCAAAGGCAATGGATCTGGGACTGGAGGATACCTCCCTGAAAGTCTCGATGATTTCATCCAGAGAACAACCCTCACTGGGTCTGACATTGTTGAACTCACTCTGTCGTTAATCAACGACTTTTCTGACCTTAGCCTTACCCTTCCACGAACCTGACGAGGTTTACACCATGAGCTACACAGACATCTTCAATCAAGATCCAGCCCTATATACAAACATGGGTACGCCCACAGTTGATCCGGGTGTTGCTGTTGCCAATTTGGGTCAAAGAACCAACACCGGATTGACAGCTCCAAGTGTTACAACTCCAGTTGTGAATGCTCCGACTGTGCCGGGAACAACAACTGGTGGTGGTGCAGCTCCTAAAGCTCCGGGATTTTTCAGCGAGTTTGGTCCTGCTCAGTTTGCACTGGGGGCCATTCAGACTCTTGGTTCCCTCTGGAACAGCTTCCAACAGAACAAATTAGCCAAAGAGGCTATGAAGTTCCAGAAGGAGGCTTTTGCCACCAACCTTGCGAACCAAGAGCAGAGCTACAACACTGCTCTGGAAGACCGTATCAATGCCCGGTATGTGACCGAGGGCAAGTCTCAGGCTGAGGCTGACGCCTACATTCAGAAAAATAGCCTCTGAGGAGAATGACTGATGGCACGTCTGACGATTGAACAGGTAAAAGCCCCAGACTTCTCTGCTTCGTCAGAGATGCTGGCCAGAGCCAACCAAAGCTTCAACACTGGTATCGACAGTGCCAAAGGCATCTTGGACAAATACAATACAGGCCAGCAAGCCAAAGGGGATCAAGCCCTTATTGGCGCTCTTGCTGGTTTGAAGTCTGAAGATGAACTGGCCAACTTCCTCCAGACTACAGACCTGACCCAGATGAACATCTCTGACACCATGCGTCAGAATATTTTGGGTGCTCGTGAAGTCATTTTGGGCAACAACGCCACTCGTCAAAGCACAGTGAATGCTGTTGACTCGAACTCTCGTGCCAATGCTGTTGAAGGTCGTGAGGCTGCTGAATACGCCGATGGTGTGGCTGCTCGTGATGAACTTCGTGGTTTGACACCTGCATATATCGCTGCTCTTGCAGAGGGTCAGACCTATGGTCGTGGTCAGAATACCAACCAAGACTGGTTGACTTATGACAACCAAGGTGCGACCCGGAATGATCCGTTGTCTCCTGAACTGGTTCAGTCGATGAGCTTCCTTGGTGACATGGGCGTCACTATGCGAGTCACCTCTGGTGGCCAAGAAAACAACACGACAGAGGGAACTGGTTCAACTCGTCACAACCATGGAAATGCTGCTGATGCAGATTTCTACATTGGTGATCACAAGCTGGATTGGAACAACCCACAGGATCTTCCGATCTTTCAACAAATCGTCACTCAGGCGAGAGCCAATGGGGTCACAGGCATCGGTGCCGGTGATGACTACATGGGTGCCGGTCGTATGCACGTTGGCTTTGGCAACCCCGGTATTTGGGGTGCAGATGGTAAAGGGGCCAATGCTCCTGATTGGCTTACTACTGCCTACAACGGTGCTCCTGCTGGGACTGCTCCTATCACTCGCAATGGAACCGGTGGACAGGCTGCTCCTAATTGGCTTACTGCTATGCAAGCTGTAACCCATATGACCCCTGTTACAGGTGCGGAACTTCTCAATAAAATCTATAAACAACAAACCCAAGGTCAGGATCTGATTGATGCTGCTGAAGCCAAGCGTCAAAGTGAATCCATTGCTGGGGCTACAATTGCAGGTCTGCAAGATCCTAACAACACCAGTCAAGCGGACATGCAACGTCTTGGTCTCAGTATCCCTGGTATTAGCAATACAGCTAGATTGAATGCTGGCCAATTGGCTGGAGATGCTGCACTTGCTTTTGGTAACATACTTGCTCCTGCTTTGGCCCCTGATACTGAGCTTAGTGCTGCTTTGGCTCGCACCAGAGCCAATAATGTGAACACCTCAAATGAGGATGTTTTTGCTTTGGCAAAATCTTTTGACAGTGGTGTGAATACCAGCCCTGTAGGAACTTTGTTCAAAGAAATTGGGCTGGATACAAAAGTCACTATTGAAGAGGCTACCTCTTACGATAATGCCCTTACAGGGTATGCCAGAGCTGCTAAAGTATCTCCTGCTGAAGCAGCAGCAGCTTTGGCTGTGCTTTCACGCAGCGGTGTTGATATTAAGGAAGCACTCCAATATGCTCCTGATGAAAAGGGGTATGGCACTATTGTTAGCTCAATTGATAAAGAAGTGGGTCCAGAAGCAAAAGCTTTGTATGAGGCTACTCAAGGTGAGCAATCTCGTCGTGAGGCAGACATAGCCTCTACTGAGCTTCAGTTGTCTACTGCAAAAAGTAGACAAATTAAGATTGAAGCAAAGTATGGAAGAGATTCTACTGAAGCCCAAAAAGGAAGAGTAGAAATCAGTAATCTCAGAGACTCTCTTTTGAAAAACATAACACCTCAAGAACGTGAGCAAAACTTGGTGGATTACATCTCCAAGACTGGATCAGGTTCACTGCTTCAGAGCATTCAGTCCGATATGGCGAAATATCCTAAAGGGACTCCACAAGGGGAGGCTGCAAGAGCAGACTTTGAGAGAGCTATGTCAAATCTTGTTGGAAAAATAGAACAAGACTACAGAGAAGGGAAGATCACTGAGAACGAAAAAGAACTTCTCCTTCGAGACATTAGAGGTTAAGAGGGTTCCAGCATCTCCGAGGAACTCCCATGGTTGACTCTCCGAACTACGCCAACTCGCCTCTTGCAAACCCCGACTTCTTGAATCGAGTAGCCCCGGCTCCTACAGTGGATCCGGGGTTTGCTCCTATGGCTCCGGGTATCCTTGATCGGGCCATTGCTCAGGAACCTGTGTTCCAAGCCAAGACCCTTGAAGAACGTAAGCGTGAGTTGGAGATTGAGCAAGCTAGTCTTAAAAACCGGTCTGCTGGTGAGATCATCCAAGACACACTGCTTACTGGTGCCAATGCTTATGCTTCTAATGCCATTTCCGTTGCTGGTCTGGGTCTTAAAGGTATAGGTGCTGCCATTGAGTATATGGCTCCTGATGGATCCATTACCAAAGACGTGGGTGGTCTGATCAATGATCGCGCCGTAATTCAAGCCTCTAAAATGACCAATGGAACCTCTGATCTTATCAGCCTTGGGAAGTCTGAAGTTGCTCTTCGGAATGCTCAGATTGATGGTCAAATTTCTAAGATAAATGATAAGATCAACCTGAACCAATACGAAGAAGATCTGGCCGGTGGGGACAATGAATTCATTGCCAGCCTGAGCCTCTATGGTCGTCAGGCTTTGGATTTTACTGATCGTATGAGTGATCCAGTGGCTGGTCTGGACCTTGTGTCCAATGCACTGGGTTCTATTGCTTCTGGTTCAATCCTGTCAAAGATCGGTTCTCGGATTGCCACAGGTGTGGCTGAACGCTTTGGGATGGAAGGTGTCAAGAAACTGGGACTGGAGTTCGGTGGGTCTGCTCTGGGTATGGGTGTGACCGAAGCTTCATCCACCTATGTCAGCACTGTCGATGAGGTCATGGGTCGGACTCCTGAACAGATGGCAGAGTCTGAGCTGTATCGTGAGCTGACTGGTCTGGGTATGGCTCATGAGGAAGCTCAAGCCAAAGTGGCTGACTCTGCTGGTTTGGATGCCTTCGTCAATCAGCTTCCGGCTGCCATGGCTGCTGGTCTCCTGAGTGCAAGGTTCAACGCCAATCCTCTGAGCGTCATGCGTGGTGAAAACCCTCTGGGTGTATTCATCACTGCTGGCAAGGAAGCTCTGGAAGAGACTGCCCAAGGTGCAACTGGGCAATACAACCAGAACAAAGCCATCAGAGATTTTGTGGATCCAAACCAAGCTCTTGATGAAGGTGTAGTTGATCAGGCTGTTGGTGGTTTGCTAGGTGGCTTTGGTGCTTCTGGGATCATCGGTGCTCCTTCAGGTGTGGTCAACAGTTTGCAAGAGCAGGCTGACCAGATCAAAGAGAAGGTGGCCTATGAACGCTCTATGGCAGAAAAGCCTTTCAAGGATGCGTTTAATGCTGATGTGATTTCTAAAGCACAAAGACGGTTGTCTGTTTTGGAGAGTATTGGTGTAGGATCCCCAGATCAAACTATCAATATGGGCGGTGTAGATGTTACTATTCCAGGCAAAGAAGCTAATTACCTCACTCAAGGTGAGAAAGATGAGCGCAATTTTCTGAGAGAAAATATAGATAATCCAGAAACTATAGCAAAAGCCTATGGGTTATCTTTTTCTTTGCCTAAAAAATCTTCTCCTGCTGAAGATCTGTTCAACTCAGTGGTGAACAAAGGTGCTCAAGTCGTCGATGTAGTAAAGAATGTGGCTTCTGCTGTCACTGATTCTGAGGTTCTGGCTGGTGCAGTTGAGTCTGTTAAAGCTGGTGTCCAGACAGTAAAAGAAGCTGCTGTTCCTGTGGTCAACAAGGTAATCAAGGCTGCTCAGGACTACAATGAGCAAGGCAACCCAGTGATTCAGAATGAGACTGTGGCTGCTGCTGAGAGTGTCGTTGCTGACGCTCTGGATCCTGCTGTGGAGACTGGTAATCTGGGGACACCGGATACCACTGTTACCAAGGAATCCCTGCCTGAGATCTTCCGGGACAACGTGCCTGAGAGTGCTTCTCTGGCTGAAACCATGACGAACATCGTGAAGACCATCGCTGAGAAGAAGGTTCCGATCTCTTCGATGACCGATGATGCCATCCTGTTCGTGACTCAGAAGTTCAACGATATGCAGAATGCTGCTTCGACCTTGGCTCCTGAAGTGCAGGACAAGATCAAGAAGGTTCTGGCTTCTCCGGATCTGGAACGTATCCGCAAGCGTGCAGCTCGTCTGGATCTTAACACTGCTATCAGCTCGACAATCGAAAAGGTGAGTCCGACTGTCAAAGCCATGACCGTGGCCATGAGCAAGATCAATCCGACCAATGTCAACCCTGACGTGGTGGACAAGATCCTGAAACAGGAAGACCGTGGTGATCTGACTCCGGAAGACATCCAAGATATGGAAATCGGTGCAAGTGTTTCTCGCCCGATGAACCAACTGATTAACAACATCGTCAAGATTGAAGACGACAGAAATGCCTTTTTGGTTTCTACTGGTCAAAAACCAAATATTGAAGAAAACAGTTTTGAAAAGGTTTCCCGTAGATTGATCGAGGGTGATCCCACGAACCAAGAGAAACTGCCTTCGGTCAAGAAGTCTGTGAACCAGATTATTCTTGGCATGAGATCTCCCAACAAAACTGTGGAAGTGGATGGAGTCCAAGTCCCAGTGAAGAATGTGATTGAGCATTTCAAAAACCTGACTCGTCACATGCTGAATAAGGTTGATGCTCTGAATAAGTCGTTCGATCAAAATGATGAAGAAGGTGTTGGTCCAAGAATCAACTATTCCTCTCTATCATCTAAAACTGGGAAATTTATTCCAGTTGGTCAGGTTGGTTCAGGGAATGCAAACTATAACAAAGGTTCGAACAGAAGCGTGACCTTTGCCAAGACTGTAGGTGCTGATGCAACCATGATGGTAGAAGTTCACAATGCTTTGGCCAAGGCATATCCGGATCAGTTCCCTGATGGTCCCATTGCTCTGCCTGTGCTCAAAACCCAAGAGAGTGAAAACACCGTCGAAAACACAACGGCGGTCGAGTCGGTTCCGACGCCAGTCGGGACCGATGAGAACGCAAAAACAGAAGAAAGAATTCTCAATAACACTGGGACTATTGGTAAAGATGAAAACACCAAAGTCGAGTATTCTTATAAAAAGTCAGATGGGACTTTGAGAAGAAAGATCACTTATGCAGATGGCACAGTAAGTGAAAGTCTTCTTCAAGAGTATAATGGAAATGAAGATTGGTATGAAACCAATACTCCAATAAGAACCAAAGCTCAGAGGGATTCTGTGCCTGTGCAAATGTCTAAATCTGAAGCAGATGTTTATGCTAAAAATGATCAAGATGGTTTGTTTAATAAAGCTGATGAGAACGCACAAACAACTCAGGATGTGACCCCTGATCAGACACCTGAAACGCAGGCTGTCGAGGATGCGACCCCGGTCGCGTCCGAGACTGATGCAGTTGATGACAAGATCATTGCGTATCTGAATGAACGAAAAGTCATGGGTAATGGCACAGTTCGCAAACTTAAAACAAGAAAACCAACCAAAACAGAGTTGACAAAAGTTCAACGTAAACTGGAAGCAATGAGTTCATTCGTGAGAATGGACGTATCAACTCTGCTTTCAAGAATCTATGTTTATGACATTGAAGAGGGTTATGAGTTTGGTGGATTTGCTTTTGAATCTGATGAAGGAAGATTTGGAATTGAAGGTGCAGTAATTGCTTTCAATTCAAAAACTTTCACTGGAGATCCTACATGGTTTGATCATGTGGTTGCTCACGAAATGGGCCATGTGATTGATTACACCTATGCTGCTTCGCTTGGTTTCAGTGGAGAAACTGCAAGCTTTATCCCTGAGTTTTGGGCAAAAGGCACAAACAACTATCCGAATGATGGGATCTCAAGAGAAGATCCTGTTGAAGTGAAAGAAGACGGATCCATCTTTGCTGAGGTGAAAGCCTCAATCAAAAGGGCAGACTGGTTCAAAAACTACTTCTCGTATGCCCTTGGGTATGACGAGAGTATTGATGTATCCACCGAGCTGTTTGCTGAGCTGGTTGCAATGCACACTGTCTACGGCGACAGAATGGCAAAGGACTTTCCTAAGTTCTTGGCTCACTACAACAAAGTCCTAACAACCATTGGAGGCAAAATTGAAATCAACGAAGAAGCCACCTCAACAGAAGGGGGATCCAATACTGAAACCCCCGAAGGGTCCGTATCCGAAGTAGAGAACAAAGTGAGTGATCGCTTTGTCTCTGTGTTCCGTCCGAAGAAGAACAACAAGAGACTGACTGCCAAAGAGATCCTTGACCGGATCGCTGAGAAGGATGGGACTGAAACCTATCTGAAATTTGCTACGATCCTGATGGGTCGAATCTCTGCTGCCATGAACAATCGTTTGCAGACTGTCTTGTTGAGCAAGGATGATGGTCGTTCTGTGGCTCAGGCTCTGAAGGAAGATCAAGCCACTATCCTGGAATATATGAAAATCAAGCCAATGACGCTCGTGGATCCTGAGACTGGTCGTTACAATCAAGAGCTGCTGGATCTTGCATCTATGGCAGTGATTGATTGGATGACGACTGCTAGATCATATGGTGCTGATCGTCTGGACGACATGCTCAAGGAACTGGGTCTGACATACAACGATGTCCCTAAACATCAGATCCGTGATCTGCTGAACAGTGTTCCTCCTCGGACCACTTCAGAAGGTCTGGCTAAAAAGGTTATCAAACTCTGGGGTGTCCAAGTCAACAGAGAGTCCGAGATGGGTGACATCCGGGGCATTACTGAAGGTTTGGTCAAAGAGATCTTCACTGTCATCAGCCAGATGAAAGATCCTTTGGTTCGCATCATCGAACTGAAGACCGGTGAAGGCAGAACTGCATCCTTCGAGATCTCAAACCTCAAAGGTGAGCAGGAAGCCATTGGCTTGAATGCTGCTGGTTCACTGGACAAGGTTTTGTTCCCCGAGGATCAGATCCAAGCCTCCTTTGGGGAGAAAATTACCTATGTTCCCAAGACTCAGAACAACAAGGCTGATGTGCCTCTGAGTGTATTGGAACAGAAAGCCATCAAGAAGATGCAGGACACTGCACATACCGAGGCCCTGCCTGTGGTGAACTTCTTTGCAGCTCTGGGGCTGGATGCTTGGGCCATGATGGCCGGGAAGAAAGACTCCTCAGCTCTAGGTGAGCGTCATCCTCTGCGTCTGACTATCGAGGGGAAGAACGCCTCCATCGAGAGAGACTTTGAGACTGCCTTCCAGATGGTGACTGCTGCTGCTGGTCGTCCTGTGTTCTACCCGGTTGGTGTGACCAATGTCGGTCGTCACCAGATGAAAGGGATCAACCCTCAGAACAACAAGCTGCTGAGAGCGATGATCACTCCGACTCATTCCAAACTGAACATGGCATCGAACCAGAAGCATAAGAATGCTTTCTGGTTGACAGTGGCTCAGTCTTCAGGTCTGGCCAAGGTCGAGAAGAAGATGCACACGAAGATCCTGTCTACCATTCAGGAAGACTTCGCTGCCAAGTTTGGTGAAGCCACAGGGATTGCTCTGACATTCCTTGAGACTGGCACACTGGACACTCAGAGCTTCGCTGCTGCGATGCTGAAGGCCAACAAGGGTGAAGATGTAGGCGTGGCTCAGGTCAACGCTGTGCTCGCTGTAGCCCGTCTCCAGCAGGCTCAGAAAGCAGGGACTCTGGACAGTTTCGAGACTTCACTCAGCTTCGAACTGGACGGTAAGACCGATGGTCCTGCCAACATGATGGTTGCCTTCGGCCAAGGCATCATGACTCGAATGGAATACCAGAACTTCAAGCGTGTCGGTCTCTTCCTTGGTTCCAAGGGTGAGACTCTGAACAGCCTGTTCTCTGGTGGGGAAGTGGATCTCTACGAGGTCAACTCAACCTTTGCTGACATCCGTATGACCGAGATGATCAACAGCTCCACTGGGATGGACAAGAAGCGTCTGATGGCTCTGCAACGCTTTGCAGCTCGCTTCGGTGACTTCGTGATCAACCCGGATGGCACCATTCAGATGAGCCGTGCTACTTCCAAGAACCCGATGACTAAGAAGGTTTACGGGTCTGGTGAGAACGGTATCGCTGAGGGTATCGCTCAGGACATGCTGGTTGGCTTCTACACGAAGCTGATCGCTTTGGGTGATGGTCAGTCGGTGGAAGACCACCTGAACTACCAAGAGATCAATCAGGATCTGGATCTGCTGTTTGGTGTGAAACTTCCAGATGTTCTGGATGTGAACAACTTCATCCTGCCAGATGACAAAATTAAGCCTTTTGAGGAATTTGTGAAAGAGACCATCGGGAAGATCCTGAGTGAGTCGATCAACGAAGTAATGAGCGAGAAGACCACAGGTGTGAATGATCTGCTGGTGTTTTCGACCGGTGTCCAAGGTCAGTTCATGAAGCTGTTCTTTGAGCAGCGTCTGGCTGAAGCCATGAGCGAACTGAACGAGGAATATGAGGATAGCGACAACCAGAAGAAGGGCAAGCCTGCTCTTCGGAAAATGCCTCAGTCCACTTATGATGCCATTGTCAAAGAGACTTTGGCTTTCGCTCCCTACTTTGCTGATGGTCTCCAGAATCTTCGAATCGGTGACTTCACTGGTCAGGTGGACAAGACTGAGATGAGTTCCAACTTGAGTGGAAACATCCGTGCGAAGTCCACCATGGCAAGACCTGATGACATGGGGGTAAAAGCCATTCCCTATGTGATCCAAGGTCGTGGTGACGCCATGATGATGAACCGGATCTTTGGTGCTGACAACGCACCTGAGAGAGCCATTCCCATCTTCGATGGTATCGACATGGCAATCACTGATTTCACTGATCTGGCTGATCAGATTAACGAGGCTGTGCTGTCGAACTGGGATCAGGATGTTCTGGGACCAATCGTCTCGAACTTTGATGCCTTCTTGGCTCGTGTGGAAGAGCAAGGTCTGGGTGACAAACTTCAGGCTGCCTTCTCCATTGTGAAGAAGGATTCGGAGAACAAGACCTCAGTTACTGCTCTGGATCCGTCTCAAGTCGCTGCTGCTCTGGCAGAAGTCCGTAGGCTGAACCAAGCCCGTAAGGCTGTGTTCAAACGGATCACTCTGGCTGTCGATCACATGGGTGGCTCAGGACAAGCCTACATCCGGAACTACGATGGCAAGGAACTGATCTTTGAAGAGATCAACGACATGATTCAAGATGAGCTGGATGGTATCGAACCAGCTCAAGATCCTGCTCTGCCTGCTCCTGTAGTGGATCGGTTTGCAGGTGTGGAAGATGCTGAGATCGTCGAAGACGAAGAGCCTGTGGTCGTCACTGATGTGGCTACCGTGGTGGATGCTCTCATTCGTGAGACCAAGCCCCACCTGAGAGATGTCATCCGGGCCATCCGTAGGATGCTGCCTGATGATGCTCGCATCGTTATGGGGACTGAGGAACAGATCACCCAGTGGAGAAAAGAGAACCTTGGTCAGAACCAGAGCAAGAAACTGGATCAGAAAACCAAGGGTTTCTACGATGTGGACAACAACATCATTTTCATTTTGAGCGACAACCATGAGACCACGGTTCATGAAATGATCCACATGGCCACTTTCCAAGCGGTGCTGGATCACTATCAGGGAACCAAGAAATCTACTGCTGTAAAGAACCTTGAAGTTCTGATGGAAGAGTTCTTGGCTCTGGATACCACCACCATGAGCAAAGAGGCTCAGGAAGCCTACTTCGATGCCAAACGTGCTGTTGTGAAGGCTCAGGCTGAAGCCAGCCCCATGGGTGATGCTATGGCTCTCAATGAGTTCATGGCATGGACTCTGGCCAATGATGGTCTGATGAGGGAACTGAAGCAGACTCCTACGGGTCTGGTTGCTCGTCTGACCAAAGTCGCCAAGGCTTGGATCCAGAGAATTCTGGGTGTGGTTCCGTTGGACATGTATTCCCACATCCTGTTCAACACAGAGATGATCCGGAACGATGAGTCTGATTGGGATGGGACTCCTCCCCCTCCGGCTACTCCGACCGTGGGTGTGACACCTCCGGCTGATGCCTTCACCAACTTCTGGATTGACAGACTCCGGGATGCTCTGGAAGCCTCCAAAACTCCGGATGGGAAGAACACTCAGGACAAGCTGATCCGTTACATCACCACTGCTGATGATGCTCTGGTGAAGTTGGACTTCGGTGGTTTCAGCCTGAGCGAATACCAGAAGAAGACCTTCGTCGCCATTCATGCAGTCATCGCTGCTGAATTGCGTCTGGATCCCAATGCCTTGATTGCATTGGGGAAAGTCTACGAGCACATCACCAACAACCTGACTCCTCAGATGTTCGGGACAGGTCAGGCTGCTCAGGATCGCTACTCTGCTGTCATGGAACTGATGGGAGCCACCAAGAATGATGAGGGTATCTCGGACGCTATTGCTGTCATGCTGGCTCTGTCTCAGACATCCAATGGCTTCAGAACGGCCATGGAACAGATTCCTCAGCCTGCTGCTCAGCCCGGTATTGACACAGCATCTCTGAATGATCTGCTGACTTCTACCACTGGTTTCCTGATGCAGAAACTGATCGCAACCACAGACACAGAAGGCAAAGGGGTCAAAGAGATCCTTGATGCCCTGAGTGATCAGATCCTGCGTCAAGACAACCAGAACGAATTCAGAGCACTGAAGGGTCTGATGGGAACCTTCGACAAGGCTGATGCCTTCGTTGGTGGTGCTCTGTCTCTGCTGGCTCAGAAGACCAGAGACCTCAACCGTGGGGTTCAGGCTTCACAGACCAACGGTATCCTCAAAGTGGTCTCTGGTTCTGTGGCTCTGGCCACTGCATTCATGGACAAGAACACTTCTGCTCAGGCTGGCAAAGGTGCCAAGGCTGCCACCCATATGGATGGTATGCTCGATGGTGCTATCTTCATCAGGGAGCTGGTTGCAGAGATCGTCGGTGCTGATGCTGTCAACTCTGACACAATCCAGATGTTGGACAAGGTGACATACGTTGTTCAGTCAACTCGTCAGGCTTACCGGGAAGAACTCCCTGTGGTCCTTCAGAACGAGTTCACCACTCACCCTGATGCCAAGCAGTGGAAAGCTCTTCACTGGGTTTTGGGCAAGACTGATTTTGCATCCCTGTTCGATCTGACGAACCCGGATGATTCCTTTGACATGCTCAACGACCAGACACTTCTGGATCGTCGGATTAAGACACGGGAAACCAAGATCATGAAAGCCTTCCCCGGTCAGGATGGTAAGAACATCCTTGAGAAGGCTCAGCAACTGGCTGACTTCATGAATGGCAAAGGTGCTGGCTTCCAGCTCATGAAGAATGCCTATGCCATTCACAAGCTGGCTGTGGGTCAAAACAACAAGCCCAACATGGTGGCTGAGATCGACAAGCTGGTGAGCCTGTATGCCCTCAACGGGACAGACATTGCTCAGCGTGAGGCTGTGGCTGCCATGCAGGCAAGTGATCCCAATGGGGTCCATAACCTGCTGGTCTACGTTCAGGCCCTGAACAAAGAAGAAGACCAGAAGACCATCACTGAGGCTGCTCGGACCAATGGTTACAAAGGCTACATCCCTGACCATGGTCAAGGTGAAGTCTCGCTGATCATTGCCAGAGACACCGAGAGAGAAGACCTTGAGAAGCGTGGATACGTCAGAGTTGCTGACGACACCACAGACTCTGCCTCACTGGTTTCTCGTGGATACTACATGACCACGGTGAAGCAGTCTGGGAACTACTCTCAGGGTGTTCTCCAGCAGGTGCAGGACACCTATCGTGGTGTGAACGCTGTGACGGGCCTGACAGTCAATGGCACCACCTCTGGGGTCATTGCAGGGGTTGCTGTGTCCACGATCACTGATGCTCTGAACCAGTCCATGAGAGTGGCTGATCCGAAGAATGTCCTGCTGCCTGTCTATGACGAAGATGGGGCAGTGCTCTACTATGAGCGTGGGATCAATCCAGATCTGAGAGAGAAGTATCTCCAGCCTGAATCCAACATGGCCTTGATGACTGGTGTTTGGGCTGGTCGTCAGGTGGAAGAGAAGTTCTCCCACGAATACAACAAGGCTCTGGTCCAGCGTCAGAAAGAGATTTGGGACAACAGAGAGTCAGGAACTGATGGGCTGTTCATCCGCATGGATCAGGCCAAGGACAAGATTTATGCTGAGAGCTGGGATGTTATCCCACCTCAACTCAAGGAGCATATCCTTGAGACCTTTGGTGAGGCTGATGGTTTCATGGTTCGGAAAGACATGATTAACTTGGCTCTGGGCTACCGTGATCCGTCCATCGTCGATGTCTGGACCGGGAACCATCGTCTTCCTGAGTCAGTGGAACTGGCCATCAAGACTGTGGGTAAATTCACCATGGGTGACAAAGCCTACAAGTGGTTGGCCAACTCTGAGAGCCTGACCATGAACACCATCTCCACGGCCAAAGACATGATTGTGGTTCGATCTCTAGTGGTTCCCTACATGAACACTCAGTCCAATGTTTTCCAGTTGGTCAACCGGGGTGTTGGGACGAAACAGATCATGAGAGGCTACAAAGAAAAGTTTGTCGAGATCGAAAAACTGAACCAAAACCTCAAGAAAATCATGAGGTTGCAGGCTCAGGCTCGTCTGGCTGCCACTAACAAGAACAAGGTGGCAATCCTAGAGCAACAAATCCAAGTGCTCGAAGATGAGAACGAACGCTTCAGCGTGAGTCCTCTGGTTAAAGAGGGTGCCTATAAGAGCATCTCTGAAGGTATGACCGAGCTGGATGTGTCGATCACTGATGGGAAGTTTGGGGATTGGGTTGAGAACCAACTCGACAGACTGCCTACTGGTGTGAAAACAGTGGCTAAGTATGGTCTCCTGAGCAAGGACACTGCCCTCTACAAGGGAGCCAACAAGGCTGTGCAGTATGGGGACTTCGTGGCCAAGAGCATCTACTACGATGACCTGAGAGCCAAAGGTCTGTCTCACGATGCAGCCATGGTGAAGGTGAACGAAGAGTTCATCAACTTCTCCCTGCTGCCTGGTCGGACCAGAACGTATCTGGAGTCAATGGGTGCCACATGGTTCCTGACCTTCAAGATCAGATCCATGCAAGTGGCTCTGCAAATGATGAGAGAGAACCCTGTGAGATCTCTGGCTGCTGTGGGTGTGTTTGGTCTGGATTCTGGTCCTGTGACTGACAACTTGGCTACCAAGGCTCTGGAAGGCACTCTGCCTTACTCGTTGGGTTTGGACATGTTGTGGGATGCACCGTCGATCAACCCGTGGTGGACAGCCATCAATGGGTAAAAAAGAAGAGGAGAGGGATTGCTCCCTCTCCTCCTTACTCTGACCAGAGTCATTGCTTTTTCGCTGGCTTCTCAGGCGAGAAGTCCGTCGCCAAGAACCAGATCAGCCCCACTCCCGTGAAAAGCAGACCGACCGGCACCAACAGCGATAAGACGACCCCAAGGATCGAACCAGCTACGAAGATAGCTATGGTCAGAATTCCGATGAACAGGCAGAAGCCTGTCACAGCCAGAACCATACGGGTGATCATGATGATCAGTCCGCGTCAAAGATCGAAGGTCGCTTCTTCCCCGTGGTCACGGGAGCTGCTTCGGTCTCGGTATCAGAACCCTCGTCTTCGGGGTCAGTATCCTCGGAGGATTCGCTGTCCGAGACCCCGGAAGGGTTTCCCCGGTTGTCGATCCGATTCGTCTCGACTGTGGGTTCAATCCCGTCAGCTTCGTCATCGCTATCGAAGAGGCTCGCCCGGACAGAACGGACTGCTGTGCCTTGGGACTCAGTTTCATCTTCGGAGGATTCAGACGAATCTTCGTCTTCTCCTGCTTCAGAATCTCCTGAGCCATCGAGATCATTGCCAGCTTCAGCAGTTGTTGCCACATGATTGGTGTCCCCCTTCGGCTTGTTCTTGGAGCCGGGAACACGGCCACCACGCTTTCGTGGTTGATCGGAGGCAGCTTCAGTCGAATCGGACTGGACGGTGACAGTGGTCGGGACAGAGAGGACACCATTCATGATGATCTCTGCCTGAATCTCGTCACCAACCAGAGTCAGTTCGACACCAGTTGCACCTGCGAGGCCCATCGTTTGCACAAAGGCTTCCAGAGCTTTCTGGATTTCGGATTGATCCAAAAGGATACGCATTGGCGTTTCTTTCCTTGGTTTGGTTTCGGTGATCGTCACAAGGACGTGCGGGTCATTTGGACACAAAGATCCAAACTCGAAGTCGTTTCGGACCACATGTTTATAATCATCGTCAGGAACGATCCCACAGAGAACGAGTGCATCTGAGAAGAATTTGTCCACGACGGATCCCACATTCATGGTGTCCAGCCGAGATCCACCCTTGGGGTTGATCTGGTAGTGAAGGCTGATTGCTTCCATCGGAGGAAGCCCAGAAAGAAGAGGTTTCACAAAGTCATGGAAAGCCTTCTTCTGGAAGTTGAGCTTGTAGAAATGGAGATTGCGGTAGACATTCAGGTTGAGACTCTCCAGCTCACCCCCCTTGTTGACCTTCATCCTCATGGGGAGCTTGATGGTAAAGACTCTTCCGTCTGTCATGACGCAATCTCCAGATCGTTAGGCTACATCCGTAGCCGTCAGTCGTCGAACAGGGAAGAGGCTTTTTTCTTACCTTCATTTGAACCAGCATCAGCACCAGCCGACTTGAATTCTTTGCCTATGGCTTTGGCACCGGTGGACTTGTCGTAGGTCTTGCCTTTGTGTTGGGTCAGCCACTTGTCAGCGTAGATGCCATTCTCAGCAGGCACCTTCTTGATCGCCTTCAGCAAATGACCACTATCCACCACGTCGTCGAAGCTTTCGCCCAGACCCTTGATGAATTCAGCGACTTCCGAAATCGTTACCATCTTGTCACCGGCAAGGAACTTGACGATTTCATTCTGGTCACGGGTCTCGCCGGTTGGATCGTATTCACCCGTGGATTCGTTCTTCTTAGTCTTGTCCACCGTCTGACGTTGAACAGCGACATGGACGGTTTCGCCATGCAGCTCCGTGAAGCACTCCACCGACTGGGGAAGTTCCTTCTTCGCGTCGAAGTCATACAGCTTGACGACCAAGCTCTCGGTGTCCAGATCGCCAAGGTTCTTCCCGGCCACCAGCAGCGCCACAGCGTTGATCTGGTTGTAGCCCGGAAGGTTCTTCACTTCCTTGGTTTTCTTGTCCACATAGGTGACATCACCCGACTTGTTCGAGACCCACGTCTGCGAGCGAAGCTCACGTCCGCCGATGTCGAGCAGCAGAGTCACGTTCCGGGCATCGGAAGCCTGAGCTTTGCCGATGTAGGCAGTCTTGATGACAGCCTCATAGATGTCCGTGTCGAACACCCCACCCCCACCGACATAATCCTCGTCGATGGTATCCTTGGCAATCTTCTTGCCAGCAAACACGTTTGCCATGTTTCAGTCTTCCTTCTTGGTTTCGGGATCCAAACACTCAACTCAAGGAGCGTAGTATTTGGTCAGTTGGTCGATGACGGCTTGGGCATCGTTGTCGATGTAAACCTCGTCGTCTTGAAATAAACCGAAGGGAGAGCGTATCCGATCCCCCACAGAATGTTTCGTCGTGCGTGTCTGGAAGACATGCTTGAAGCCACGGTCTTCTTCCGACTCCGAGATGTGCAGGAGTTTGTTCGGCTTCAGATCCTTGATCTTCATCTTTTTCGCCACAACGACTGTGGTGAAGTAGGCTTCCAGACCGTTCTTCTTCAGGGCACCCTTGACGGGAACACTGTATGACATCTCGTTGGTGGTCTCGTTCAGCACAGCATCTTGGTGGCCAAGCATGATGGAGTAGACATCGGCTTTCGCCACATAGTCATACATCAGCGTCTTGAAGAACTGGCCATAAGCCCCCCACGCTGCCATCGTGTTGGCAGAGTTGATGACATGGACAGCCTCATACCGTTCCATCATGAAGGACACAGTGTCGATCACGACAGTATGGAAACGCTTGCCGGGGTTGTCGATGATCGCTTGGTAGAGATCAAAGATTTCACGCGGGTCGTCGATGGTGACACGCTTGAATTTGTTCTTGAACGGCAAGGGCTTACCACCCTCACAGTTGATGTAGAGCACACCCTCCTGACCACGGATGTTCATCAGGGACATGGACTTGCCTGCCCCCGACTCACCAGCAATCAGGAGGCTCTTCGGATGTTCGTCTAACATGAGACTCCTTACTTCTTCGCCATTTTCTGAGCGAGGGATTTGAGAACAGTCAGTTGGATCTCGTCCTTTTTCAAGGGAGATGGGCACTGATCGTTCAGGGTGTAGATCTTGTGGGTGATCTCGTCGTAGCTCATCCCTGCATCAGCCAGCATACAGCCAAACTTGTGCAGGTTTGTGTTCCGACTTCCCTCTTCCATATTCTTCAGGAACCAGCGTTCCAGATGGTTGAGGCGACCCAGATCAACGATGGAGCTGCGATACTCTGAATTCTGCTTGGTCTTCGGAATGAAGGGCAGAATGTTGACGAGGTTCGGACCACGATGTAGCTTCACTTCGGATCCTTCCAGAGTCATCCATTTCTTGGATCTCTGGTTTGCAGAAGGATCTGACTCGAAGGGGAGCCACAAAAGGAAGCTGTTCATGAACTCCCGGTAGTCAGCCTTGTCCAGATTGAGGACATAGTTGGTCGGCATGATCAGCCGGAAGCGGTTCACCTTGTCGGTGTGACGCTTCGTGGTGCTGGTAATGAAGGTGTAATCCTTCATCAGTTCATGGACCCCAGCGAGAGAGATGGAGCCATCCACATCCACCACCATGAGGTTGAAGCCTTCGAGAGCATTCTCCTCAGTGCGGTGTTCCTTCTCGAACCCATGGTTACACCAGTGAAGGCCCGGTGCAGCCAACAGCTTGGGAAGGTTGTCGAGAGGTTTGGTGTAGGACGTGTAGTTCTGTGCGAAGTGATCCGAGTAGCTGAACATCAGCTTTTGAAGATCAGTCTCTTGCAGAGTCGAACCAGAGAAGAATTCAACACTGGAAACCACAGTCTTCTTGATGACCACATGGTTGCCCACACCCCATGCCATTGCCAAGTCCATGATCTCCTTACGGGGACCGGTGGACGTTGGGTAGTAGGGTAGATCTTCCACAAGGTCAGCATGGGTCAGATCACCACCAGAGGCAGCGATATACTTCGCCAAACGGACGAAGTTACGCTCACGCTTCAGCAGCGTCTGGAAGCTGGCACCGGACTCCTCAGCCACCTTCAGCCCCTGCATGAGGTTGTCAGTGGTGATGGACGTGGAGCCATCAAGGAAGGCATAGACACCGGCCAGCTTGAGGGCTTTGAAATACCGGTGGCTGATCTCAGCCTTCCGGATGACTTCGTGTTCAGCCATCTGGTTCGCCAACCCTTCGCAAAGCAGACGATAGGCCACCAGCTTCACACCGACCTCACGAGGAACCTGAAGCTTCTTCCCGTAGTGAGCAGGATCAGCAAATCCTTTCAGGATGCCTTTCCACTTCATAAGGTTCTGACTCCGGTTCTTGGACACGAGACCATTGTAGACATCCTCGGGATTGACCGTGGCTGTATAGATCTCGGGTTTGCCCATGCCGAAGAAGCACCGACGAGCATAGCCGATCTCAAGGAAGCTGTAGAAGTCTTCCTCAGTCTTGGCTCCGTCGAAGAGTTTCGACAGGGTTCCGAACATCAGCATGTTGGCCGGTGTGGAACCATGAAGGTCGATGCCACGCTCGTTCTCAGCCGTGTTCTTGACCAGCTTGGTCTTGATCCGACCAAGGTCATATAGCTCAAGGAGCATATTGATGATCTCAGTTTGACCAGTCAGGTTGGAACCGATCTCATCCATCTGGAAGTTGATCGCACCGGCACGAGCCAACAGGAGCTTGTAGCGAAGTTGTTTAACAGCAGGCCCGGTGCCAGAGTCGAAAATGAATGGAGCATGACCCTGACGTTTGAAGTCAGCTTCCAGTAGAGCCTGTTCAGCCGCCTGATCACCAGACTTGGCTGCTGCAATCTCTGTGGCCAGATCATAAATCGACTTTTCAGCGATGAAAGGAAACACCCTCTGAACAAAGCCTTCACGGAAGTCAGATACAATGTCTTCCATCAATGAGACAGAGTGACCCTTACCAAAACCAGAAGTGGCTAAGGCAATGGAAAAGATGTTGATAGGGATCTTACCTCGTTCAGGGCTGTCGATGGTAGCTCTCATTGAACTAGGAATCAATCCCAGAAAGTAGGCCACCTCAGCTTGAAAAAAATCACGGTTCACATTGCCAGTTCTGTGGCAAAGCAAATCGACGTTCTCACTCATGGCTGGGTGATGGGGAGTGCTTTTCAGCACTTCCAGATCAAAGATCTTGGAAGTCATGGGAGTGGTTCCTCGTTTGAATGGTTTATCGAGAAGAACCGTCATCGTTGTAGTATCGCTTCCGCTGTTCACAGATTGTGAATGCAGAGCAATACCCACAGGCTTTCGGCTCTCCGGCTTCTTTGACGATCACACCCTTGCCCTTCTCCTGCATGTAGAGAACGGCTTCACTCTCCTTGTCGAAACGCTTGGTGCAACGTCCACCGGCTTTGGCTGTCTCGGGGTTGGAGTAGTATTTGAAGGTGTCGTCATTCCTCCACAGCTCTTTGTCTGTGCATTCGACCATGCGAGACTGTGGCAGCTTGGCGTTCTTCCGGATGTCTGCCAGTTTGGAAGACAGCCAGAATTCAGTTTCCTGAAGCGTCATGAGCTTGAACTCTTTGTGAGCCACACGAGCTTGAGGATACTTCTTGTCCGAGCGAGCACGATAAGATGCCCAGTCGGTGAAGATGAATTCGATCCGCATCACGTCGTCTTTGATCAGCTCAGGGAAGATGAACCGATACAAAGATCCTTGGAGCATGAAGCTCTCGTCTCTGGATCCAGACGTGTAGGAGAACGTCGATGTGGACTTGAAGTCCCGGTAGGATGAACCGATCAGGAAGTCGAGCTGACCAGTCAGGATGATGTCCTGAAACTTCTTGAACCCACGCTGTTCCAGATAGATCGGGATGATCCCGTCTTCCAATGGTTTGTCCATCGGAGGGTTGATCCGGATCTTGTCGATGATCGACTGAGGATAGTGGAGCTTCCTCATGGCAGCTTGCCAGTTGCCTTCAGTCCAAGCCCTCTCGATGGAGTCGTGAAGGCTGTGGCCCATACGCTGTGAAACCATCTCGCTCACGTCGATGGTTTCCTGAGTCATGTCCACCTTGCGTTGCAAGATCTGCTGACGAGTGGGCTTCATCAGGCTTGTGACGGACAGCAGCTCACCGGGGGGAGCCACATCAGCACCGGACTTGTATCCGTCTTGGAGCAGCCAGACTGCCAACGGCAAGTCGATCTGCATCTGATTGGTAACTTTCATGCTGCTTCCTTTTCAAGCTTTACCAAATGTTTTTTGATCAAGGCTTTCGCCTTGGGTTCATCAGCAGTGTTGGGGATGTCGAAGCTCTTGGACCAATTCGGATAGAAGATTGCCAAGCTGCCACTCATCTTGATGTGTTCGTTGGCAATCAGAGGATCATCCTGCCAGCTCACCTCTTGAGAGAGGTGGGTGTTTGTGTAGAGAAGCGTTTCCATGTTATCCCGGATGAGATAGTAGGACGCATCGTGTATCTGAGAACAGGGCTTGATGTCTAGCCTATGTTCACTCTTTCTGACTTTTTTCATAAAGCCAGAGACGGCACGAGAGTTGAGCATACACCAACTCTGCCCCAATGCGTTGCCAGCCGTCCTGCCCTCAGCAGCAGCCTCGTATGGTGTGCGACTGGTGTTCAGGACTACCTGCTTGAGCAGAGGTGTCCTGAGCCTCAAGCCAAAGGCTAGAGTGACATATCCGTCTTTGCAGGCTTGCTCCAGCCTGTCTTGCACCCACTTGTCTGAGACTACATAAAGTTCGTGGTAGCGGACTTCCACGATCTGGGCTAGTTCTTTAGAGAATCCACAGTTAGCCATCAAAGTGATGTAGGTTCCCTGATAAGTCAGAGCGAAAGTTGGAGACTTCGAGTCCTGACGAAAGGTAGGGTAGCTTACTTTGATGCTGTTAATCCGAGCGACATCATGTTCGCTCGGACTAACAACTTGGATCCCGGGGATTGGAGATCCGATCTTGAGCATCAGACAATCGTCCAGTCATCGGCAAGGATGTCGGTCTGAGAAGCCAGCCAAGGCACGATCATGTCATCAGCAGTCTTCATGTTGATGTGGCCATGGTATTTGACCTCTTTGCCCTCACCGAGGATCGACAACAGAGGCTCACGGTTGGCTGGGAACGTCGAACCCGGCACGAGGAAGATGAACATCCCCTTGCCATTCCAGCCCTTGCGAGCAGCCCGAGCACCTTGGTTGCGAACCAGATCCAGAACCATGGAGAAAGGCAGACCTTCCTTGGTGGCACGGTAGGTGTTCTCGAACACGTCTTTGGGAGACCAGCTCACATAGCCGGTGTGACCCTCGACGTTGGGCTTCTCGTTCTCACTGGGCTGGTATTCCACCAGATAGCCAGTGTCCTCACCGTTCTCGTCAGCCGGGAGATCCCAGCCACGATAGGTGTTGTAGTCAGCACGAGTCATCGGCACAGCGTTGATGACCTTGGTTCCGACGTATTGCTTCAGATCTTTCATTCGACCTTCTCCTCTTCTGTGACCAGATCAATCTTGAGCCGGTCGTTATGGTCCAGCTCCACAGCAAACGTGTCACCACGCTGGCTTTGAAACTTGAACCCATGTGCCCCAACGTGCATCAGGGCAATGGCCTCGTCAAAAGACAAGATACCTTTCTTCATGGTTCCTCACTTGTTCAGGAGTTTGAAAAGCTCGGACCCGAGGTATTCTTGTCCGAGGTATTCTACCTTCTCTTCCGAATGGAAGAAATAGGTATCGTCACCGACCGTTACCTTGTAAGGGGTTGCAGTCGCTGGACAATTCTGGATGTCAGGCATGTGCTCACCGAAGTAAGCAAAGGCTCTGAGGCAGTGACCATCATATCCATCCGTGTAGACCTTGATCTTCTCAGGATCACGAGTCGTGACGGCAGAGATCTTGTCTTCGAGCGAGTCGAAGTCGAGACCCACGAAGAGCCATCCCGGTGGAGCCTCAAAGCATTCCTTGATGAGCTTGGCAAGACGTTGCTTCGCTTTCGTGGAACCAGAGGCAGGGATGTTCTGGAGATTCGGGTTGTTTGACGAGAGTCTTCCCGAGGCTGTGCCCCCCAATCGGAAGGATCCGAACAGGTAATGCCACCCATCGTTGCCCTGCTTGGCCTTCAGAAAGGCTGGCAGGAACGTAGACAGGATGATGGCAGAGGCTTTGTATTCGATCAGGATGTTCAGGAACAAGATGATCTCTGGATCAGTCGTATGGTGAATCAACTTCTCCAGTGTCTCTGCACCTGTGGCTGGCAGCTTGGAGTCTGTGTAATCGAGCACAGGCAATCCAAGGAAGTCTTGAGAATAAAGGAAATCCTGAAGCTGCTTGGATGATCCCGGATTGAATTCGATGACTCCCGGTTTCACATCAGCTTTGGTAATGACCTTCTTTTTGTATTCAGCATTCTTCTTTACCACATGCTCATCAAGCATATAATCGACGAAGCTTTTAACGATTCCCAAATTGTTCATCAGCGATATGTGAGTCGCTGATTCCTGCTCAAGCTGACGATTCAGCCTGACCACCTTTTTCATGTTGATCGGCATACCAGTGAGCTGCATCTGAATGATGTCGATCACAGCCGGTCTGAAGATCTGGTGGTAAACACCCCACTGGTTATCAGCCAACATGATTGGCTGATTTTTATTGAAAACATGCCATGTGGCAAGTCCGTCTGTCAGGTTGTAGGTCAGGAGCTTATCCAGAGGAATCTTGGTGATGTCGTGGATCTCTTCCTGAGCATAGTTCCCTGCAAACTCTTGAGCCTGAACTTTCAGACCCAACTCGTTACCAGAACAGGAGTTAGTTGCCAGATAGGTGATGATCTGGGAGCAGTCCCAGTTCTTGAGCATCACTTCCAGTCCATAGAGCAGACCCTCTTGATCAAGGATGTGATCCATAAACAGTTGATAAATCAGCACATATGCGTCGTAGCAGATGTTGTGATAGATCATCTTCCGGCGAAAGACTTCGAAGAACCTTTTCAAGGCTCTCCTGATCTTGTGGTTCTTAATCTCCACTCCGAAGATTCCCGGCTGAGCTGGGTCGGATATGGATTGATAATCCACTGCAAAGGCAATTCCCTCATGTTCATTCCAACAGAAGGTGATGGTTCCCACACCTGCATCATAGTGCTTCAGGTCAAAACCTTCGATGTCACAGGTCAGATCACAATCCATCTCATAGAGCTTGTCGAGCCAGTCCAAGATCTCTTGGTCATTTGAAGGGTAAGCTTCGAACTTGATGATGGATTTTCCAATCGGAGCCGTGTCTCCATTCATCCAGCGGATGACGGAATTGATTCCGATTCTGATCTTGGCAGTGGTCTTCTCCGGGTCATAAAATACCCGGCTGTAGTTCGGCATGTAGGTGACACTGATGCCATCCACGATGCTGGGATAGATGTCACCGATGGTGGCATCCGTCTTTGCCTGTTTGGACAGAACCTTAAAATAGTCAGGCTGTGTCACGATTAGGAAATTGATCCCTGCATTGACCAGATTTGGCATCAGGTCAGCAAGGTATTCCTTGATCGCTTCGTTGCTTGTCTTCTTCTTGGTTCGATCCTGATAGAGGTCGCAGACCATCAGCGGGTAGGTCACGGAGAGCAGATCTCCATAGTGCTTGATGATCTCGTCTGGCTGGATCCGAGGACAAAGGATCGCAACCTTGGGAGAGTGTCCGAGTCCGATTAGCTCGTATTTCATCTTCAATTCTCTTCATGGTTCGAGTGTGATCGTATGCCATCAGGGGAAATACCGAGCAGGAAGCTGACCACGGATGTAGAGCCTGCTTCTCGGACGACTGAGGGCAACGTAAACCATACGAGCTGTCTGGTCATTGTTGGTGCAGGTTCCGATGTCAGCAAGGTCCACGATCACCGTGTCATAGGTGGAACCCTGAGCCTTGTGAGCTGTGGATGCAGCAACCGACCGGAGATCCGGGAAGTTGTTCTTGACCTTGAAGTATTTGTCCCACTGCTTCCGGGAGCTGTAATACTTCATGGCTGCATCACGGTCCTGATAGTAGGCAAAGGCAGTGACTTCATAGAGCACCTTGCTCATGACATCCTCCACCTGAAGCGTAACCATGGGGACTGTGTGACCCGGAACGATACCGGGATCATCCTGCTCAGATACGATCCGTTTCACCTCAACCACTTGGTCAGTGTAGAGACGCTCTTTGCCCAGCAGCTCAGCAGAGCTGTTGTTAGAGAGAATCTCACCCACCTGATAGGGCTTGGAGTAGCCTCTGATCTTGCGGATGTAGTCGTTGTATTGAAGCACCCGCTTGTTGGTGTAGGAGATCACCCGTTTGCCGGGATCCTCCTTGGTGAACTCACGCTCAAGGATCCCTTGCAGAGTGGTTCCATCCACGAAGTCGATGACTCCGGGAACCTCAGTGATGAGGTGGAAGACACCGGTCAGCACTGTCTGCTTCGCCTGTTCACAGAGAGCCATCAGATCAGGGCTGTTGGCATTCCGGACAGGCTGGGTAAGCAGACTGGTTTTGAAGCCTTGAGTGTAGATCGGTGAGATGGTTTCTTTGACAGGGGCCAGTTGATTCTTGTCCCCAACGAACAACACTTTGCAGGTGTGATCGAGACCCTTTTCCAGATATTTGAAGAGGTCTTTGGTGGTCATCGAACATTCGTCGATGATGACAAACATGCCAGAATGGACGGCCCATCTGGGAGTCGGGATAACGCTTGACTCACCAGTGGCGAAGTTTTCTTGAACCCGGAGGTTCATGAAGGTGTAGATCGTTCCGATCTCACCAGCTCTCTGAGGCATCGCATCAGAAATGACGGCAGCAGCCTTGTTGGTTGTGGCTGCGATAGCCACGGTATGCAGGGGGACTCCTGCTTCCTTATGCTTCAGAATGTTCTCAGCGATCTGGCTGATGAAGTAGGTCTTCCCTGTGCCAGCTCCTCCCGAAACGTCCATGTATTTCTGGGTTGGATCGTTGATGAACTTGATAACATCAAGGAATGCAGCCTGTTGACCCTTGTTAAGTGACATTTTTCTTACCTGCCATGGTTTGGATTGAAGTTGTGAAGTTGTTCTGCATTTTTTCTGGCAGATACTGCATCCCCATAGTTTAGTCCTTCTTTTGGTTGTAGGGAGAGAGGTTTCCCCCTCTCCCGATTCAGATCAGCCGCACTTGGAGTGACCGCAGTCACTACATGCCATGCAGCCAGACTCATTCTTCATGTTGGAGCTGTGACACTTTGGGCAAAGCTCAACCTTCTCGATGACCTGAGCTTGGTTGGCTTCAGGAACGATCTCAACTTCACCGGGGATGTAGTTGATTTCCTTCATGAATTGCTCGATGACCCCACCGATGGCAGCAGCATCTGAGGGCACATACTTGCCCTTGATCCAGCTTCCACCTCTGGGATCAAAGACTGCCTTCAGCTCTTCGACCACGAAGGACACGTCACCACCCCGTCTGAAGATGGCACTGATCATGCGAGTCAGGGCCACAGTCCAAGCGAAGTGCTCCATGTTCTTGGAGTTCAGGAAGACTTCGAAGGGACGCTTTTGACCATCTTCTTCGATATACGTCATGGAGACATACATTGCGTGCTCAGAACCACCTGTCTTGATCTTGTAGGTCGATCCTTCCAGAAGGTAGGGACGTTCGGTCGGCTGGTCCTCAAAGACGGGAATGTATTTGTATTTCCCATCCACCAACATGCGTTTGAAACCGACCTTCTGAACCGTGGGTTCTGGCACTTCCTTCTTTGGTTCCACGCTAAGGACCGATCCGGTCACAGCATTGGGCCGGTAGGTGGTGCAGCCTTTGCAGCCCATTTCATAGGCCAGCCAGTAGACCTGTTCGAAGTCTTCGAAGCTGATGTCTTCAGGCAGGTTGATGGTCTTGCTGATGCTGGAGTCCACCCACTTCTGGGCAGCAGCCTGCATCTTCAAGTGGCTCAGAGGATCCAGAGTCTGTGCAGACACCAGAGCCGGGATCGGGTTGTTTTCATCGTGGTCGATGGTGGCCCGATAGAGCTGGACGGCATAGTCTTCGACCTTCTCTTCTCTCTTGGTTCCATCCTTGTTCAGAACCTTGCGAGTGTAGCTGGGAGCGAAGATCGGTTCGACACCACTGGAGATGTTGCCAGCATAGAGGCTGATGGTTCCAGTCGGAGCGATGGACATCAGGTGGGTATTGCGAATGCCCCACTGGATGATGCCGTCTTTCACATGGTCAGGCATATCCTTCATGAAGCCACTCATAATGAATTTCTGACGCTGCTCCAGAGTGTAGGTTGCAGGGCAGGGACCATAGAGCTTGGCCAGCTCAATGGACTCCTCATAAGCTGCAATGGCCAGATCTCTCATAATGTCTTCAGTCAGCTCAGCAGCCTTGTCTGAGCCATAGACCACACCCATCATGAGCAGCATGTCAGCCAGACCGGTGACACCAATGCCCATACGACGTTTGGCCTTGGCTTCAGCTTTCTGTTCCGGGATGGGGAACAGGCTGATGTCGATCACCGAATCCAGCAGTCTGACTGCACTCTTGATTGCCTTTTTCAGGGCATTGGGTGACATACCGGCAGCCGGAGTGAACGGGTTCATCACGAACCGAGCAAGGTTCAGTGAGCCAAGTAGACATGCACCATACGGAGGCAGAGGCTGTTCACCACAAGGGTTAGTGGCAGCAATGGTTTCCATATACCACAGGTTGTTCTGTTTGTTGATCCGGTCGATGAAGATCACACCCGGTTCAGCACCGTCATAGGTGTTCCGCATGATCTGGGTCCACAGATCTTTGGCCCAGACAGTCTTGTAAACCCGACGTTCACCATGGCGATTGGTGAAGTGGAGGTTCCACATGGCATCCTCTTTGACGGCTGTCATGAAAGCATCAGTGACCAGCACACTCAGGTTGAACATCCGGAGACGTAGAGGATCCTTCTTCGCTTCGATGAAGGCTTCGATGTCAGGGTGATCACACCGCATGGTTGCCATCATGGCTCCACGACGGCTGCCAGCACTCATGACTGTCCGACACATTGCGTCCCAGACATCCATGAAAGTCAGGGGACCAGAAGCATCAGCGTCCACACCTTTGACAGGTGCATTCTTCGGACGCAGAGTGGAGAAATCGTAGCCGATCCCACCACCTTGCTGCATGGTCAGAGCAGCTTCTTTCAGCATGTCAAAGATGCCGCCCATGGAGTCAGGGATGGTGCCCATGACGTAGCAGTTCTTGGTATGCACCCCTTTTCCAAGTTGAAAACTGCCAGTGGTAGGAACACTTGGGCAGTAGACAGGCTCTGGGTCATTAAGGCCAAACACACTATCAACCTTCCAAACCATGGGAGATGGTTTGAAGTTCAGAAGATGATGTTCCATAAGAAAGTCTTCAGGGATCATCGTCCACTTATGAAAAGTCACGTTGAAGATTTCTTTGTTACGTTGACCATAGTTTGTAGTTGAAGCAAGTTTGGAAGAGTAGGCAACTTCCATTCCTGCAATAGCACCAAACTGTTTAAGCCAAGTGACTTCGGGTTTCCCACAGGCAAGACTGGGTTTTCCATCACGGGTATCAACACACCCATCAGTGGCAAACCATCCACGAAGAAATCCTGTCATGTATTCAACAGTTTCTCCGGAAGGCAATGCTTTCATATCCTTTCCGTTGGTTCCAAAATAAATGGACTCACCCCCGAGACTCAGAGGAGTAGTTTTAACCCATGTGGAGAAGAATGGAGACAAGCTGTTTTTGCTACCACAAAGGCGGATACGATATTTGGAGCCGTAATCTTTGGACCCATCACCGTAGACCATTCCATGTTGAACACCTGAAATGTAATCATCAGAGTGAAGCACATCTTTACGAATGACAGTCTTCAGCTTCATGTTGGTTAGAAGATTGTCTGTCGTTACTTCTGTGTTATCTTCAAGAAGCCAGCGATGGTTGTCGGTTGTATCTACAGAATACGACTGACGGTCGTTGTAGCCTCCTGTGAAGACAACAGTTCGAATTGGTTGGGATTCAAAAGAATTGACCATGGAGATTACCCAATTTCCATTGCCATCCAGAATGTGAACATTCTGTCCAGCAATTTGCTCAATAGGGGTAAGACCGTATTCCATAGTCAGGATGAGGGTTGATCCTGCAAGACAGTTGAACAGGGTCACATTACGACCTGAGCCAGCACCAGCAGTGATTCGTCCAGCAGGCAAGAACTTGAAGTCTTCCAGCACATTGTAGAAGTCAGCTTCACGCTGTTGAACCAAGACAGGATCAACGATGAAGGGATGATCGAAACCATACAATTCAGGTATGCTGTTGGCACAGGCTTTGGCGATCCGACGCCAAGTGTCTTCGACAGTGAGATCATCCGGGATGTCCGGATTCGGAGTCACCAGTTTGTATTTCTCGTCCCAGATCTGAAGGGCGATGGGTTGATTGAAGGGGGTATTGGACATGGTATCTCCTAAGTCCTTGGGTGTCAGGATGGGAAAACAGAAACCCCTACCGACAGGGACGTGCCAGTAGGGGTCTCACTCTCTATCGAGTCGATGCAAGCAACTCAATAGACAGGTTTGGTTTAGGGGAAAGTTCCCCAGAATTTGGCAGACGCAGGAAGCCAACGCTTCCACATGGTATCGAAGTAGCAATTCTCCCATGCGTATTCGAACATGGGTGCGATCTCTTCGGCAGTGAAGCCACCCAAACCACAGCCGACTTGAGTCACTTGAAACTCCAGCTCTTTGTGGTCGTAGGCATACTTCATGAATTTCTGGACATGGACATTCACCTCATCAAGACTGATGGGGGTGATGTTGTAGCCCTTCGTAGGCAGGGCATAGCAAGCCCCTGTGGGGCCTTCTCCTACGCCATACTCAGCGCCCTTGTGGACAGCAGCGAAGCGTGCTGCACCGGCTCCGTGGATCCCAGAGCGATTGCTCCCGAATACGAAGATCATGTTCTTGGTGTCTTGCATTTGACGATGCCCTTTCAGAGCCAGATGACTATCAAAAAGGCAGAGTCAGCTCAGGTGAACATGTTCTTCTGAGCTTCGAATACATCGACACTGATGCCCAGCTCCAGAGCTTTGGCCACAATCATCTCCTTGGTTCGCTCCCAAGAAGGATCCTTGGTCATCCAAGGATGGTAGATTTCAGCGAAGTAGTGACACTCCAGCCGGTCAGCAAAGCGAAGCCATTCAGACTCTTCTTTGGTCAATTCAAACTGAGGGATCTTATGGTCCATGGCAAGTTGTTTTTCAGCATCTGCATGGTTCTGACCGATCTTAGGGTACACCCGCTTGAATGGGTAGCTCAGATCTCCTGCCCATTTTTCACCACAGTCATGGACAATAGCTTGAGCTATTAGATTCCGAGATGGGTTCGGGTGTAGCTTGAGGATGATAATGGCTACTCCCCAGCTATGGTCAGCATCAGTCTGATGGAGACGGCCCATGACTGGGTTGGTGTGATACCGGACGGTCTGTCCGGTAGCATGTGCTGTGCGAGCATTGGTCATATGTGTTCCATCTTTCTGCGAGGACGCCAATAGTAGACGGGCTGCCTTGCGTTGTTCTCTTCGTGGGCATTGAAGATGTCCACACTGATCTGTGCCCGATCCTCATCGCGGTCAGATTGGATCACAACTTCTTGTGACCCATTCCTTTTGCAGACGAGAAACATCTCGCCACGCATGATGGCCCGACCCTTGTCGAAGTAGATGATCTCCGAAGGAGGGTCAGTCCTTTGGACGTAATCGACAGTGGTTGGGTCAAACTGCTGCGGCATTAGCCACCTTCGGGGGTTGGATGCGATGGCCCGGAGAGAACATCGGCAGGGGACGACCAGAACGCATGGTCTGGTGGATAACGGCCATCAAACGAGCCTTCGATTCCTGCTTCTTCATCCTCTTGAACTCGTACGAGTTCAGGAAGGTCTTCTCTTCCTCTACCATGAACGGGAGTGCCATTGCTGCGTAGCTCACAGTGTTGAGCAGGATGGGTCGGAGCGACATCAGATGCCTTTCTGGATCTCTGGATCCTAAGCTGTTGATTTTTCTTGTGAGTTACCATCTGAAGATGGTCCTCGTTGACACACAAGCGGTTGTTGCACATGTGGTCGATTTGCTTCTTGCCCGGAACGAACCCGTTCTTGTTGGTGAATGCAACTATGTGAACAGCCACAGTCTGTCCGTCAAGAGACATTCGGGGGTATCCACCCCCTCTGCCATCTCCGGAATGGGAGCCAGTCCAGATGTGACACGGACTGGGCACGCTATTGATCTCGAATCCCATGTGGACAATCGAGATGTTGGAAGAGATCTTCTTCCCGATGTCAGTCCGTCTGCACATGGATCAGAACTGAGCCAAGACCACACGCTGACCTTCGAACACACGAGCAGACTGGCTGCGAGTGTCGATCTCGGTCACGGTGTAGAGGTTGCCAGAATTGGAGAGCAGCAGCTCACCCTTCTTGATCTCCACACCTTCCGGCAGGAGATACTGGGTCTTGTAGTTGTTCCCACCCACAGCCTTGACGGCAAAGGTTTTCGGAACGACTTCGGCCAACTGATGCAGTTCGAAAGCACCCACGGTGCCATCATCGAATTCGATAGCCATCAGACCTTGGGTCGTGAGCTGCATGAACTTGCCGATCATCGACGAGCCGATAAGTTGGTAACGCTTTGACATGGTTGGACCTTTCACAGGTTTGCCATCCCACCGGACGAAGCCATAGTGAGGACGGGTGTAGGTTGAATGGGCACATTCCGGATGTCTCAGATCTTCCGGGAACGGATTGGCTCCGTATTGGGCAATGACCTTATTGTCAGGGGTCAGACCAATTACGGTCATGGGAGTCCAGCCTTTCGCAAGACGAACGATGTCTCCCACTCGATGACGCGGATAATTCACGGGTGTCTCCTTGGTTTGAGGGGTGGTTGTGAAGCACATTTCAGGGCTTCCAAAGGTGGCCGTAGCAGTCGCTCTTCGCTTCACTGCACTACAGAGGCTTCACAACCAAAAAGAAAAGTCGCCATGGAAGAGGGCATCATTCCATGGCGACTCGCAACGCTCTAGGCTTGCATTCTAAGGATGCAAGTCCGTAGGCTTGCTACTCGGCGTCCTTGATCTTCTGCTCTTCAGCATAGGTCAGACCAAGGGCATTCCAGCTCTTCTTGCTGGCCGACTTGAACAGCTTCATCGCATTCAGGTCGGTCTCTTTGAAGCCCCCCAGAACCCAGCCGTTGTAGAGCTTCCGCATCTGTTCGGCCTTGGTGGTCTTGGGAACTTCGCTGGATTGAACCAGCTTTGCAAAGTCTTCGTCGCTCACGGGAGCCTCCGTCTGTGTGAGGTTGCCGATGATAGCGGGTGCCATCTCAGCAGTGGTCTCCAGAGCCTCTTGACCGACTTCCTCTGCCTCGTTGGGAACGGGAGCAGTGGTTGCAGGAGCAGCTTCCTTCGCAGCCTTGTAGGCATCGAAGTTGTGCTTCTCCATCCAACGCCCGATGGAACGGGACGAGGTCTCGAAGCGGTCAGCCACTTGGTTCTTGGACACACCAGAGAGAAGGAGATCGAATGCCTCGATCACTTCAGCCGGGATGACCACAGGAGTGGCTTCAGCCACAGCAGCACGGGTCACAGCAACCACGTCACGCTGGGGTTGAGCACTGGTAGCACCCTCAGCAAGAGACGTGCCAGAGGACATAGCTACGGGGATCACAGGGGCCTTGGGCTGGGTCTTACCCAGTTGAGTGGTGGACAACATTTCGCCATGGTTTCCGACTTCAACTTCTTCGAAGGCGACCACATGGGTTCCTTCGACGGCCTTTTTAATCAGATCCTTGAGCTGTTCATCGTTGGTTACATGCGTGCCAATGTTCACGGTATTGTGAGCAGTGGCACTAAGCACACCAATGATCTCGTAGGAACAAACACGAGCCTTGGTATCTTCACCCTTGGGAACAGCGATGAAGTCTTCCGGGTTGACCAGAACGATCAGGGTATGGGAACCACTGAAGCCCTTCATGTAACCAAGGTTGGCCACATGCAGACCGGTCGAACAGGAGTTGTGACGGCTGGAATCAACCAGATCCACCTTCATCTTGACCCGAGTGCCGACACGCTGCTTCACTTTGCCGGTGTAGCAATCGACGAAGTAGCCCCTCTCAGCACCAGTCTTCACACGCTTATAGGCGATGATCCGACCGTCATTGGTCAGGGGCATCTCAGACTGCTTGATGAACTTCATCAGGTCTTCACCCGAGTGCTTCCGGGCATCCAGCACAGGAGCCAGACGCTTCAGGAAGTTGACCACCGAAGGTGACTTCTCTTCCACAGCACGTTTGATGTGGCCGGTCAGGTTCTCGACATCAGGGACGATGATCTTTTTCTCACCGACAGTGACTTCAACAGCCACCTTGCGAGGGTAGAAGATCCCTTGGACTTCACGTCCGTTGATGATCTGAGTGACCACGATCCCTTCCGATTCCAGATCGGCAGGCAGGATGGCCGTGATCCGGGAGTAGTCGTTGAGGTTGATCTCAACAGCACCCAGACCTGACAGCTTCGGAGTCAAGAACTCCGAAATCTTGGCAGTGTCGTAGTCCCCATCGTTCTTGATCTCGATGAGTTCCCCAGTAATGGTGAAGAGCGTGATCTTGTCGCTCGACACCAGCATGGAGACGACCTGTTTCTTCATGTCGTCCATTTGGTTTCCTTTGTTCAGTGGAGGAGTTTCATTGCTGCAATGATCTTGTTTACCATCACATCGCGGTCAGCAGGTTTGGTGGAAGACCAAAGAGAGGAGATCGCACTGGAATTGCCGAAGATCTTGGTCTGTTTGCACATCTCTTCGATGTTCTGACGCTTTGGGTCGATCTTCCAGAGTTGTTCCAGTTCGTCTTTCACCTTCTTTTTCAAAGCCTTGAGCGGGTAGTAGTCCGCACTGGCCAGAAGGTTGTATCCCTCAGACTCATACCAGAAGTCTTCGTCCTTGGGATCCACAGGTTCCATGCCCAGCTCAAGCTGCATCAGGGGATGACGAAGCATGTCATCCGGGAACGAAGCCAGAGTGGCAATCTGGGAGGCACGAATGATGTTCATCATCCGGTTCTTGTCGGCAGACACAGTGTCATACCATTGGATCACACCCTCATAGAGAGGGAATGCTCCTTGTTTGATCAGACCTTCAGCCGTCTTGGTGTTGGTGACGGTCACAGTCTTGGGATGCTTCTTCAGGAACCAATAGACAAGCCCACGATCAGGTCGCTCATTGGAGTTGTAACCACGGATGGTTGCCAGCGTGGCATAGAAGAAGTGAGTCGGATCCGGGTATTGGTCATTCGGATTCTGGCTCTGCCAAGAGTCACTGTTTCCCGGAAAAAGGCGAGCATATATCGGGACGGTCTTCACCTTGGGGGTGTAGACTTTCTTCTCTGGTTCAGTGCCTTCGACGACAGTGAATCCCTGATTCGTGAGGATTTCCAATGCCTTCTCGTAGGCTCCCCTCCGTTCATGGACAACGTAACCGGGGATGAGACAGCTCACATTATTTCGGTAACGCCATCCACGTTCCAGACAATCGTTGTTGCTGGAAACCACAGAAGGAATGGTCGAGTTCTTCAGGGTCGCAAGGGTCTTGGCGATGAGGACCATCTTGTCCATCATCAGGAAGTCCAGCTCTTCACCATTCTTCCGTTTCCAGATCCGTTCCAGATCTTTGAAGCGAGCATCCTTTCGCTTCAGCTTGGAATCTTCAGCTTTGATGTGGTGATGGTGTCCAGCTTTGTAGGTGGAGATGCCATGACGAGTCTTGTTCAAGTTTGCTTTGGTTCGCTCTTGGATCACAGGTTCGAAGTCGTTCTCGTAGCACAACCGCATCTGAGGATGCAGAGTGTCATCATTGGGAAATGCCTTCTGCATGTCCCGGACGAAGAGCATCTGGTCACGAAGAAAGCGACCAGCATAGATCTCTGTGATAAAGTCTTTGACCCCACCAGACCGGTTGGTCAGGAGTAAGTCTTTGTTCTGAAGAGCCAGCCAAGCCAGATCCTTGTTGTTCGGATAGGCTTCGATGAAAGCACGCAGAAACATGGTCTTCCAACGCTGAGGCCCGATGTAAGACCGGATGGATGATGTCTGGTTGACGATCAACTGAGCAGAGATCTTCCAGACATCTTCTCCGATGTCATCAGGACGGGTCTCCATGATCTTGGGGATCATGTGGTGGCGGATGGGCTGAGCATGTTCATAGAAGCCGAAGTTTCCCACTTTGATGAAAGCGAAGTGAGCCTGAATGCCACGAGCTTTCTGAAACTCAAAGTAGTGCTTCAGAGCTTCTCTTGCTGCTGGCTGGAAGGTTTGTTGGAACTTCTCAGTGCAGCGTTCAAAGGTGCCCTTCACAGTTTCCTTGGACTTGTCACCCATGTTCAGACCTTCCCGGTTGGGAAGAGGAGTCAGGGTGTCAGGAGCAAAGCCGACGAAGATGTCCTTCTTGTCAGCCCAAAGCTTCATGAAATCATACTCTTGCGAGTATTCTTCGTTCTTGGGGATCTGGTAGCGTACGCCACCATAGACAGCCCAGACATTCCCACCTTGGTGCTCGTCATCTACCATGTAGCTGCCAGCCGGAAGCGTCAGTGAGTCAACGAACTCATCAGGTTCATCAGCATTGTGGATCATGGCTTTGATCCCACTGAGGAACAGGATGTCCTTGACGTATTCATAGGCACGATCCATGTGGCCAGCCTTCAAGGGGACTGTGACCATCAGGCCAGTCTCTGTCGTGGGAACACGAATCAGAGATGTCATCCCCGGCTTACCGCCATTGGAGTCAGAGACTCGGGAGATGAGATACATGTTCTTCATACCACCGAAGTGGGAAGTCACCGTGAAGGTTTCGGTGTAGGCGAAGGGGGATTTGGAACCAAGACCGAAACCACCGGTCTGATTTTTCTGACCACGTTTGGTCGAGCCACCATACATGCAGTAGATGTCGTGCATGTTGTCATCGTTCTCACCCGGCTCGATCCCCGGACCATAGTCACGGATGATCAGACCAGAGGTGTCGTTGATGTAGATGTCGATGGGCCGGTGCTGGCAGTTGCCCATACGATGAGCATCCCACGCATTGAACATGACCTCTTGGATCATGGTGCGAAGTGGATTCTGGTAGAAGCCGGTCGAGAGCATCGACATCAGCATGGGGTCATCACTCACGCCAAAGCTGCGAGTGGTAGATTTCTGTCCGACCAGAATATCTGTCTGCGTCAGCTCAGCGGAGTTCATCACTTCCATTGGTTCAGTCCTTTGATTTCACGGAGGAAAGGGTGGACCGGGAGACAGGACTCGAACCTGCAATCTCTCAGAAGCAGAACAAATCTTGCGACCGAACGTCTTTCCTTGCTGGTTTCCCAGTTTGTTAAACGACTCCCAGATAGTGTGGTCTTGGTGTCCCTACGGGCAAAGAACAGGCCCCGTCCTTTTAGAGATTCATCACCTCCGTAGCCTTTGCTAAGGTGTCTTTCCAACCCTTCGCAGTTCACTCCTTAGATGATGCGTTGTCCCACGACGGCAGGTTGAGCAACATTCCAAGACCGAAAAGAAATAGTCCCCGGTTTACGCCGGGGGCTTTTTGGTTTCGGTGCCGTAGCAATGGTCACAAAGCGTTCTGCCGCCTGAGTCCTCGTTCCAACCCATAGACATATTGCTGCCCGGCTGTTGACACTCATCGCATGTATTGACAAACTCCATGCACTCATCACATTCGTCGGGGTCAAGTTCACCGGAACAAAACCTACCCGAAATAGCGCCGCATGGGTGCGATCCTTTCATCACTCACCCCCGATCTTGGTATTCTTCCAATGCGCGGCGTCTGCGTGGGCTTGGGCGTTAGTCATTGGTCTTTCCTCCCAATATGCGACCGCAATTCAGCCGGGGTGACAATCCCCGCGCCCGTCGATTGCCAAGACAGCGCCCCGAATTCCCATCGGAATCTATCATTGTCTAGGACGTAACCAACGCCACCTTCCAGAAATGATTCAACAAACTCTGGGTGCGCGCTTAGGACCGACACAAATAGACCGGCAGTTTCGCAGGCACCTATTCCGGCATTTTCTGCGAAGTCGCTGGCTATCTCGGCAATCCGTGCAATTGTTTGTGATGGCGTCATTTGCGGCCTTTCTGTTTCCGCGCGGCTTTCACCTTGGCGCGTTTTGATGCGGATGGTTTAGGCTTAGGCTTGTCCAGATAGTCAACGCGCACAGGCGGCAGGTTTGGCAGCGATGCCAGCGCAAGCAGGGCGCTCGATGTAAGCATGATTTTGCGGGCGGTCATGGGCGGGGGTCCTTCTCGAAATAGAAGACGACAGGTCGGGAAGTGATCTCGATCAGTCCAAATCTGACGGCAGCGCGGAATATCGACTTTTCGCGCGCCACAATCTCTGCTGCGCGGCCCAGCAATTTGCGCCACTCATCAAGGCTATAACCGCCCTTGTGCAGATTGCATGGATGGCAGGCGGGCATCATATTGGCGACGGTATTAAGTTCTGGCCGTATCATGCGGCATTCCGCTGCTGGCAGGCGCTTTCCCCACGGGTCTGTCGTGATGCGTGTCACGGGCTTAATGTGGTCGGCTTGCATCTTATCCATGATGCACCCGCAATAACCGCAGCGGCCACCAAAACGAGCCTTCAAGGCATCACGTTGTTTTTTCGAACCGGTCCAAACTTCGCCGTCCATCACACCACCCCCACCAGCTTGCCGATCTTGGTATTCTTCCAATGCGCGGCGTCTGCGTGGGCTTGGGCGGCGGTGATTGCGTTTCGGTCAGTCATGGGGCTTCCCTCCTTGGGCCAAATGATCTGCGGCGTCCTGGCAATGGTTCATGTCACCTATTACCGCGATTTCTCGGTTGGTTGCCCTGCAATAAGTGCAGGCGTTTTCGCCATGTCCATAGGGCGACGGAACCCAGTGGTGGGGCGTCTTGGCGATGATTGCATTGTGTTCGGTCATGTCTTTGGCTCCTTGATTGCTGCCAGGGCGGCGTCTGCATGCTCACATGCTTCGTGTTCTTCACGCCACCTCTCCGTGTCTTGGC
>OFRC01000008.1_pt1 | contig 70809 bp, 88 predicted proteins | sample 1543051 | NCBI WGS metagenome assembly OFRC01 (sample SAMN07774231, study PRJEB24372) | wastewater metagenome
GAAGAAGAAATATATTCATCTAAAAAATAAAAGAGATAAAAGAGAAAGAAATAAAAATACTGCCGCCCAACTGAAAATTGGCGAACCTGACGCGAAACTGACAAGCACATGTCATAGAAGATCCTCCATGACATGTGCTTATGTCAATCGACTAGCTCGTCGTAGGTCGCGCGCTTCGCAAACTCACCGATCGGCAGTGCATCACGTATCGTCCGCTTCGTAGCCGTCGCCACGCCGTCGTACTTCTCGGCCTTGGCAAGGTCTGCGGCACGCCCTGTGGCTGCCGCCTTGCGGTCCAGGGCGTTGTCCTTGGCGATGCTCCGGTTGAAGGTCTTGATGCCCTTCTCGACCTGTTGCGCAGCCGGGCCAAGCAGCTCCGTCGGACCCCACTGCAGCACATCCACCCCGAGCTGCGGTACGCCCAGCAGGCCGGCCCGCTGCACGCCGGAAGCAAGGTAGTCACCCGGCCCCCACTTGCGCTTCCACGGTGGTTCCTCGCCGCCGTTGGAGAGGATGCCACGCAGGAAGTCGGCAGCGATCATCATCGGGACATAGGTCAGCACGAGGTTGAAAGCCGGATCGTAATTCCCGTGTTTGCCCTCCAGAATCGCCCGGTCGATGATCGTCTTGTGGAAGGCGTAGGTGAATTGCTTCATGTGAAAGAACAGCGCATAGTGCGGGTCAGAAGACCACACCGGGCGCATCGCCGCGTTCGGGCGCAGCATGCAGCTGTCCACGTACTTCATCAGGGCGTCCTGAATGCGCCGGTCGGTGAAGTCCAGCTTCCCGTCGCTCGTCAGCGCGATGTCGCCCTTCTTGTAGCCGGTGCCGAACAGCTCTTCCATGTAGCGTTGGCTGTGCTCGCCCGGGTTCGTCAGGTGCCGGGTGATGAACCCGATGCCCGAGGCCATCGCGCCGACGCGCGTGCCTTGGGTGAAAGCCTCGACACCGTTGATGCGGAACAGGCGGTCGTTCATCTTCTTGGCGAACTTGCCGAGGAAGACCGAGCTGTACGCGTCACCCATCTGCGACAGGATGCCGTTGGCGTTGACGATACCGAGGTTGCGGGCCAGCAGCGACATCTCGTCCGTCGCCTGCGTACCACGCCAGCCATGCACCGCGCCGACGGCCCCGCGCTTGAATGTGTCCCACGCGTCGTTAATCGTGCCGCCACGCACCAGCACGCCGAGAGGGTCGGCGAACTGGCTGAAGAGCGACATCCACAGCAGGCGCATGTTCTGGTAAACGATCGTGTTCGCTTGGAAGGCCCGCCACTTGGCATTGACGTCGTAGCCGAGAGTACCCTCCATGGCCATCACTGCCTTGTACGGGTCGTTCATTTCCGCGACCAGCGCCTTGGCCAGCTTCGGGTTGGTCTTGGCGATCTCCGCGATGAAGTTGTGCAGGGTCGGGCGCCGGGGGCGCTCGACGTCCTTGCCTGCCTTGATGTCTGCAAAGAACTTCTTCATGTCGGCAGCGTACTTGTCCATCACCGTCTTGCGGGCGGTCTCGAGTTCCTTACCGCCGCCCTTGCCGAACTTGTCTGCCTCGATACCGGCAGCTTCCACCAGCTTGTCCTGCAGCAGTTCGCCGCCGTTGCCGAAACGCCGGGCGTACTCGGCACGATGCACGGCGTGCCCGACGTAGGTAGTCAGGATGTGGATCGCGTCTTTGCTCTGGAAGCCTTGGAAGCGCTCGTCCGTCAGGAAGCCCAGCTTGCGCGCGTTGGCTGCCTGCATGTACGGGGTGAAGCCGATGCTGGCCTCGGTCTCGGTCAGCGCGTCGGCTCCCTTGTTGGCGGCGATGCTCTGTTGAATTGTCGCCGCCTCGACAGCCGACATGTCCTTCCCGGTTGCCTTGTGGTAGTCCTCGCGAACCATTTTGGTGAACTCGTAGGCGTTCTTCTGCACCGCCTCGACGTCCCACACGCGCGGGAAGTAATTCTTGCGCTTCTCCACCGGCACGCCCGCTTCGTCGAGGTAGTCGTACATCTGCTTGAAGAAGCCCGTCTTGCCGTCGCCGTCCTTGCCGACCAGCCGCTCTTGGATGGCCCGGATCTTCGCGTCGCTCGACAGCTTGAACCCCGGCGTCTGCAGCCCTTCAAGTACCAGTGCAGTGTCTTTCTCGTCAGCGCCGGCGAAGATGCCCTTGATGCGGTTGAGCATCTGGTCTTCCTTCTGCTGCCGTGCCGACATGAAGCTGATGCCGCCTTTGTCGCCCGGGGCGTTGTAGAAGATCTCGGCGATCTCCTGCAGCGCCTTGTTGCCGCGTCCGCGTAGCACGCCGTCGGCGGAGTACCCGGCGCGTTTCATGGCGGCGACCAGTGGCAGGCTGGCCTGCTTGACAGCGGCGTACAGCGCGTCGTTGCGGGCGACGTCTTTGGCCAGCACTTCGGCGACGGCGTTTGGCTCGCTCATCTTGCCGTTGTGGAAGGCCTGCATGATGGCTTCGGCCTTCTGGTCATTGCTCAGTACGCCGAAGACCTTGCGGAACAGATCGGCTACCTTCTTGAACCACGACTCGGTCTGGTCGCCGACCTTGAGCTTGCCGGCTGCCCAGAGCTGGAACATGTAGGCCACGCGCTCGTGCTCGGAGCTGTCGAGCTGCTTCATGATCGCCGCCCGGTTCGGTTCATTGTGGAAGAACTGCTCGAGCTGGCGGCGGATCGGCGCACCGGCGGCGGCGCGTGAGAGCACCTTGGCGGCGTCCGGATTGCTGTCCATCAGGCGCTGGAAGAACTCGTGCATTGCCTCGTGGTGCGCCTTACTCATCGGGTTGGCAGCGTTCAGCGACAGCTGCACGAAGGCCTTGCCGTTGTCGCGATACCACTGGCCAGATCCGGCGGTGGCCTTGCCCTTCTTGTCGAGTAGCACCTTGGCGAACTCGACGGCGACGTCGGGACCGAGCACCTTCTCGACGTAGTCTTCGACCGCCTTGATTTCCTCGGGCGTTACTCCGGTGCCTTCGGGCCGCTCTGCATTTTCTGATGCGGCACGCCCGGTGTCGGCGTGATCACGATCCCGTACTTCTTCGCGATCTCCCACTGCTCTTCGGGTGTGTAGCTCTTTCGCGACGTAGACTTGGCCGTCTTCAGCTGCGCCAGCAGCTGCACGTTTGTCAAACCCTTTGCGCTTTTCTCCGGCGATTGCAGCGCGTTGTCCTTCTGAGTCTTTGGCATTTTCAACTTCCTTCACGAATTTCGAAATCTTAGGCGACTCGGCTTCCACCAAGGACGGGAACATCTTCGTCATAGCAAACAGCTGAGCGAACACTTCTCCCGCGTAGACATTGTCTTCCAGTTTGTGATGCAGCGGGTACCGGAATTCAGTCCATACCCCGCCCTTCGCCAGCAGGCGTTCCATTTCGTCGACCAAGTCGCCGTTCCAATCCATTCGACCAGACAGATACGAAGCGTTCGCGGGTAGTCCGTTCACCGTGACCGAATAGTCAATCTTGTGCGCGGCCTCGTGCAGGATGGAAATCAGAAACTCGGCCTTCGCCGCGCTGTTGCTTGCTCCGTCCATCGCTGCCGCAAAGGTTCTCGCGGCACTCATCCCGACGGATATCACGTCGTGGCTCGGGTCATACAGCATGAACGCTTTTTCGTCGTTCTCATGGATGACGAACATGGTGTCTTTCACCGGGTAGTCACGGCGCAGTAAGAACTCGCGGATTGCAGCAGACATCCGGCGAACAAAGGCGCTATTCTGATCTTCCAACCCGAAGAAATCGTATTCCTCGTGGCTTTGCGACTCCATGAACTTCGAGAATCGCTTGGTCGGTAGCGCCTCCGCCTTTGCTGCACCGAACAGGTGCCATAGCTCCGTGAATTGCTTTTCTGTCTGCTGCTCTTGGTCGCGAGTCAGCGTGAATACGCCGGCGCCGAGGGACTCAGTGTGCAGCGCCTTCAGCTTTCCGTACGCCGACCGCAACTGCGCCTTGCGCAACTCCGTCGTCTCTGCCTTGCCCTTGTCGGCCAAGGTGCTCAGCGCGCTGGCCAAGTAGCGCTGGAACTTTGCTTCCAGCCGTGTCATCTCCTCCGGGTCGAGGCGCTTGATGAACTTGTTCTTTTGCGCGGCCTTACCAATCGCAGTCGTGACTGGCTCGAAGTGGTTGGCCAGCCCCGGCGACACCTTGCCGGCGGCAGCGATCTTGTCCAGCAGCGCCAGCATCGGCTTCGTGAAGTCGCGCCCGGTGACGCCGGACGGCACCGTCATCTTCAAACCCCGCACAACCAGTTCCGACAGCTTGCCGGTCGGCGGGCCGCCGCCTTCGCCCGGCTTGCCGCGCGGGTGCAGGGCTTCGCCCGTGCTCTCGTCGTGGGTGCGCACCTTGCGCTCCGAGGCAAGCTGCGACGCTGCCGCCATATCGGCGACCTCGCCGTCGGCGCTACCAGCCATGTCAGACTTGTCGCCGCCTTCCAGCGCCTGCGCGAATCCGTTGGCCGGCGACTCGAGTTCTGCGCGGGCTTCGATGGCTTCCTCTTCCAGCGCCTCCGCCTGTGCGAACAGATCATCGGCTTCCTGCTCCAGCTCTTCGGCGCGCTCTTTCAGCTTGTCCTTCTTCGCGCCGGCCGGCAGCTTCGCGGCCCGGGCCTTGATTGCATCGGCCTGCTTCTGCTTTGCTTCTGCGTCAGCCTGCGTGTCCTTGAAGTCTTGCTCCAGCTGCTCCAGCGCCTCCATCGAGGTGGCGTAGTCTTTCTGGGCATCGAAGCCGCTCCGCCCGGCGGCGCGCTGGCCGTGGTGGATGTACTGGGCCTTGCCGCCCAGCTGCCCGAGCTTGAAGAACTTGCCGAAGGCACCGAACACATCCGACTCGTGCGCCGCCATCGCCTTGATGTTGGCGTACTGCTTGCGCAGGGCATCCTTCTCCTCCGGTGTCGCCGTCTTGGCAGCTTCGGCGATATCGACCAGTTGCTGCTTGAACTTCTCCGGGAAGCTGTTGCGGTGCTCGGCCGACTGCAGTTGCTTCAGCTCCGCGGCCGTCACCTCGCTGCTGTCGGTCTGCGGCGTGTGTAGGGTCTGCTTCTTCGTACCCTTGCCGCCGTTGTAGACGTCGATCGCCTTGACGTCCGGGTTACTCAGGATGGACGACATGCCCATCGAGAAGTGACGCAGCATTTCTGCGGCTCCGCCATTGCGCGTCGCCTTGACGTCGACGTTCTCGCGCCCGCGCATCTCCTTGATCAACTCGTGCGAGGTCATCGTGATCTCGCTGCCGTCCTTCATGTGCAGGGTAAAGCGCCCTTCGCCGCGGTGGTTCAGGTTCTGCTTGGCGAAGAAACCCTTACCTTCCACGCCTTCGACCGAGGTCAAATTCCCGAAACCTAGCTCCTGCAAGGCTTTCCGCTGGGCCTTGAAGTCCTTCTGGCCGAGCGCGGCGCGCAGCTGCTGGGCCGTGCCGAGATCGACCTTGGTCGCCGTGTCCTTGACCGTCTTCTTGCCGAGACGGACGAGGTCGCTCGTCTGCAGGTCGAGCTTGTCGCCGGCCAGACCAACAGCGCCTTCGGTAACGTGCAGCATGCGCGCCGGGTGGTTCTTCAGTTCGTCGACCGTCACGCCCAGCTGCTCAGCCACGTCAGCGCGCGGCACACCGGCGACGGTAGCGTACTCGTCCGGGGTCAGGCTGCGGACGTCCTCGCCCTGCTCCTTATGCTTGGACAGCGCGTCGTGGTAGCGAGCGGTGATCTCCTTGCGCACCTTTGGGTCGGCGTGGCCGAGGTTCCACATGCCGCCATCGGCGCCGCTGCCGTGGAAGCTCTGGCGCGGGCCGTTGTCGAACACCGTGCGGTTCTCGGGGGAGACGCCCTCCTCGTTCTCGACCTTGCTTTCTTCCTGCAGCGCCGGGCGCTGGGCACCGAGCGCCTCCAGTACCTTGTCCACGTTCTTCTCGCCGAACTGATCCTTCAAGGCGGTGTCGAACTTTGCCCGCTTCTCCGGACTCATCTCGGGGTACTTCGCCATCAGCTTCTTGATCTGCTGCGCGATGGCAATCGCTTCGTGCGGTGTCGGCTGATCGACGTCGAGGGCGGTATGGTTGCGCACGAGGTTGGCCATGGCGAAGTCGGCGTTCTTGCCCGACGACAGCGAGGCCTTGATGCGCGACATGAACCCGTCGTCAGCCTCCAGTTCGCCGCTGCGCACCAGCAGACCGTGCATGTTGCCCAGCGCCTCGGCGAGGTTCTCCGGCGTACCGAAGTCGTCCTCCAGCGCGTGGAGCGGCAGTTCTTCCTTGGTGCCGTTGATCAGGTACTGCTTGAGGTAGTTGTACAGCTCGGCAGCGCGGTCGGTGTTCTCCGGCTTTGCCAGTTCGCTGGTCGGCGGCAGGTACTTCTGCATCTCGCCGAAGATGTAGCGGTCAGCAGCGGTGAACTCCGCGTCCTTGCCTTCGCCGTGCAGGTCGCCGTAGGTATCCTTGGCGGCAGCGAGGAAGCGGTCGACGCCAGCTTTCGCTCGCTGTACGCTCTCGTGCTTACCGAGGGCGTCGCTCATGGCCGTCCATGCGTCGTTGGCGCCGGCGGCGACCTTGTCCTTGAAGGCGGTAGCCGCCTGCTTCAGGCTGTCTGCCGCGTCGCTGTTCAGGATGCTGTCGGCCAGCGCGCCAGCCTTCGAGTTGCGTTCTGCGTTGTCCTGTGCGTCCCAGTCCAGTACGGCGCGGTCGTCCGCCTGCGCCATACCCGGCGGCAGGGTCTTCGGCGCCAGCAGGCCTTTGATGGCATCCGTGGCGCCGCGCCCTTGCGCCCATGCCACGTCGGCGCCGCGACCGACCGTCGCTGTACCACCGCCGGCTGCCCAGCCACCGAAGAAGGATTCCTTAAGGTCGTGCGCGTCCTTGGAGGTGTCGCGCTGCGGGTTATAAAAGCCTTGCATCTTCTGCTGCAGCCCTTGCTCGACCGCCTCGGGCACACCTTCGGTCAGGGCCGACTCCGGCACGGCTTTTGCGACGTGCTTGGCGGCGTCCTTCATGGACGCCTTGATGCCGTCCTTGAAGACGTTCTTCACCGCCGCACCGGTGCCCATGGCCCGATTCAGCAGCAGAGCTTCCTCTGGCGCCTCCAACGGCGCGGTGACAGCGCCGTACAGCGTGGCAGCGGCCAGTCGCTGGCCCGGGGTGGTATTGGCCAAGATCGCCGGGTCTTCACGCAACGCACCAACGCCCTCGCCCATCTGCTGCGGGAACGAGGCGGCGGCGGCACCGACGCCTGTCTTCATCAGCGGCGACATGGCTGCGCCACGTAGACCATAGCGCGCCGCCACGCCGCCAATCACCGCCGGTACGACGTTCATGGCGTTCTCGCCCATCTTGCCGGCGACGTATGAACCGAGGTCGCCGACGCCGTTGACGTCGTCGAAGTTCTGCACCGGCATCGGGATCGCCGCGGCTTGCTGACGGTTCGCCGTGGCCCAGTCAAACAGCGGCTGTGCAGCCTCTGGATAGAGCGGCTCAAGCGTCTGACCGAGAGCGTCAGAGAGTCCGGCCGGCATAGTCAGCATGGAGCGGCGGAGGCCCGCCCCAAAAGCTGGCGTGCCTTCTAGGACGGAACGCTGTCCGACCGCGGCAAGCTGTGCCTCTTCCTCCGGCGACGCGAAGGTTGTCTGCGGGGCTGTCGGCGAGAACGTGCTGCGGATGGACGGCATATTTGCTCCTTGCGGGATTCTACTACTTGCGCTCGAGTTGTGTCTTGCGTAGCGCCGCCATGTCGTTGCTCTTCAGCGGCCCCATGTCGCCCTTGATGGCGTTAGCGCGAACCGTGCGCCCGCCGTTGAACTGGTACATGTTCCCGCTAACGCGCGGATCGAGTTTTGCTTCGAGTAGGTCGGCCACGCCGATCTTGTTGTCCTTGCCGCGCCAGCGTGGAAGTCCGAGGAACGAGTCGGGGTCGGTCGCCACGTCATTGAAATTCATCGGTCGCTCGCTCTGCAGCTCGGGGAACTCAGCAGAACGCCCGGTGCCCGATGCAGCATTGACTGCCTTGGTGTACTCATGTGCTGCCTTGATCGCCGGTAGCACCTTGCGTTTCTGCGCCATCGTCATCTTGTCGAAGTCGCCGGCGGTTGGGATTACGGTGCCGTCTGGCAATTGCTTGCCGCCGTAGGTATTCATACGAATGGCGTCTCGGAACTCCGTCAGGTCGTCGCCCTTGTACCCGGACTCCTCGACCAGCTTGTCGGCGTCCTCGACACTCGCCTTGTCCGCTGCAGCCTTCGCAGTTGCGGCGTGCGCGGCCAGCGTCTTGTTGAACTGGTCGGCTTGCTGCGCCTGCGCGGCGCGCTGGATGCTCCGGCCTTCCTTGGCGTCCGCCATCGTCGCCTCGTTGTGCGCGGCAGTGGTGCGGTTCTGCTGTTGCAGGATCTGCTGCTGGGCTTGGGCAAGACCCATTGCACGCTCGGCAGGGTCCGGGCTTGCTTGCAGGCGCTCAGCGCGCAGGCCGTCGAAGACCTGCACTTGCCGCGCCAAGTCCTTGGTCATGCGGTCGGCTTCCTTAGCGCGCAAGGCTTCGTTCTGGGCGTCTGTGTTGTCGAGGCCGGCCATCACATGTAGCTGGCCGTTCTTGTCGCGCCCGCTCGTCACGTCGCCGTTGATCGTACCGGTCGTTTTGAGACCGGACAGCCCGCGCCGCGTCACTTCCGCGTCGAGCTTTGGTGTGGCGGAGGCGACGGCCGCTGCCGGGGCTACGTAGTTATCTGGCGTGCTCATCTGCGGGGTAGTAGATGTCAACGCCGCGCGACTGGCTGTCTGCGCTTCGGCGGTCGGCGCTACTTCCGGTACCGCGGCGCTGCCGGTACCGCCGGGTTGGAACTCCGGCTTCTGCATGTAGTCGCCGCGCATGCCGGGCACGTTGTCACTGGCCCACTTGGCGGCGGCGTCAAGCCCAGTCGCCATGTTGTATTTGCCGCCAGTGGCCTTGTCGACCAGAGCATCTGCAACGTCTACGCCAGTGCCCCACCATGGGCCGGCGGCATACGCCGCCCCTTTGATGGCATGCGACACTTGTTCAGCGGGGATGTCTGAGGTCGCGGCGCCGTAGGCGTGTGTCCCGGCGCCGATGGCCCGCCCGGCGATATTCATAACGCCCGGTCCTGCAGGCTTCTGAGTAACGGGGGCCGGGCGATTAGCTGCCGCCTTCTCGGCCATGGCCGCGGTCTGGTCTGGGCGCAGCTGCGCGCCCGGCGCAGCATTGTTCACTTGCTGACGCAGGATTTCGTTCGGGACGGCCTTCTGGAACTTGTTCGGCTGGTTCAGCGTGCCGTAGTCGTCGACGAAGCCGCCGACGTTGAAATTGCCACGTAGGCCGCGATTGGGCGGCTTGCCGTTCGTCTGCTCGATGACGTCCTCGATCATGTCCAGCGCCTGCGGGTTCTGAGCGGTCTTGACCGGCAGCACCACGGCCTTCTCGCCGTCGGACACGTTGATGTGGTTGCCGGCGACCTTCACCGGGATGTCGTCGCTGGTGCCGGTGCCCTTGCCCTCGAACTCGAAGGTCTTGGCGCCGACCACGCCGCCTGTGGCGAGGTTGCTCAGCATGCGCTGGCGCTCGCGAATGCTGTTGATCGCGCCGCCAACAGACGGCTGCTGGACCGGCGCGGGCGTCGGTGCCGGGGTGGCAGCAGGCGCTGGTGCCGGTACCGGGGCGGCGTTACTCACGCCAAGGCTGGCGCGTGCGCCGGATAGTTTGGCGCGCTGGGCGTCGGTCAGGCCGTCGGCCCCGACAATGCCACCATCGGCAAAGGCGGGTTGCGGCGATAGCGAGTCGCGCAACTTACGGATACGCGTGTCACGCGCGCTGATGTCTTGCTCGAACGTAGTCTCCGGCGCAGGGGCCGGGGCCGCCGTCGGCGCCGGGGCCGTCGGCGCCGGGGCTGCAGCCAGCGCCGGTTGTGTCGGAGCGGGCGCCGCTTGCGCCGGATTCAGGAAGGCCTGACCGGGGTGATCTGCCTGCCGCTGCCGCTCGTCCGCAGCCCACTTTAACGTGCTGGCTTTGTTCAAGGCATCTGGGTCGTTGGTATATTGCGCCACATCCCCGGGCGACATGCCTTCGTATGGGTCCAGTATCCCGCCGACAGCCATGCACAAGCCGCGCTTGGTCTTTTGCTTGAAGTTCTTCTGTATATTACTCATGGTGCCGTCTTTCTATCTGGGTTCGTGAGAGTATACCAGAGTCGGTTACAAGTCTCCGCTCTGCGATACGGTTGTTCCGCCATTCGCTTGTAGCGATGCGCTGACGTGGATATTGTTGAACAGCGCCGTAGTCATTTGCGCGATAGACTGCGCCTCGGCAAGCAGCGCCTTCAGTTTGTCTTCGATCAATGTGAGGTCGGCCATCTGATTCTTCGCGGCTGCATCAAGCGCGGTGCTGTTGTTGTACTGCGCTACCTTGGAGATGACTTCTTGGGCCTGTGTGCGGGCACCGTAATACTGAGACACCGAAGAGATCAGCTTGCTCTGGGCGTCGTAGCCGATGTTGGTCAGGCGGGAAGTCATCTCCGGTGCCGATGCCAGCGCCTTGACGTACTCAACTGCGGAGTTCATTGCCATGTCGCGCAGGTCCAACAGCTTCTCGACGTTGAACTTCTGCATCTCCACCGACAGGATTGCCACCTTGCGGCTCGACTCAGCCATCTTGTCCTGTGCTTTCTGCTCGATTTGCAGAACTGCCGATGTTGCGGCATCCGGCGGAAGCGGGAAACGGCGGGATGCGAACTGCGCGATCACCGCGTCCTGAGCGCGCGTCTTGTCGGCCAGAATGCGTGCTGCGTCGTCGCCCCATATCTGCGCTGCGACGGTAGGCGGAAGCCCGGCCTCCGGGTTTGCAATCGCAGCCTGCAACCAGTCTTCGCATGCGGTGTAGGCTGCATTCTCGTCCGGGAAATAGGTATTGCGGAACGTGGTGAATTTGCCATCCAGCCATGTTGCAAGGTTCAGGTATTCTGTCGCCCACTTGTTGTAAACGTCGTCGACCGTAACGCTTGCCGGGATGGTGACTGTCGGCTCCGCAATCGTCGGAACCGTGACTGTGCCGGCCGATACGTGTGGCGCAGCCGTGATGTCAAGGAAGCCGGATAGCGCCGCGGCGATCTTGGCGGAAAAATCGGCCTTGGTCGTCTGGCCTTCAGTCCATGTCGCGTTGATGATGTCTTCCAATACCTGCATCGAGGCATTGGGAAGCTGGTATAGATTGACACCGGGCGTCGGCGAGCCGATGTAGTGCGACGATAGGTTGACGATGTCTGTCATGATTAAATCCTCCTGCCGGATGCAACCGGCGCAAAGCTGACAGAGGTCAGCGTGAAATCAGAACCTTCTGTGTTGTAGATTGATAGGTCATACCAGTTGGCACGTAGCCCCTTACCGGGATCAACACGCTGAATACGCATTTCCGCCGCGCTTGATCTTGCTTCGTATCGGTAGTCCTCGGCATCTGGTGTCGTAACGCGAAGCTCCATCGGTGTATCGGACGACACGCCAAGGTAGCAAGCCGGCAAGTGCTTGAGGTTTTCTGCGCCAAAGTCGTTCTTGCCGAGCGAGATGTGGGCATCGACCTTGCCCGTGCCCGACACAGAGAACAGCCCGGTAGTGGTCGTGATGTACCCACGCGAGTACGAGGTCGCCGGCCAATCCGTGTATTGCGTTGCAGCATTGTTTTCCAGATTCAGGCACCAGCCGCAGGACACAACGCGGCGCGTACCGTTGCTCTGAATTACCGCGGACGCCCCGGACGCTGGCGGAGTCAGGTCGATGTTGTCGATCATCAAATCCTTGACCATTCCCTGCGGGTCGCCGATGACGATACCGTGAGCGCCGAACCAGCCGACCAGCGGATTCTCCTTGTGCGGAACGACGAACGCCGTACCGGGTACAGCGCCATAGGGCAGCACATCCTTGACCAGTTCAACTGCGGCAAAGTCCGTACCAGCGAAGAACTGCGTAATGTCGCCATACGCCACATAGACACCCATCTGTGTCGGCACCACAAGATCGACAGCGGCGGGGAACGTGACGTACCCGTAGTCCATCGGAGCGCCTTCTGCCCGCTGCCGGCCGTCAATCGGGATGTAGTAGCCGGGGCGGGCCGGCGAGCCGAGGTTGATGCGGTTGCCAGAGACAGAACAGAGCCGCCCGTTCGCCATGAAGACCTGCGTTCCGGCAGGTAGCGGAGCCTCGAAGCGACCGTTGCTCTCGCGCAGCCGCGTAGGTTCGGTTGAAATGTCAACGACTCCGGAGCCAATCGCGTACTGGCCGATCCACATCGGGATCGAGCCGTTGACCGTCGAGAAGTACACATTGACGTGTGTAGCACCGGGCGACGCGCCGGGCGGGGTGACGCGGATGCCACCAACGGCAGACAGTGACGGGTTGCTGGACGCGGAGATACCGCCCTCTTCGCCGGTCACGTTGTTGTAGTAGCTGACGCCGACTTGGTACGCCCCGGCATAGAGTGAGCCGGCGATGCTCGTGCAGGCAGGCGCGCTCGGCGTGGCCAGCCCCCACGGGTACGCGGCTCCGCCCTCGATGCGCCCGGAGTCAGTGCCATTCGAGTAGTACAGCACGCCGTTGAATTCCGTCCAACTCAGCGGCGCATCAGCGTTCAGAACCTTGAACAGTGTCTCGGAGTAGGTGGGCAGGGTGATCGCGTAGATCGCCGTCCCACGGCGAAGGTACCCAGCCGTCGCGCTCGTCATGTAGAGTGAGTCGGCGTTCGTCATGGCTTGGACCAGAGTCGCAGCAGCGCGTCGACGCACCCTGCCGGCGTTGTCGATGTCGACATTTACCGCGTCGCGCAGCCAGTCGCCCTTGTCGCGGACGGACAGGGCGAAGTCCGGAAGACGGTTGTTGATCCCGAGAAACGGGCCGATAGGTTGTGTGTTCATGTTATGCCCATCCTACAAAGGTAAATGGTTTTCCTGAAAGCGTTACGCCGGACATGCCTTCGTGGATAGCAAAGTCGTCGCTGTGCGCGGCTTTGCCAAGCGATGATGATTTATGAAACACCACTACGGGAATGGTGTCGTAGGTGACGTTGAAGAACGCACCGGCGGACGGGACGATAACGGAATTCTGTACCCCATAGTTGCCAACCATAAGGTATGTATTTTGCGGTGCAGGGGAGGCGTCCCGGTTTGTAAACGCCACGGCTCCGGGAGAAAACGCACCGGTACCCCAATATCCAAGCCGCGCATCAACAGCTATGATTGTCCACGGCCCATTGAAGTACGGACGAACGGCGTGAGAGTAGAAGAAGGTTCCGCCTGTACGCTCCCTTGAGTGACCAGACTCAAGCGACGAATGGCTCTGCGATCCGAGCATGTACAGCGCCTCTGCGTCGTCAAAGGGCACTACTATAACGAATGCTGCGCTGTAGTTTTCCGAAGAAGTGAATGTTTCGTCCGTCCATGTTGATGCGGTTGGGCCCATCGAGTCGCCGAGATAGTTGGTCCTGTCGACATGCCCCGTAACTTGTTCGTACGGCCCGCCATTGGACTGGCCTTCGACCTGCCTGCAAACATAAACGCTCCCCTCGTAGGGCGTGTAAGTCCACCCCTTAGTACAGTTGTCGGGCACCCCCTGTCCTGTTGGTACTGAATAGTCTCCCGGACCTTCATATGTACCGGTAAAGAAGCCACCGCTGCCAGACCAAGACCAATCTGCCACTGCGCTTGAATGCGTGTCGCAGAGTTTGCTGAAAGAGGCGTCTTTTGCCTGAACGCTCGCCCCGCCACAAGACACAGTATAGTTTTTTTGTTCGTATGCATTCCATCGGCGGTAGTCTGCTGCATCAGAGCCGAACACATATAAATTATTTGGGTTCATGTATTCTGGCGTGCGGGTAGCTCCGGTCGGTGTCGTGCTTGCTACTGCGCTGTACCTGCATGGCTTTAGCGTGCTGTTCATTGTTAGGGAAAGCGCCCCTTCGCCAGCATCGTCGAAACCGTCGCGCGTATAGAAACAATAGAACGGTGCGTCGCCGTAAGGCTGAACTGCGCCGTTCGCCCCAAACTTAACTAGCCCAGAATAGTCCCACGACGGATATGCGATTACGTGTTGGTGGCGGTAGTTCTTCCAATTTGTCGGCCCCTCGACAACAGACGGAGAAAGCGTCCAGTACCCAGATATGGGGTCGAATGAAAACGTCAGGCGATAGTGCGTCGAACGATTTTCGCCATACCCAAAATACTCCGTAACAACCATATCGCACTTCGTTCCATCGTAACTGAAATGCCACCCATACCCCATGCTATATCGCGGCAAGTCAGGGCTTACTAACGTTGTTATTTCGTCCTCTGAAGTGACCGGGAAAGACTGTGATAGGATGTAGGCTTCGACGCGGGCTTTTTCGCCCAGCGTGGTAGTTGTGCTCGTAAGTTTTTTGCGTAGCTTCTCAGCGCAAACCGTCGCCCTAAGACGATAGACTTTTGTTACTGCGCCAGCAATCGAGATCAGGTAGTGCTTGCATGTCGCAGGGTCGGTATAAATTCCGCAGTTCGTATCAAGCCGTACCGCTCCCCCTGTGGGGTTCTCTTCGTCGCCAAAAACTCCAGTTTGGTCGATGTAGACGCACGGCATCGACTCCGGAACTTCTGGCAGCATCAAGAAATCTGCGAAGTCGTGCCGCCCATAAAGCGCCTGAATATAGGTTCGCATCTTCCCAGTGAATATTGACGAAGGGCACAGCACCGCTTTGCGTTTCTTGTCGTAGGAGGTAGTCCCATAGTCGACATGCGCAAACGACTTCGCTGGAAGGTTGTCGTCTGGAGACTTTCCTAACGCTGCCGGCGGATGAATCGTCCCGTCGATCTGATTCTCTGGTTTAGCGGTAATGTGCTGCTGAACGAAATCTGTGCGGTGGAGAACGCCATCATCGCTATCTCCAGCCGCAGTACCGAGAAAACTTGCAGATATGAGGTCGACAACCCCATTGTCTAACTTCATCGTGCACGTCGTTTCTTCCTCTAACGGAACTTCCGTAGTAATGAAGTCAGGCATTCCGCCCCGCGTCCGCATTCTTGTTTCTGATCCGTCAGGGTGAATGATCTTCCTTGTGCGGAAGTTCCCCGTATCGTCAATCGCATCAAGCATCTGGCGCTCGGTCGCATCCCCTTGGCTCGGGCCAACGCGAGTCCGCATGATTGTCAGGTGGTCGAATTCTTTATTGCTCATGTCAGAACATAAACTTTCGTGGCGCTTGTTTTGGTATAGAAGAACATCGGGTCAGGGTCTACGACGCCATACTGCCCTGTACCTCTGACTGTAACTGGTGGATATAGCGCACAAGCTCCGACTATCTTTTCCAGATATGACGCGCTGGCGGAAACGGACAGCAGTGTTGTTAACGAAACGGACCCAGCGTACGCCGGCCTACCTGTCGCAGAAACAGACGGACCGTAGGTTACAGAAACGCTTCCGATGGTTCCGCGCGCAGCCGCAACAGCCAAGGACAATGGAACTTTGATGTTTGCCGAAGCCACAAACCCGGACTTCGCCGTTATGCCAACCGCCGGAATTGCGCGAGCATTTACCCACCCAAATTGAGGTTGCTGCGCCACGGTGGAGAACGCATACGCTACGGAAACCCCAACTACGCCTGTAACGCGCTGTTGTCCGACTACGGAGAACGTCGGCGTGGCGTTGATGCTTACTACGCCGTATTGAGTCGACATTCCGGTTGCAGACAAGAGAATACGCGGCGCGAGCGACGCTACCACCGAACAAGCGGGGAGCGAGATTATTGATATGGCAGGACGTACAATAACCGCTGTTACGCCTTGAACGTGCCCCTTGCCAGTTGCCGCAACTATCGGCGTTGTCGTAACCGACACGGCTCCGGTAAGCGTCTGCGCGCCGGATACTGAGAGCGACAACGGCAACCTGAAATTTACGACGCTTTCGCGTTGCTCGGTATCGGAACCGACCATGACAATGAGCGTCGGCGCGACAGCAATACTCGTAATCGCGCCGTGGACCAAACTTCCGGCGAGAGCCAACGGGAGCGTAACGTCGACAACGCCGTAAACAGGGTCAATTCCGCTGGCAGCTACCTCGCTAAGATAGCTCCCATATACCGCCGACCCGTAGGATTTTGCACCGTACATTTATAGGTACTGCCCGCCGGTTGAAGTTGATCCGGCAGAGTTACCTGGAAAATAAGTTGCACCGCCTCCACTCGTAAAAACGATGCTGTTTGTGGTCGCAGAATACCTAACGCCGGTAGCCGATCCAGAGAACGTGCACCCGTAATGCACAGCATTAGACTGTAACGTGGCTATCATAAAACCGCTTGACGGAAAGCCTGGCGTTCCGGTCAATGTAATAGTCTTTGATATGCACTCAAATGAACTATTAGTCATATAAATATGGGCATACGTCGCGCCGCCAGATATCGCATAATTGCCCAAAACAATCACCCTTCCCCCATCAATAATATTAATGTGATGCGTTGCACAACTTCCAAAATTGATATTATAGACAGTGGCAATACCCATGTTTCCTACTGCTAAACAGACGCCGCTTGTGGTTGTCTGTAGTTTCAGGTTTTTGACGTTTAGTTTTACCCCGGCAGTCGATGAGGTAATACATGGGCCAGATGTCGTGCTTATCAATACATTGGCCGGCGTTCCGCTATTACCATCAATAGTGACCTCGTTGCCGCCGACAAGTGGCTTGACGGTCAATCCGCTTGTATAAGTTCCATCAGCTAGTTTTATGGTTGGAACATAACCAGCCAAATCAAGCGTAATTGCTATGACATCCATTGCCTTCTGCAACGTAAGAAACGCACCGCCACTGGTGTTTGCAAGTCCGTCGTTGCTGTCACTTCCATCTGTTCTCACGTAATAGGTGCGGGCTGCGGTAAGTTTCTCTCGTACAGAGGACCCCTGTAGCGCAGTCATAGTCACGAATACCCGTTTCGCGCCCGCGCTAAAACTCACCGTCGCGTCGGAGTTGCTTGAGGACAGTATCGTAGTTCTGGTCAGCGTGTTGGCAGCAGAGTACGTGCCTAGCCCTACCTCCCACTCTCCGGTAGGAACCCCGGAAGCGTCTGTCGCTTGCGCGCCATAGTAGAGCGTATCGCCTGTGCTGTAGCGGCTGGCAAAGGTACTGAACCCCGGCACGGCCCCGGCAAGCGTAAGGTCGCTGGTTCCGGTGGTTGTGCTGGTTTCAAGAACGTAGTCAAACAACTTGAAGGCCATACTGCCCCTTACAGTGTGACGGTGAAGGCGCTAATCAGGATTGGCCCACCAATGACAACGCTGGTCGTGTTCATCTGCATTGAGCCGCCTCCGCCAGATACCGTGATGTCAACGTCGACGACCGTCGCGCCCGTGCTGTCAGCGATACGCGCCCAAGCAGCCGTGCCGGTAGCGTCAGCAGAAGAGTCCTGCGTGATGGCCGAAGCAGTGAATACGCCGCCGGTCGGCGTAGCGCCAGATGGGTCAGAGAACGTCAGCGCCCCGAGCAAAGTTTGGGTGGTGATTGCATCGGACGGCAGGGTTGCCATCGGCGAGGTGTAAATCTTGATGGTGCCCGCGCCAGCGCCCGCGTCGATAGCGTCGCGGATCGGGGTGAGCATGGAGTTTTTGACGGCGGTAGCAAAACGAACGGTAGCCATGAGGAATCTCCTTTAGGTCTTTTTTCGCCGTGCAACGACAGAATTACCTGCCGTCTGCACAACAATGGTTGGCGCTTGCCGCATCGAGACAAATACCTCTTCGGCGCACGTAAATGGATGTGAAACTGAAACGGGGGAAGTAACATAAATGAGATTTGAGCGCCCCGCCTTGCGCTGGCTTGTGCCTTGCGGCGCCTCTCGCGTCTGCTCAACCGGCTTACGTCGAGTGATGCGCTGTGCGAATACTTCGGGCGTCGATGTAACAACGCGCACCGTTCCAGCGAATACGGTTTCTACGCTTCCCGATCCTGTAGTAATCGCTAGAAGATGGGCCAGCGCCGTTCCTGAAGTAGCTCCGGACAGGGATACCAGTTGTTCTCCTGTGGTCACGGAAGCTCCTTTGACCACACGGCATCGGCAATAGCCACCCGCTCGGCAACAGGCATCGAGCGCAGCGCATACTCCCAAACCGTCTGCGCCAGGGCATCCATATCGACCCCACCGGAAGATGCCGTATTGAGCTTGCTGCCCATCGTTCCGGCGTCATTGAACGACGAAGAAATGGCATTCCAGACAGCGGCAGCGATAGAGTCGGTTGTCAGTTCGGTAACTACGTCAGTCGTTCCAACCATGCTCCCGAGCGCGTAAGGCAACAACGATCCGGATAGCGTTATCGTCGCCGATCCGGTGCGCAACGGAGAGGCGTCGTTGAGCGGAAGAATCGATCCGGCAACAGAGAACGTAAGCGAGGCCGCCCCATCAGCACCGGCTTTGGCTCCTAGCAACGGGGAATTAGTCGTAACCGAAAAGGAAGTTGCTCCACCGCCTGAAATAGACGCGGTAAGCAATGGCGTGTTTGCGCTGACCGCCATGCTCGCCGATCCCGTGCCAGACGAGATAAGCTGCCCCGCTGCATCGATAACGGAGATGGCGATTGTCACCGACCCTGTTCTGAGTGGCGATGCGTCGTTTGTCGGGAATATAACCGGCGCGTTCGTGCCGATAACCAGCGATGCCGTTCCAGCAATCGGATAGCCCATCAGCGCCGTGCCGGTCGCCGATAGCATCATGTCTGCCGTCCGTCGCGCAGACAAATCACCGCCCTTTTGCGGCATCAGCGTTGCGTAAGGCGGTGATCCACCATAAGGAAGAGAGAACTGCTTATTCGCTTCGCCAGTCATCGATACATACTGCCGATTCTTGGCAACCCCGTTCGTTCCCCAATTACTGCGGTTGCCGACCTCCGGAGAGGTCAGCGTGCCACCACCCGTCCAGCGGAGCGGGTTTCTATTGAGGATCGAGTAGTTACCTAGCAGCACGGATTAACCCCAAGCGAAATCCAGCGAACCATAGATCGCCGAGTTGGCAGGCGTTGCGGCCCCCGCGTATTGCAACCACTGCAAGTTTGCCCCGTCATAGACACGCGGCATCGATGGCAATTGATTGACCAAATCGCGCTCCGATGCAACGCCAACCGTCATGACTGGAATCGTCAACAGCGGCATGCAGATGACGACATTCAGACAGCCCGAGGTGTGAGTGGCCGACAGGCTGATCGACTGCACCGACAGAATCCCCTGGTCGCCGGCCTGCAACGGCAGGAAGGGGCCGACCTTACCCGCGCCGGTTCCGGAATAAGGAACTGATCCAGCAATTGCCGAGGCGGTAGAGGTAGGAAGGACAGGTGTTGATGGCGTTAGCCGGCCCGATGCTGAAGCCGTATTGGTATAACCAAGCGTATAAGTTGGCGTACCGGCACCCATAGCAATTGACGGCACAATGAATGCTCGCACGCCCTTGCCGTCGGCGTATCGAGGCCATGATGCAGAACCAGTGAACGACTGAGCGCCAGTAGTCGTGACTGACGAAACCGTGTATTGCGCCAGTACATCGACCAGCATGTACACTGCCGGTGCGGTTGTCGCTGCGGCACTGAAGATATTGGCGTTGAGCAGATTCTTAACGTCCGTCGAGACATCCCCGCCGTGGTAGATACCATTCGGGTAAGCAGTGCCGGTGATAGTCTGCGAGGTGACAGTCTGCGAGATATTGACGGTGTAGGTGCCACCGTTGTTGGCGCCCGTGCCAGTGCCGAGTGCCGTGATGTAGGTGCCGGCGGCGACACCAGAACCAGAGAGCAGCATGCCGACCGTGAAGCGGCCCGTGCCGTGGGTCGTATCGGTAAATGTCGTGGTGGAAATGGAGCCGGATGACGCCGCCGTTACGGCAGTCGTCGTGGTCGTGTCGCTGATGCCGACGTGTGCCAGATTGGTTCCCGAGCCAATGACCGCATCAGTCCCAGGATTGCCGTTTCCAAGGCCAAGGTAATACCACTGGCCGGCAGTCTGCGCCGAAGCGCCTAGCCAGTTCTTGTTCCAGTCAGCCCGCCAAGATTTCCCGCCAGTAAGCGAAGCCATGAGCGCGTCTTGCGATGTGATAGACATTCATTAGTTCCAAATAGTCTGTATGTAGCCATGAATGGGCGCAGCAGATAGCGTTCCATTAGGGCAGACAATCAGGTTGAGATAGGCGTCATCAGCTATTGCTGGCATCGCGGAAAAATCTGTAAAGCAATTTCTTTCGGCTGGAGCATCAATAGTTCGAATAATGTGGTCATCGACAATTTCAACTAGAACCAGCGCAATCAGACCAACATCAGCGGTATAGAAGGTAATTCCTTCGATCAATCGAACTCCGGTATCTCCCGGTTGTAGTGTCAGGAATGGATGGCCGCTGCCATTTGTATTTGGTGCGGTGTTGATGATCGTTCCATTGACCACTTGCGTATTGCAAGTTGCAGGACGCGTGAGGCGGCCAGCTACGCCATCCTGATTGGTGTATTGAACCTGAAACTTTGGATTTCCAACGCCAGACTGTCCGGCCACTTCTACTGCCATGATCTGAACGTTTGTTCCAGTCGGATAGCGCGGCAATGCAATGTTTGTGGTCATTGGCTGATAATCCGTTATCGACATATCAACAAACGGATAGAACATCAGGTAGTCGCACAACAACATCGGAAGAGGAACAGCGGTTCCGGTAGCCGTCATCGCACCGAAAGTCTTCAGATATTTCTTATACCCAAGTTGATTTACGTTTCCACCGTGCGCAATTCCACCATCAGTTGATTGTGCTAACGCAATGGCAATATTTGGCGCGGCGGCGTAGTAGTTAGGAACAGGGTTTCCAGGAGACATCGACAAGTCAAACCAGATTCCCGCCCCAGTCGTCTGCGTCGGCGTCTTCCTCCAAGTGGCGAAGAATGTCCTGCCTTCCAACTCGGCATCGACAAACGACTTAATGTTATTGATCGCCACTGATCGGCCTTAGATCAGTCGCACGAAATCGTCAGCGCACCAGCAGCAAACTGCGGCTGGATGCCGGCGGACACGTTCAGCGTCGCCGACAATGCACCGGAAATCATCTGCGACACCGCGCCGGAAGAAGTATCGACCACGGCGAAATGCGTCAGCGCATTCGTCCCTGCCGTACAGGCGCCGAACTGGATCAGTGCTGCATTCGTGAAGCTCGATCCGCCATCAGTCCAGGCGCTTGCCTTGGTCAGCGCCACACGGGCATAGCCGGTATAGGTCGCCTCGGCAGCAAGCGAAGCCGCCTCGCCAGGATCGGCGGTGAACAAGGCGAGGTACTGTGTCGCTCCTGCGCGATAGGACGGGTCAGTACCCTGAAGGTGCAACTTCAAGGTAGCATTTTCGGTGGTGTTGGAAAGGCTCATGGGGTTGCTCCTTGGGGTTACGTGGTTACTTCACCGGCCACACGGACGGAATCGGGTTCATCCTGCTCACCACTGGTCAGCTTCAGCTTTGTGACAACACCAGTCGGTGATACCAGTTCCAGATCAGCTACGCCGCGCTTTGCCGTCAGGGCTGCGGTGTCTACCGCATCTATGGTTAGCGTGATGGTCTTGGTCGCGTCGTCGACAACCACATTGATGATGTCGTATGGGGTATCTGCAACCTCGGACGAGGCCCATACCGTGCCGCCGATCTTGTCCTTGATGTCCATTCGTGCCGTGTAGCCGGACAGGCTTTGCGGCGTATAGAACATCAGGAACCCGCCGGACGTATAGGCCGACCATGCCCGCCCGTTATCATCGACCGGCGTAACCGAATTGAACTCAATCGTATTGGCGTCAATCACTGTCATGGACTGATAGCCGATGTCGTTGATCTGCTTCATCCCTTCGACGCCATATGGCTTGCCGCGCCAGCCATCTGGAATGCCATGCGCCGCAACGGTCAGTCGTGGGGCGCCAGCGGCCAGTGAAATGGCCGTAATCGCCTTGCGGATGATCGGCTCGGTCTCCCACCGGACAACGAGGGAGAAAGTCTTGCCTTTCTGGATCAGGATTTCTTTTTCGGCCATTTATTTGCCAATCAATTCCGTCTTGCGCACAGACGAAGCACTGGTGCCTAGCCAATAAGAACTAACAATGCCGATAATCATCAGGACTGCTGTTACAACCTGTGTCCGTAAATTTCCATCATAACTATCAGGATGGACGTAGAACATATCGGTCAGCAGCATGAAGACCATAATGAACAGCACGGAACTGATCCAGAACACTGGCGCCATCCAGAACGGTTGAGCGCCGGTAGCCAGGTAGGACTCATTGGCCTTGCGAGCGCCAGCAATCCCGCCGACGCCCGACTCAACCAGTTCGTACCAGTTCTCCTGCACCGCCGCGTTGAACTTGCTGGCTGCGTCAGCGTCCGCCTGAATCTTGATGGTCGCACCTTCCAGCGTTGTTTCGCCCGTGACCTGCTTGGCCAGTTCGCCCACGATCTCGGCGGCTTTGGCGTTCTTCTCCGACTGTTCGCTAATACCGAACAGGCGAATCAGCGCTGGCGCGGCCTGAGTTAAAAGCGGAAGCGCAGCAGCAACGAATGGAACCATGATGTTTTCTCCGGTTTCGGTGGGGGGAAAGGGACGGGAGCCGGGGCTTCCTCCTTTTTCGTGTTTGCGTAGAGGAATGATAGGCAAGTTTCCAACGTCTTGGTCGGCTGTCCGTAGGGCGATCCGGGAAGCGAGGCCCATTCACGGTTACAACGTTCCAGCGCGGTTTTCCAGTCACCTTCAATGACTGCATCCAATGCCCGGCGGCGATCAATCAGGAATAGCGCGGCAATATCCTGTGACAGCGGCGAGAAATCATCGAGGTTGCAGGAATTAGCGCATTCGTCCCAAGTGCGGGAAAGGAACTGATACGCGCCGGCGGCCGTCGAGGTGATCGGCTTTCCACCTAGTGTCTTCGTGATAGCACGGCGTGGATGGTCATCAAACGATGTGAATTTCTCACCGCCGAATAGCGTCTGGTATCCCGCGCCTTCGGTATATTTGACGAGCGCCAGAAACGCCTTGACGTTCGCGCTCGATAACAGAGATGCGTAATCTCTCATTTCACCACCTCCAGCCAGACGGTGTTTCCGGCACCTTCGGCGACTTCAAGCAGGGCGAGAAGGCGGCCGAGAGAACCTTGTGACGGCACGATGCTAGCCCGACCGCGTACAGACCCCAAAATGATGTCGCAACCGGGTTCAGCGCCAATCCATCCTAGGCCGTAGGCATCGGCGAGAATTTTTTCCATGGTATGCGAATACTGTGTCGCGATTTCAAATCGTCCGGTCGGTAGTTTTTGGCGCCCGTTTCCGGCTGCGCAGTGACAAAGGAAAACGTTATCGACGTAGAAGGCATCGCCCTTGATGGAGAGGTTCATTTGTCTTCGCCGATCATCTTCCCGAACTTTTGCTCGGCAGCGCGCTCGATCAGGAACAACAGGCGCGTGGCCATGTGCCCAGACACCCCAGACGCGGCGGCGCACAACCCGGCGGGCTGGTCGTAGGAGGCGAGGAGCATGAACACCCACAGACCGACGAAGCCGCTTGTGAATATTTCGCCAAGAAGCTCGAGGATGTTGAATGCCCGGGTGTGCCCGGTCTTGACACGGGCGTACCAATTGATGAAGCCGCCGCCGAGCGGCATGAGAAGCGCAAGCGCCCATGTGGCACTCGACCAGTTGGCAGGGTCTTTATCAGGCATCAGAGTCCCCCGTAAGTGACCACACGGGTCTTGTGTTTGTACCGTTCCCACTCCGCCCGCGCCATGGCGCAATAGGCTTCGAACAGGGCCTTGTATTCGTCGGAGCGCCCGCGGTCGAACGCATCGGCGTCGGCTTTCCGGTAAGCGAGGTGCTGCATCCACAAGCAGAGGTGCATGTGGTGTTCTTCGCCGACCTCGGCGAAGGCGAAGTCCATGTCCGGGTCTTGCGGATCGATGGTGTCCTCCGGCAGGCGGTAGACAAATAGCTGGGCCACGTCGTCCGCCGTCGGTACCTGCACCCATTTGGCGACGTTGCGCTGGGCGCCGATGATCATGTAGCGCACCGGGCCGGGCGTGCTGTCCAAGAACAAAGGACGGGTGCGGCCGTAGTCGGTGCTCTGCGAGAAGGTCATGTCTGACTGATTGATGACCTCGATCTTCGCCTCGTCGGACAGGCGGTACGCCTCCATGACGCGCAAGATGCGCGAGTCCATCGGAGACGTGGCCTCTCCCGCGGAAATGGCAACGCGGGAGAGGTCAGAGGTGAAATCGGCGATGCCGCCCGTGAGCCGTACGAACATGCGGTACGCGTCGTTCATGTAACGAAAGACGTCCGTGTCCGACCACAGATACGGTTTTGCCGTATCCACCATGTCGGAGCGAAACTGGTCGTAAAGCTCTTGGGCGATCATTAGGAGTTCTGCTCTTCGCGGTAGACGGTCCAGAGTTCTTCAACTTCCTTCTTGTCCACTTCAAAATCTTCGATGACCTTCTTCAGGGCCGTGACGGACGGGGCGCCTTGACCGGTAAAGTCACCGCGGTGATTGCGTTCTTGCAGGAATTTGAAGGCCTTGATCAGCGCCTCACGGCGTTCGTCAGGCGTCAGTTCCGGCTTCTTTGTGGCTTCGTCGCCGAGGACGTCGATGGCTTCGTCCATCGAGACCGCGCCGAGCATCGTCACCTCCTTGCGGCAGACGGGCGGTACGTAGACCGGTTCATTCTTGACGAAGTTGATGATGTGGCCGCTGGTCGAGCGGTGCGTGTAGTTCCGGTTAAGAACAAACTCAGACATTTGGTATTTCTCCAGAAAGTTGAGAGACGGAGGCCGAAGCCTCCGTCATGTCACTGCTTAAACAGCGCAGACTTCGTCTTGGCGACCGTCGATGGTGTATTGCACGCGGAGGCGGCATTTACCGGCGGTTGCCGTGGCGGTCAGGCCAGCGGTCGTGATACGGACGTTCTGGCCGCCGTTGGAGACCAGCGGCTTGGTCAGGAGCAGCGCCGAACGGGAGCCCGCGGCGGCGGCGTCCAGATCTGTTGATGCCAGCAAGGCCGCGGTGTCGCCGGCGATACCGACGGTGATCGTGGCACCGGCGCCGATACCGACGAAGGCGGTTTCGACGATCAGCTCGCCGCCGACGACCACGGCGCCCAAGGGCATCGGGATCGCGTCGAAGACCACGCCGGTACCCGGAGTGAGGCCGGATTCGTTGGGGTCGGTCGAATTGGCGACGGTGGCGCCCATGGTCTTCTTGACGCCATCCACCGAGTCGACGACCCACTGGTTGAACGACCAGACGAATTCGGCGACGGAAGGCTTCTGCGCGCCACGAGTTGCTTTGAGTTGGGACATGATCAGCCCTCCTTATTGAGCGACGTAGATGGAGACCACACCGAAGTCTTCGGTGGTGCCGCCGCTGTACTGGCTGTAGAACTGCGGCTTCTTGAAGCCGATGATCTTGCCGGTCGAGATACCTTGTTGGTTCTCGTAGTCGAAGCCCTTCTCGACCCATTCCGGAGTGCCGAGGTCGGCCATGCCCAGTGCCTGCGCGCCGCAGATCAGGATCTGGCAACCGTCGACCAAGCCGCCGGAACCCCACTTGGAGCCGGCGGCTGCCAGACGGGTATTCACGACGTGACGGAATTCGTGGAAGACGAGGTTGTCGATCTTCACGGCGTCGCCGGAGAAGAGCTGGTTCTCGCCGCCGCGCTGCGCGGCGTAGCGCAAGTTGGCCATGTAGGTCGGGTCGAGCTTCAGGCGGGCCATGGCTTGCGGGCCGAGGAACACGTGATAGGTCTCTTCGCCACCCTTACCGACGATGCCGCGGATGTAGTTGTCCTTCATGTAAGCCTTGGCCTGCACGAAGAGTTCCCACATCGGGGTGTCAGCGACTGCGATGGAGCCGTTGCCGGTACCCCATTCGATCAGCTTGGAGGTGCCGTTCCAGCGGCCAAAACGCTTGGTCGTCGGAGCGACAACGTCGGCGGCGAACTCGAGGTACGGCAGGTCGGAACCGACGCGGGGGCCGCCGGAGTTCTTGACCGAGTAGGCGACGCCCGACATGGTCAGGAAGGCCAGCTGGTCAATACGGTCGCCGAGCCAGTAGGCCAGCTTGTCGCGGGATTCGCCGCGGAACTGGACCACAGACTTCTGGTCGGCCATGCGACCTTCGTGGCGGTTGGCGTGACGCAGTTGGTCGATACGGATCACCTGGTCGTACGACTTCATTGCTTCTTCGTTGCCTTCCAGCGTGCGGTCGCCGGCGATACCGTCGCCTTCGAGGTCGGTCAGAAGCGTGATAACGGCGCGGGCGCCCTTCTCGGACTTCTTCAGCTCGGTGACGTGCTGGATAATGGAATTGGCGTCAGAACCAAGGAACTGGTTGACGAAGGACATGTTGCGGGCCTGCTTCCATAAATCCATGGACCATACGGTTTTTTGTTCGCTGGTCAGCTGTGCAAAGTTGGTATACGACATTTGGCGGTTCTCCTTGAGTTGTCGTAGTTCGCTTCAGAGTCCGAAGGACTCATCCCACACATGTCGCTGTGCTTGCGTCCGCCTGTGTCGCTGGCGAAATTGCGAAGTACGACTGGTACGGAGCCGAATCGCCTGCTGTGTCGCTGCAGGGAGCGGGTGGCTGGCTACGATCCGCCAGTCAGGGATGGCCCCTTGCGGGGGCTAGTCGTTGTTCATGCGCAGCACTCTAACAGAGTCTGGTAGGGCGTGCAACACGTGCTATGCGATTTCCCAGTCTTGCATCAGCAAGTCAGTAGTGCTCGGAACCCACCCCATGACAATCATCCCCTGTGCATTCTTCAGGGTCATGCCGGCAGATACCGGTACACAGCCGGTGGGTTGCTCTTTGGCGAACTGCTTGTTGGCGTCTGACCAGAAACGAATGTAGTCGACGCTTTCTTGACCGGGGGAGAAGGAGACCCATTGCCCCGGTGCATTCCAGCCAGCCCGGGTGACCCGGCGGCCGTTCTTGGCCTGCCGGATCGCCCAGCCGATGTCGTGATTTTCATCGCCACGCGAGCGTGAATACACTTCTTCGGCCAGCAAGTAACCTTCGAGTGGCCACAGCTTGTTGAAGGCGTCTTCATAGGAGTATTTGCGACCGAGCGCCTCGTCGAAATTGCAGGCGAGGACGCAGGCTGAGTACCCGTTTACCGTGAAGTTGTTGACCATCGTGATAGTACAGATAGTCGTGCGGCCGTCCTTCATCACGATGTACTCAACGTCCCGAATACGGGACTCAAGGTACTGCTTATCGACGGACGTGCGGCTCATTTCGGGTCCGCCTTTTCATAAGTCGCTTCGAAGATGTCGAGCTTGCACGGGTAGATTTCGCCTTTGACGCCCGTGATTAACATGTCGTTCGGGGTCATATCATGGGTGCCTTCGAGCGTAGGGATCAGATACCGGGCATCTGATTCATGCGTAATCGGGTGCCCTTTGTAGCTGAATGACCACGGCATGCCGTTTATAATGTTTGCCCCGGTGCCGCGCCCGTGCTGAACAAGTTCGTCAAAGGTGATGGCTTCGACGACCACTGGTTTTTTGCGGTAGAAGCTCATACGTAATCCCCGCGCATCTTGGACTTCGTGGCATCAGGCAGCGCCGAGAACTCGGCGAAAGTCATCTGGCTGGCTTCCGGGATGTCCTTGGTCTGGCCGTGCTTGTCGCTGTCGGCGCCAACGGGCTTCGTGGAGGCCGGCTGGCGGGCGGCAGCGTCGAGGTTCTTGGCCACGGCAGCGGACTTGCGGTCTTGGCCCTTGGAGGCTGCGCTGAGACCTGTCTTGGCTGGCTCAGTGGCTGCCGCGGGCGCCTGCCGGCCCATGACGTACTTGACGGCCTTGAGCAAGGCCTTGGACGGTGATAGGCGCTCGCGCTCCATGTAACCGCGCTGCTTGTCCAGCACGTCGTCGGTGAGGTCCTGATCGAACTCTTCGGAGTTCTCGTCCAGCTGCGGGTAGTTGGTCTCGATGTTCTCGACGGCCAGCTCCATGCGCATGGACTCCAGCGCAGCGTCCTTGGCCGCAGCGGTCATGTCGCCAGCCTGCTGGATGGCGATCTGGCGGTTCAGACGGTCGGCCTCGGAGGACAGTTGCGCGGCCCTTTCCTCGTCGTTGTCGATGGTGGCCTTGCGCTCGGCGGCGCGCAGCTCCTGCACCTTCGCTTCGAGCTGGCTGACGTCCGCGTTACGCTGAATCTGGTTGTTGGCGCGGGTGGCCTCGGCCAGCAGGCGCTCGGCGGTCTCAGCGCGTTCGCGCTCCTTTTGGACAGCGCTGTCGAAGCGGGCCTTCGGGATGGTGGCGCCTTCGTCGCCCTTGGGCTTCGGGGCGAACTTGTCGGCGGCGTCGCGAGGGGGTTCTTCGGTCGCAGGCTCGCCAGTGGCGACCTTGAGATCGTCCTCGACCGTTTCTTCGGTCGTGGCGGCGGCCGGCGGGACTTCCGTCGTCGGCGTCCAGTCATCGCCACGGTCGGCGCTGGCGCCGCCGCCCGTACCGTCGTCGGCCGGGATCATGAGGTTCAGACCAAACAGCTTCTGATAGAGGTTCATTTACTTCTCCTTGGTGGGTTGCTGCGGCTGGGTGCTGGCCCGCAGTTCTGCTGCCCGGCGGGTTTCAGACTCCGCCTGTTTCAGCTCGGCGTCGTGCGCCGCTTGCTGTTCCTTGATACCGTGCTCGCGCTCCGCGAGAGATATCTCATGCTCCTGCTTCTGCTCGGCCAGTGCCATCTCATGGCCCTGCTTCTGCTGGTTCAGCGCCATCTCCTGCTGCGCCTTCTCCGGGCCGTCGCCGGCCGACTCCGCCTTGCCGGCTTCGATCTCGATGCGGGCGTCTTCCTGCGCGATGGCCGCGATGGCCTGCTTGGTCTTGGCAGCCTTTAGGTCGGCGTCGGCGCGCTTGTTGATAGCGTCAGCCTCCATGCTGGCCACCTCCGCCTCGTTGGCGCGCTGCTTGAGAGCGGCGGCAGCTTGCGCTTCCGGGCCGTTCTGCTCGTTCTGCATGCGCTTGGAAATCTCGGACTTGCGCTGCAAACGGCTGTTCTCGATGAGGACGTCGTCCGGGATATCGACGCCGGCTTCGCGCATCGACACGGCTTGCTCGAACTGGCTGTCTTCCAGCGTGGCGCGGTACGGCGTGCTGGTGATCACGATGTTGTACTCGCCGATCGTCAGGTCGTTGACGATCTCGCCGGTGGTCTCGTCATACTGGTTGACGGCGACCTCCTCGGCCTCCAGCAGCAGGTCATCGTGGGTGATGTTGATCAGGCGCTCTTCGGTGTAATACTCCTGCACCATGTCGATCAGGTTACGGGCGAACAGGAAGTCGGTGCGCTCGAGGTTGTCCATCACCTTCGTGGTGTTGGTGCTGCCGGCCTGCTGCTTGGCTTGAATAGCCTTGGCGGCTACGTCTGCGCGGTCGAAGCCCTGCATCGAGTCCGAGATGTTGCTGATCGTCTTGATGTGTTCCTCGGCCTTGTAGGAGATGCGGTCGAGGCCTTGCGGGGTGGCGTTTGGAGTGATCTTCTCGGCGGCGGCAGGGTCGTCCAGCTCGAGCACGAGGCCGGTCGAAGCGCCCTTCTGCTCCAGCTCCTCGATCGACATGTTCTTCAGGGAGCCGGCCTTGACCTTCCAGCCGCTGTTCGCCGTGGTATTCACGACATGCAGCTCTTGGCTGGAGACCTTGTTCAGCAGCTCTTGCGGCCCCAAGAGGTTCTCCACCAGTCCGATCGTGCGGCCGTAGCGGAAGTACGGGAAATACGGGATGACCGTGAAGTGCTTGTAGGGCGACCAGTCATCGTGGAGAACGATGTTGTCGGCCGTTACCGTCCAACGAATGCGCTTGACCAGCTTTTTGGTGGTCGAGACCCGTCCGCCCGCCTTTTCAATGACGGAGGCGATGCGATTTCGGTCCCAGCTTGCTGGGATCGGACGCATGTCTCCCGTTTCAATGTCGACGAAATGTAGCTGCTTGTCGAGCTTTCGGTATTGCCGGTCGAGGACGCGGATGTTGCGGCGGACATCGCTCGGGTCTGTGACGCCGTAGTACCCTGCCAGAGGGAGGACGCCTCCGAAGCGGTCGCGGACGCGTTCAATGGAATCGTAGCCGTAGGGGAATGAGGAGCCATCTTTGAGCTTCAGGAGTTCTGCGTCGTCTTCGGAATACAAGACGGCGATGTCCTGCGGCGTGGCCCACTTGGTCGTGAAGACGTCGTTCCACTTGTCCGGGTCGTATTCCTCGGCATCCGGGTCGATCACGACGTTCTTGGAGTTGAGGTTCTCGACCCGGGCCTCGCCGATCATGCTGTCGGTGAAGTCGAGACGGAGGTCGATGAAGCCCCGGCTGCGGATGACGCCGTCGGCGAACAGCTCAGAGCGGACCCACGGCAGTTGGTTGTTCTGGGCGATCTGCTTGAAGACCTTCGTCATCGCCTCGGCTGTAGCGGGGTTGGCCCCGGTGGACGGGCGCAGGATCGTCTCGCTGCGGTTGTAAATCTGCTGACCGAACAGCGTACCGAGGGTCGAAATAATTTTATTAATGGTAATGGCAGGTCGCCTTTGCAAGGCGAGTGTATTTAGGTCGCTCTGCAACCACTGGTCGCCGGCGAAGAACTTGTCGCACTTGTCTGCCTTGTTGACGAATTCCAAATGGCCACGATCGCGGCAATACTGAAAGCGCATCCATTGCTCACTGGCGATGTGGTTATTGACTGGCATAGATGTCCTTGATCTTGGTGTAAAGCTCGCGTAGTTCGTCTTCCGACATTTGCTGCAAATCCGGTTTCTTCCACACGTTGTGATTGCCCCATGCTTCAGCGATCAATTTGGCGTAGTCGCCTCGGGTTAATTCGCGCGGTACGCCGGCCCCCCGAACGGCGTCCACGAGCATTTCTTTCATCGCAAGAAGCGCAGCTTATATGCGGTGCTGGCGATCAGGTCACGAATTTCATCGAGGGTGTTGAGCAGGTTGCTGTCGGACGCATCGAATTGCTTGGCGCACTCGTCTACGCACTCACGCAGGTCGTCCATGAGTAGGATCGGGTCGGAATACGAGGAGTATTTCGCCGGGTAGCTGTCAATCAGCGCATGCTCGCCTTGGTATGCCTCGGCGAGGCCGTCGACCAGATCGATGATCCCCTCGTAGAATCCTTGAAGAGCGACGTGCTGCGCGTACGACCGGCTCTTTAAGTGAAGGACATGCGCCGTGGTGCGCGCATGGAAGAGTTCCATTATCAGTTTGCCGATCATCGCCCGCCTCCGTCTGTCAGATTGCGCGAGAGTATATCAGAGTCGTTGACATTTATGCAGCCATGTGTGTTGCGTCGCCGGCGCCCTCGGTGTATTGCCCCAGCCGGTCGCGCCAGCTCTCCGTTTTCGGCGGTGGCTTAGGCTTCGGCGCCGAACGGGTCAGGGTCAGGCGCACGCACCACGCCGCCGCGTCGACTTGGTCATCGTGCTTGCCGGCCGGGAAGGTCATCAGCTCGCGTACGAACGGCTCTGTCCAGCGTTCATCCTTCTTGATGAAGACCTTGTGCAGCTGCATCCGGCCCTTGAGCGGGTTGGCCCGCACCAGCTTGTCGGTGAGCGGCTGCAGCACCTCGAAGGTCGTGTAGTGCTGGCGCTCGAGGCAGCGCTTCTCGTACTGGGCCTTGAGCGTCTTCCAGATTTGCCCGTCCTCGAAGCCCAGCAGGTCCGCGCCCCAGTTGATGCTCTGGTCGATCATGTGCTCGACGATCGCGTTGCCGTCGTCGGAGCGGAATCGCAGGACGTGCAGCACGTAGAGGTTGTCGAACTCGTCCTGCCCGATCGTGCAGCAGACCGTGTAGTCGTTCTGGGCGGCTTCGGTGATTGCGAAGTCCCACGCCTGATAGACGAACATGCTCCGCTTCTGCGGGGCATGCACATAGTAGTGGACCATGTCCTTACTGAAGTAGATGCCGTCGTCCGGCGTCGGGTTCTGCTGATACAGTGCCTGCCAGACGCGCTTCTGGCCGCTGGCTACGAGGTTGCGCTTGATCCGCAGCATCGCCTCCGTGTCATAGCGCGCCGGGTGGATCGCCGTGCCCTGCGGCCGGGTCAGTCGGGCGCCTTCGGGCACCGGGGATTCCGGGGCGTACTGGACGATCCGGTCGTCGGGCAGCAGATACTCATCGCCTTCGTCATTGATCGCCGGGTACTTGATCACCTCGAAAACGTCGCCGTCGCCGCTGGCCATGACCTGCTGAATCTTGCCGGCCCAATCATCTTCCGCCCACCACGTCATTATTCCCAGCACCCCGCCGCCGGGCGCCAGACGGGTGTAAGCCGTCGAGCCGTACCACTCCCACGTGTTTTCACGGATGGTCGGGCTGTCCGCGGCCTCGATGTCCTTCACCAAGTCGTCCAGCAGGAGGATGTGGGCGCCGCGGCCGGTAATACCGGTGCCGACGCCAGCCGCCATGTAGCCGCCGCCCGAAAGCGTGTTCCAGTTCTCGACACTCTGGCTAGTCGGGTCAAGGCGCATGTCCGGAAAGAGCGCCTGATAACTCGGGTCACGCACGAGATCGCGGATGTAGCGGCTGAAGGACAGCGTCAGAGAGCTGGTGTGGCTGGCGGCAATAATTTCCCAGTCCGGATGCTGCCCAAGCACCCACGGCGGGAAATGCCGGCTGCCCAGTTCGCTGTTGTGCGTGGCAGTGAGCTGCTCCCCGATGACGTATAGCCCATCCGGACTGTCGACTTGAATGCAGTGCCCGTTTTGTGCCTCTACGGCAGGCACTCGCTCAACGCTAACTAGGCCGACCCGCCGCTGCGACGCAAAGCGCGTGACCTGTTTGCGGCACAGCGCCACTGGGATATTCATCGTCGGTTGGAACCCAACGACGTAGCAGACTTTCTTGCCTTGGATGCCGGAGGTGCTCAGTTTTGGCTGGACTTCCTGCATGTACGGTCTAAAACCAAGTCCGGCGCACAACTGCATGATGTCAGTGGCTAGCTCGCGGCTTACCGTAGTAATGCCGACGCGGCTTTGCTTGTCAGTAGTTCCGTCCGTATCGACCAGCCCAGCCAGCAACTCCAGTCGCAGCGACGTGCGCAACCGCTGGTACTCTGGCGGGATTCGCTTCTGCGTGTATATCCCGAGGGCTTGCAATTCTTTCGTCATGCGGCCCGAGACATTCGGGCGCGGCCCGCTGAAGTAGGTCGTCAGCACACCTGTGGTTTTGTGCTCACAGACCGCCGACACCGGGTAGCCAAGGGAGGCAATCTTGGCGGTTATGGCGCCGTCGCCCTTTGCCCCGGTGATGCACGCCTTTCCGGCGCTCCCGTCACCGAGCCATGCGCCCAGTACGTACGGGTGGAGTGTGTAGTCGTCGCCTTTGTACTCGAGTGGAGCAACTACTGGAAGCTGATAAATGTGCCGGCTGCCATTGGTGACTTTCGGCGGGGGACCAAGATGCGAAGAGCGCAGGAAATGCCCGGCCTCCAGCGTCTTCCACGCCCCGCGTTTGCGGTCGAACAGCGTCCACTCGTGGTTTTCATGGCAGAGGTAACTCGCACCGTCGGAAAACGTCATTCGTACATCCGCTGTTCCGGGCGGCGAGACCCCGACAACCTTTGCCACGGCTCCGGACGGGTGGAATACCTCGTCTCCGGGCTGCAGATCTCCGTGGGCGCGGTAGCCAGTAGGCGTCGGTACGGGCGTATCGTGCGCCAGTAGCTTTCCTGACCGCGGGGGCATCATCAAGAGTAGCCGGGGCGATTTGCCCTGCTCCACATCCTTGATGAAGCGCTCCAGCCGCCGGCAGATGTCCTCGTGCACCCACCCGGCCATATATTTCGGGCGGTACCGCTGCACGAACGGCAGGAAACGCCGACGGCAGAGGGCGCGCATGGCCAGCTCCTTCGCCGGGTCGGCCTCAGCTTGGGCGGCGTCGAATGCCGGGGCGGCGTAGGGCAGCTCGAAGGCCTCGTCTACCGCCCGTTGAAGGGCGGGGTTCGACGCCCGGGGCGTCTTTGGAATCGGAGGTTCATCCGTGGCTTGCTTCACGGCGGCGTGCTTGGCCGCTTTCGTGGCGGTAGCCGGGCGGACGATGATTTCTGGGTATTTCGAGACGGGCGCGGCCGGCGCAGTGGGTTCTGGGGCCGGTACGCCGGCGTCAACGCAGAACGGGCACTGCCCTTGTGGGTTCAGGGTAGTGGTTTCGCGCTCAGTGCCGCAGGTGGAGCAGGCGACGAAGTCACTCATTGCGCAGGAACCTCGAGAACCTCGATCCACCGCATTCTCCCATCTTTTCAGCGAAGGCCCGGGCAAAAAGCTCACCTGCCGCCTTGCGCGCAGCTCGCTGGTACGGTGTGTAGTACCCGAAATGGACCATCATACTGCCGCTGGGGAGGCGAACCACGCGGTCGTCTCCGTAGCGGACGTCCGCCGAGCAGTCTGGCAGGCGCTCGCTGCAGAACGGGCAGTCCGGGTTCAGCCGCAAGTCGATCATTTCCTCACGTGTAAGGCTCACAGGCTCAGTCTTCGACACGGGTGCTCTCCCCTTCTATCAACTTCACACGTCCTTCGATGATGTCGAGCAGCTCCATGTCGCTCATGGCCTCATATTTCGACTGCAGGCGCTTCTGACTGCCGCTGATCTCGACCTTCTTGACCTCCGGCGCGTACAGGCCTAGCACCTTTGCCGTCTCCGACCAGCCTTTGATCATACTGGCCGGATCCGCTGCCAGCTTGGCCATGTTGATGGCCTCCATGAAGCCGTCGATGACGTCAGCCCGGGTGATCTGGGCTGCACTCGACAGCTCGTCGCGGGCTGCGGCCAGTGCCGCCTGTACCGCGGTTGCTTTCTCTATGCGGGGGGCGTTTGCCACCGCCCCTTTGTAGCCGGCGTCGCGGGCAGCAGCGATGCTGTCTTTACCTAGCATCTTGGCGTCGACGAAAGCGGCCTGCTGCGGGGTGAGCAGGATCGATTGCGGGCGTTCCGCGGTGATCAGCTTTTCCTTGGGTTTCGGTTTGGCTCGGGCCACTCTGTCGCTTTCTGCGAAAAATTTCAAAAATTATACGAGAGTGTGAGACCGAAAGATAGGGTATGTCGTCCGGATATGACACTAAGGTACTGCGAAAATTTATAAAAAATAGAAACTGAAAATAATAGAAACGGCGTGGATTTAGACGCGGTAGTGCCCTCCCCCCTCCGTCCCAAAACCCGTACCCACTTCGGATTCGGTTTCGGGTTTCTGGGAAAGGAGTCTCTTAAGAACGCTCGTCCCTCGCGCTCGTCGTTCGTCGGGATGTGAAGGGGAAGATTGGCTTCCTCGCTCTCAAGGAGAAACACCATGTCCGCACGCATCACGAAGAACGAACTGATCGCCATCAATGCACGCCTGTCCACCGAGATCGCTGCCCTGCGCGCCGAGCTGTCCGCTGTCAAGGTGCAGCGGGACACGAACACCGAGAGATCGTCGGCTCGCCGTGACTCAGCCAGCACCGTGCGTCCGCAGACCGAGCACGAGTATCCGTCGCGCGAAGAGGCCATCGAGGCGTGCAAGCGGCTCGCTGCGTCCGAGCATAACAAGCGCGCGGTGTTCAGCGTCGTCGGCACCAAGGTCATCGCCCGCGCTCGCGCCCACTAAGCTCACCCAGCAGGGATACGACCCGCGTCGTGTCCCTGCATATTACTAAGGAGATTCACATGGCCGCTGTTATTCAGTGTCGTTCGACGCAGCAGACCCACGAAGACAACGTCGTCGAGGTGCACAACCGTTTGTGCAAGTGGATGCGTCAGCTCAAGAACGAGCGTTGCCTCGACTACCACGACATCGAGTGGAAATCTGTGCAGGTCGTTCGCCTACAGAAGCTCATCGACAACACCGAGGCCGTGCTGCTCGGTGACGTGCCGGCAGCGATGTTCGATGTGTGCTTAACCGAACGTCTCGGCATCAAGTACTCGACGATGCTGCGCAACTGATCCATCCGCACGGAGGCAGTGTTGTCTCCGTGCATATTACTAAGGAGATTCGCATGACCGCATTATATGAACAAGCCGTTGAGCAACTCATGCGCACAGGTCGCGTCGGGCTGCGCGACAAAGACTACGGCAACCTGTATGTGTCGAACCAGTGGGATGGCACATACAAAGTCCTCGAGTGGTACGACAACACCGACGATGAGTACGAGTCCATCACCAACCGCGACTGCGCGCTCGAACAAATCCACTCGTGGTGCGCAAACCTCGAGAAACTTTTGTCGCTGTGAAACATGACGTGTGCATGCTGTTGTCCGGGCAAAAGTGAAAATTGTCATACAACAGTGTCATACATGCCAACGGCTGGAAACCCTTGCAGCACAAGGGTTTCCAGAGTTAGGACACAAATGGAACACTAAGTGCTTGATTTTAAACATGTTCCACTTTTTTGTTCTCCACTTCAGCGGCAGCCAGCCACACTAACTATTTTATTTATTACTACTTCTTTTATTTTTATGTAGTTGAAAGTAGTAGTAGTAGTTTAAAAATAATAGATAGGTAATAAAAACAAGCACTTAGCGTGTCTTTTGTTCCTTATCTCAATCAAATTCTCGCCTCGTAAAATCGCTCGCAAACTGCCTAAAAAATAGGCAACGCTTGTTCGAACGAAGTTAGTGACCACTAACATATGGAACAGAGTTAGGTGGCCACTAACATACGACTTATTCTGGCGTCATGCACAGCACGCTCGTCCCTCGCGTGCGTCGTGTATGACGTGTGCAAGTATGTGCTTGCTTTTAAGGAGTTTGAAATGTCTGTCCTTCGCTCTGTTGCGTCGCCTGTACTCGGCGCTGTTGTTCTCTCTGGCCGTGCGATCAAGCGCGGCTATCCTGTTGTTGTACGCAGTATTGGCACTGTAGCCGGCGCCGCTGTCGGCGTCATATGCGCCCCGATGATCGAAGTTGTCATCGGTGCCTCGTTGGGTATGCGTGTTGCCAACGCTGCCATGGATCGTGTTCTTCCCCAAGGAGAGTAATCATGTCTGCCATGCTTTCATCCGTGTTGTTCTTCGGTCTCTTGACTGCGGCTGTTGAGTTCATGCTGCTGTACAAGTTCATGCCTCTGAACTGGCTGCGTAACCGTAGTGTCCAGGGAGTGCTGCATTTCGGTGTTGCCGCTCTCAACTTGGCCATTCACTGGGGCACGATCGTCGGCACCATGACCGCTATCACTGCCCTCTTCGTTAGTTTCATCACTGTGCCGCTGGTCATTGCGACACTCACTTTCGCATATAACTGGAGACGCCCAAATGGCACGTCCCGTTGATATTGAGCGTTCTGCCAATTCCGCCCATCTCGAATGGATTGGCAGTACCGAGCAAGACCCGCTGTACATCCTCATGCAGCGGGAAGCAGCAGATGAGGACGGGGCTGACAGTCCTGAAGACAACGCTGTCTATTACTTCAACCAATCACCGCTGACCAAAACCAGCAACTCATCTTTTAACTGACCAAGGAGCAATACCATGAACCTCAAGCACATCGTTTCGCAACTCGCCTTCCTGAACGAATCGGCCCTGCGTCGTGTTCTCAATAGTTGCATCTACCCCCTGCGTCGTTATGCGCTGGTCGAGATCACCAAGGACGAGCCGAACATCGTGGCCATCAAGACTTGCCGCACGCTCGAAGCAATCATCGCTGAACTCGACCCGCAGCATGTCCATACGTTGGATTCCACCGCGCTGTTCGTCTTCAATGCGCAGGAAGATGAGCGTCCTGTTGCCGACCGCAAGAAGCGCGCGCGTGCTCTGCTGATCCGTGAAATCGCGGACAACCGTAGTGCGCCGCCGCGTTCGAAGGCTGAACTCGACGCACGTATCGAGGCCATCATGCACAAGCAGATGGAAGAGATCACTGCCAATTTCGGCAAGGCTGCACAAGCCGTCGCTGACCTCGAGATGCTTGGTTATGCACACACGCACGAGGAGGTCGATAACGAGAACGGTATCGGTACCCGCCTGCACTTCGAGCTGACGAAGGATTACGATCAGCACGAGATCCCGGAGTACGTGCAGGACGCGCTGATCAGCAAGATCGTCGATGCAGCTATCCGGGTGTATTCCGACGGTTGCCGCCAACTGGCACGCGCACGTGTGGGCTTTCAAGAAGCTGAAGCCTTGGCTCTGAAGCAGTCTGCAGTATTGCTGGCTGGCGCACTCGGAGTCGACGAGAAAGAGTTGGAGCTAGCCGTGACGAAGCAGACCACTCGCGTTGAAGACCTCTTCGCGAAGCTGGAAGGCACCGAGGACACACCGACGATCGACACCCCGCCGGAAGGCAAAACGCCTGGTGAGAAAGCCAAGCGTCAGCGCGTAGCCAAGGCGATGGCGGCCGGTATCAGCTCGGAAGATATGGCTATGGCCGGCGGCGTCAAGTAACAAGCAGCATACCTCGAGGGCGAGTGCGGAAGCATTCGTCCTCTTTTCGGACACCCGGACTTTCATGGGCACACTTAAGAAGGAGAACAAGCATGGCAACTGTTGATAAAAGCATCGCCGATCGTATCGTCGCTGGTGAATTCCCTGAAGATGATGCACGCAAAATCATCGAGTATGACAACGCTTGGGGCGGTATCGGCTATGGCGTGATCTTTGGCGAGCAAGACCCCGATTTCTACCGCGAAACCGAATTCGTTCGCAATCCACGCGTGTATTGGGAACGCTCTGCTTCCTGATTTTATTTTCTGTCAGAGCGATAAACCACTCTGTCGCTCTGATAGTATCCGCGCTCTCTCAACCAACTCTGAAAGATAATCATGAACAACAAAAACTTGCTTCGTCCGTTCGATCTCACTCAGGCTGAAGCCGGCGCCGCCATTTGCTGGAGCTATCTCGAGGAACCCGCCGCCTTCGTCGGCCGTACGGCGGATGGATGCATTGCGATTCGCCGGGCCGACGGGGTCATCGAAACGCCGGGCGAATTTTCACTGCGCATGAAGCCCCTGTTCTGGAAAGAAGGCAAGCCCGTGTATGCCGGTGACCGCCTGTGGCACAGCCTTTACAAGCGCATGTTGGTCGTAAATCGGCTGCAAGAACATGCCGATGCTGAAAAATTCGGTCGCTTTTACGACACGCAAGGCTTTCCGGTCTGTGCCGATTTGTGTAGGTTCAAAGAGCCGCCACAACCTTTATTCATGCTCGAAGGCAAGCCCGTGAACAAAGGCGATCGCCTTTGGCACATCCGCTATGGGAAGTGGGTGACAGTCGCTAGCGACCGCCTATTGGGCACCGACGATTTTCTTGATGCAGAAGGCTTCAGCCGTTCTCCCTATTATTGCATGTGGGACAAACCCAAAACGACAATCACGCGCTATGCAAATGTGTATTACGTCTCGAGTGGCCCACCATGCATCGGCGAGATGTACAGCACCGTCGACGGTCCAAAAGGCGCTTTCGGCGCCGAGAGATCGCTCGGCATCGCTCGTATCGAGTGGCAAGAATAATCACGGGCGAAGCCAAGCTACGTGGTTCTTTTGATGCGGCACAAGGGCCGGTAAGGGTTTTATACCTTCTCCGGCCCTTTTCTCGTTTGCACACTCTGACGAAGTCTGTCAGACTCAACCGCCTCGACCCCTGTAATGCCCTTCGAGGAATCCCCTATGTCATTTAAGCTTACCTTTCTCAGCGCATCGTTGCCGCTGACGAAAACCGTCGAAAAACTCGCCAACGGCGAAATCTTCAAATCGCCGTACCCCTTGGTCTCTGCCTTCACTACCGAGACCGTCGAAATCGACAACATCGCGCAATTTCACAAAGAGCTTTTGGCCCGCGCCGCCAGCGCTAAAAAGCCTTGCCTGCTCAAGGGCACGATTGCCCGAGAACTCAAGAGCGAGTCCCGCAAAGGCACCACGAATACCAATGACAGCTCCGCATGGGGCTGTCTCGACATCGACAACGCCAAGTTCTCTTCCCCGGAAGAAGTCATGCGCGCATTAGGACTCGAAAACCTGTCCTATGTCGTCCAATATTCCAGCTCGTACAAGCTGGCCGGCAACAAAAACTTGTCATGCCATATCTTCTTCCTGCTGACCAAGCCTGTCGCTGCGCCACAGATGAAGGCATGGCTGATGCACTTGAACCAAAGCGTGGCCAGCCTCGAAAGCAATATCGAGCTGAGCAAATCTAACGCTGCCCTCCATTGGCCGCTGGATATCACGGCTTGCCAGAACGACAAGCTGCTGTATGTCGCCATGCCGGTGTTCAAGGGTATGGTCTCCCCGATTAAGGAAGCTGAACGTATTCAGCTGGTGACTAAGAAGGTCCAGAAATACGACGTGACCAAGATGGAGCTGAAGCCCATCGAGTCGCTCAAGAAAATTGCGCGTGACAAGCTCAATGACCTCCGCACTCGTGCCGGCATCAGCCCGCTCAAGACCAAGACCAAGATGGTCGGCGAGTACGAAGTGCAGGCCGGTGTCGGCGAGATCGCCTCTTACGAAGTCATTGATTGCGGCGAGTACAACCGTCTCAACCTCAACAACGGCGACTCGCAAGCGTATTGGCACGCGAAGTCTGACCCGACATACCTGCACAACTTCAAAGGCGAGCCGTCACTCCTGCTCAAGGAGGTGCTGCCGCATTACTACGCAGACCTCGTTCGCAACAAGGCCGCCAATGACTCGACTCCGAGTATCACCGGCGACCTGTTGCTTGCTTTTCGCGAGAAGAAGACGGCCACCTATTACAAGGGCACATGGAATCCCGGCACCTCGGTACTCGATATCGACATAGTAAAGAGCGAGCTGCAGCTTGATCACTTTCTTCAAGGACACGGGCGTTCCCTTGGCGCTTTCATCCCGGAATGGCAGATCATCTTCGACCCGCAAAATCCTTGCGTGGTCGACGAAGACGCGAAGATCGTCAATACCTTCATCCCGACCGAATTCATGCGCAAGGGCAAGAAGAACAAGAAGGGTGAGTTCCCGATTATCCAGAAGGTGCTGGACTCGGCGGTGGGTACTGGCGACATTCAGGAACATTTTCTCAACTGGCTGGCAGTCGTCTGGCAACAGCGCCGCAAGCCCCTTACAGCGTGGGTATTTCATGGGGTTGAGGGCACTGGCAAGGGCGTTCTGTTTCACAACGTACTTCGCCCTCTATTTGGTAAAGCCCATGCAGTTCAGAAGCGCGCCACCGAGCTGGGCAGCCAGTTCAATGGGTGGCTGGAACCGGCGCTCATCGTCTTCATCGACGAAATCGACGCCGACATGTTCGTCAACGCTAAAGCAGTGGAGGCGGACCTTCGTACGCTCATCACGGAGCCGACAGTATCTATACGGCGAATGAGGACAGACAGCTATGAGGTTGAGAATTACTCCGCGTTTATTTTTTCGTCAAACAAAAAACGGCCCGTGGCCCTTCCGCCCGGAGATCGCCGTTTCAATATTGCTGTCTTTCAGCACGAAAAGCTTGTCATCTCTCAAGACGAAATCGATTCCATCGACGATGAAGTCGAAGCCTTTGCTGCTTATCTGAGCACGCGCAAGGCCGATTTCCAACAGGCCAAGACCGTACTTCAAACCGAAGACCGACTGGCTGTGCAGCGCATGTCGGTAACGTCGGTTGATGTTCTGACCAACGACATTTTGCAGGGCAATCTGATCGGCCTGTGGGAAGCAATGCCGGATGAATCTCTGATGGCAGAAGCCAATATTCAGAATCATACGGCTACTGCCTATGCCCACTTGATCCGTAAGTTCAGCCGTGAAGCCACCAGCAAGATCACACGTGATGAACTGGGCATCATCTTCCAGCATTGCGTCGGTACCGACGTGAACAAGATGGGCGCCCACAAGCTGGCCGCCTTCTTGCGTCACCGCGGCATCGACTTGAAGAAGCTGCGATTCGGCAACCAATTCATGTCCGGGGTCGAAGTCACATGGGTCGTCAGCAAGGACGACAAAGAAGCCATTCACAATGAGCTTACTCCGAAGACCGACCCAAAGAAAATGCGGAGAGTCAAATGACAACAGTCATAGTTCTGTTGCTCTATTCAGTCGTATTTGGGCACTCTTTTTCGTGGTCGAGTTTCACGCAATTAAGCGTGGGAGTGACTCGTTCAAAATTCCGAAATGGCTATGGGACAACACTGACTGGATCAGGAAAGTTAACTGGTAAGGAGCAAGTGAAATGAGCGACGATATTATCTTTGATTTATATAAATACGATCCAGAAGAACAACCGCCCACAATTGTATTTAAAGCAATAAAAGAAATAGAATCCCTACGCCAACAACTCGCCGCTGTCCTCGCCGCGTGCAAGCAGAAGGACGAGTCTCTTGAAGCGGCTCACAATGGACTGCGTTGGTGGATGGACGCGTTCCCGCTTCACGTAACTGAAGCCGATAACGAGGAAATGCTGAAGATCGTAAAAGCTCTCGCCATCCAGCCAGATGACTCTGCACTCAAGGCTTGGCTTGAAATGAGCAACACCGCCGATTGTCGGTCACAGTCATCCTTGCAAGGAGTAGTGAAATGAAGCGTATCACCCTAGCAGTTCTGTTCCTCCTGTCCGGTTCCACCTCCGCTTTCGCCACCACTATCGGCAACCAGCCGGGCGGCGGCGGCATTCAAGCCCAGACCCAAGGTCAAGCCCAGATTCAGGGTCAGGCGCAAGGTCAAGGCCAAGCGCAATTCACCAATGTCGAAGTCTCCAACCGCATCTCGAATGACGTCCGTTCCAATGCGGCGGCCTTCGCCGGTGGCGGTGATGCCAAGTCCGGTTCGTTCAGCAAGTCCAGTTCGGGCGGCAACACCCTGAGCAACGGCGGCAACACGCTGACGGTCAATGCGGCCCCCATCCCTACCCAAACCACCACGAGGATCGAGCAGAGCGACTACACCGTGAAGAACGTCCCGTCCGTGTTCAGCGGCAACGTCTATCCGACTGCACCGTGCATGGGCTCTTCGACTGTCGGCGGCGCCGGTGTCGGGTTCGGCTTCAGCGTGGGCACCAGTTGGAAGGACGACGAGTGCGGCATCCGTGAAACTTCCCGCAGCTTCTCGGGCCTTGGCCTGAAGGAAGACGCGCTGGCTGTGCTCTGCACCAGCGAGTACGCCAAGGCTGCCCCGGCCTGCGTCGCACGTGAGCAGGCACAGCCGAAGTAATGCCCAAGGGCGGTGACAGCGCCCTTCCACATTACACAGGAGGAAAGATGAAAGTATGGGATCACAATACGTGCAACGATGAAAATGAGTCCCTGCGCCAGCAACTCGCCGCTGTCATGTTCCCTGAAGGAGTCAAATAATGAGCCGTCTTTCCGCTGCCCGCATGAATGCCCCCGGCCCCAAAGCCTATACCGGCAAGAAGTTCTTGGGGTTTCGCGAGAAGCAACCTCGCTACAACGCACCGATCTCGCTGCACGGCGCTTGCCGCAGCGCGCTGAACGAAGCCATTCGTGTCGGCGACAAGGGCGCAGCTGATCACATCGCCAAGACCCAGCATTTGCGGATTTATTCTCGTGTCTGGAAAATGTCACTGCTCGATTTGTTGGCCGGCATCTTGCGCGGCCATCGGATTGTGCGGTAATCTCACACTCTCTGATTGATACAACAAGGAATCTGATGGCAACCGCTCCCGCTCCGAAACGAATCAAAAGCTGGTCATACAGCCGGCTCGTGGATTTCGAATCTTGTGCCTTCAAAGCGAAGCTCAAGCTCATCGACAAGATTCCTGAACCTGAACGCCCGCTCCCTCCGGGCAAGACCGAGCATGCAAACGACCGCGGAACGCGGGTGCACAACGAGATTGAAGCGTATGTCCGAGGCGATGGAGAGTTTCCACAAGAAGCTCGACATTTTGCCGACGAGATCGAGTCTCTCAAGAAGCACTTCAAGGCTGGCCGGGTGAGCCTGGAGGGAGAGTGGGCGTTTGACAAAGACTGGAAAGCGACTGAGTGGTTGTGGGGCTGGCTCCGCCTGAAGCTCGATGCCAACGTGCATCTAACCGACAAGCACGCTGTCGTGATCGACTACAAGACCGGGCGCAAGTTCGGTAACGAGATCAAGCACGGCGAGCAGATGCAGCTGTATGCGCTGGCCGTCCTGCTCAAGTTTCCCCATATCGAACACGTGACGTGCGAGCTGTGGTATCTCGACGTGAATGACCTCGCGTCGCTTACGGTCGTGCGCCCAATCGGTATGCGCTTCTTCAAACCATTCGATCGCCGCGGCCGGAAGATGACCGAAGCGACTGACTTCCCGCCGAACCCGAATACGTATTCATGCGCTTATTGTCCGTACCATCCCATAAAAGGCAGCGGCGACTGCCCATACGGAGTTTGACATGCCAGCTAAGGGACAACGCAAGCCGATGGACTATCGCCTCTGCAATCGCTCTGAGGTAATGCCCAGCGGTTGTATCGAATGGAGAGGCGTCGTTACCCGCAAAGGGTACGGCGTCTTGAAGGTCGGCACTACCGGCAGGACGCAAGCCCATCGAGCAGCATGGGAACTTAACTTCGGGCCGATACCAGCAGGGTTATGCGTTCTTCACAAGTGCGACAACCCGCTGTGTTTCAACCCGAGACATTTGTTCCTCGGAACTAAGGGCGACAACAACCGCGATTGTCGTAATAAAGGCCGTAACCGCAATCAATATCACCCAATCAAAGGGTCGGGCGACTGCCCACACGGGGTCTGATCAATGACAGAGAGTGATGCGCAATACGCGTTGGCGCGCATCTGTAGCTGGTGAAAACCCAGCCTCTGTCTTCCTAAAATAGCGGCTTCTCTGCGGAAGAACGCAGCAACACTTTTCGGTGGTTCTGGAAAACATTTGGTTTTCCTTAACGCTGCGTCCTTCCGCAGAGAAGCTGCAGATAGAATTTCAAGGTAGCTCAGAGAAAGAGCGCGCTCACCACTTACACGAGCGAGGTCGAAGGTTTAATTCCTTCCCTTGAAACCAAATTGCCTTGTTAGCTCAGTGGTAGAGCACCTGCCTTGTAAGCAGGGGGTCGTGGGTTCGATTCCTACACTCGGCACCAAACGCGATTTAGTGACAAGTGCATGTCGACCGATACGGTCGTACGGAGCCGGCTAACGCCCGGTGGTCGCGACTTAACAACAGTGGCGTGGGTGAATTGGTATAGCCATCGGATTGCAAATCCGATTTATGCAGGTTCGACTCCTGTCGCCACTTCCAAGGAGAACAAGATGGGCCTCGATATGAATGCGTACAAAGTCAAACCCGACAGCTGGTGGTAAGCATGCGTCGTCCCCCTTCCAAGAAAGTGAAGCTCACCCTTGGGACAATTGTCGAGGCCGGCCGTGAAAACAGGCTTTGCATCGCCGCCTGCGAAGACCGTAAAACCGGCAAGCCGACGTATGTGCTGTGCGAAACATATGTCGAGCACGGCACGGTACAGTACAACCCAGTCGCTCGCCTGTTCAATGGCAGCCCGTACAACGAGGTCACGCCCCCGGGCCTTGCTGCGGACAAGCAAATATGAACGAAGTCACGGAAATGTGGAAGGACTGGAAAAAGATGAAACAAAGCGCAGCCACCCAACGCCGCGTACTTGGGTCTGAAGCCCTCGTGCAAAAAGGTATTTCCTTCTCTACCCACAACGGCGGCGCCCACTTGATACTCGACACCAAGATCGGATTTATTGATTTTTTGGCCGGGAACAACCAAGTGGAAGACGCGCGAAGCCCCAACGCAAACCGGGCACGGCTTAGCAAAACTTCTTGAGCTGCTCGAATGATCGCCCGCTGCTTTGCCCAAACCCGCTCTAAGAAACGCTGCTCCAAGGATGCAACCCATGAGTTCCAAGGCTGTCCAGTCTGCTCGCTCCACGCAAGCGCCACCACCTTTGTTCGCGCACCAGAAACAAACTCGACTCGCGCTCAAAAAGAGCGAAATCATCTTCGACACGTCCGATCCTGGCTGCGTTAGCGCAGATACGGAGTACCTCACGCCGACGGGCTGGAAACGTATCGACCAGTACACGGAGGGTGATTTTGTCGCCCAGTTTCTCCCGACTACACGGTCGATCGAGTTCGTAGAGCCGACCGCCTATGTAAAGCGCCCATGTCTCACGATGATTGCCATTGCTCCGGTGCGCGGTACTTCGCAACGGCTGTCGCACGAGCATCGCGTGCTGTTTTACCGCCGTGACGGTTCTCACGGAGTCACGTCAGCAGTGACGTACATGGCGGGATTGCATTTGCACGGTCCGCATCGGCACGATGCCAAGTTCTGCACTACGTTCAGTGTTAACTCCCGCGGCGACGGACTCCCGTTCAGCGATGCGCAGATTCGTCTGATGGTTGCAGTTATAGCTGACGGTCATTTTTCAGGCGCTACTCACCGTTGCGTGGTCCGCCTCAAAAAAGTCCGCAAGATCGAACGTCTCCGTGAGTTACTGGCTATTAACCGAATTGTTCCGTCCGTCCGCCAATGCGGCGGTGACCCTGATTTCACTGTGTTTACTTTCGATGCTCCGCGCCGTGAAAAGGAGTTTGACGCTGGTTGGTGGGACGCGACTCAGCCACAGCTCGGAGTCATTGCGGATGAAGTCTGCTACTGGGATTCGGCCGACCGCAAAAAGAACGCTACATCGTTCAGCACTTTTTCCAAGCAATCTGCGGATTTCATTCAATACGCCTTCGCGGCTGCAAAGCGGCCCGCCTCTCTGACACTCTCTGTACGAGACCGTCGCGATGAGGGGCGTGGGGTGATGCTCGAGTACACAGTGCATGCCCAGGACAAAGACAAGTTTTCTGGACCGGGCAGAGCGAGTTCGGTTTACGAAGTGCCGAACCCCGAGGGTTTTAAGTATTGCTTTGAGGTTCCCTCTTCGTTTCTGCTACTCCGTCATAACGGACATATCTTTGCCACTGGCAATACGGGCAAGACGCGCCCTGAAGTCGAGGACTTTGCCGAACGTCGACGCAAGAATGGCAAGTGCATGTTGGTGCTCGCCACCAAGTCGCTGCTCGATGCCGCATGGTTTCAGGACTTTCGCAAGTTCGCACCTGACATGGATGTCAGTCTTGCCTTCGCCGCCAACCGCGAGAAGGCCTTTGCCGCACCGGCCGACGTTTATGTGACCAATCACGATGCGGCCAAATGGCTGGCAGCAAAACCCAAAGCTTTTTTCGCCAAGTTCGACACGATCGTCATCGACGAGTCGGTAGCGTTCAAGCATCATACGTCACAGCGTTCGCGCGCTGTAGCCAAGATCATGCCGTATTTCAAATATCGCCGGTTGCTGACCGGCACGCCGAACAGCAACGGCGTATGCGATATCTGGCATCAGGTTTATCTACTTGACGGCGGCAAGCGTCTCGGCGATTCGTTTTTCAAGTTCCGCTCTGCGGCATGCATACCGAAGCAAGTAGGCCCAAAAGCCGACATGATCGCCTGGGTCGACCGGCCGGGCATCGAAAACACGGTCGCTACACTGATTCGCGATATAACGGTGCGCCACCGATTCGAGGACTGCGTTGACATCCCGGTAAATCATCAGTACGCCCTGCCCTTCAAGCTCGGCAAGAAGCACATGGCCGCCTACGAGGACATGGCGAACTATCAGATCCTTCAGCTCAAGAAGTCTTCCATCACCGCCGTCAATGGCGCCGTGGTAGCTGGTAAGCTGCTGCAGATCGCGTCAGGCGCGGCTTACAACGATGACGGCGACTACTCGCTGCTGGCCTCCGAGCGGTACGAGTTGGTTCTCGATCTTGTCGAAGAGCGCGCACATTCGATTGTCTTTTTCCAATGGAAGCATCAACGTGAAGAACTTATCAAGGAAGCTACGCGGCGACGTTTGCGATTTACTGTTTTTGATGGGGCTACGGGGGATCGAGACCGAGCCAAAATCGTTAAAGATTACCAAGCGGGGGAATATCAAGTTCTCTTTGCTCATCCGCAATCAGCAGGTCACGGGCTTACTCTTACGAGAGGTACGGCAACTATTTGGGCAAGTCCTACCTACAACTTGGAGCATTTCCTTCAAGGTCTTAAACGGGTGCACCGCATTGGTCAAACTGAAAAGACCGAAACCATTGTTGTCGTTGCCGAAGGAACCCTCGACGAAGTAGTGTGGGACGCGCTCCAAAACAAGAGCGTCAAAATGACTGAACTTTTGGAAGGATTGATGTGAATGTTTTTACTCATTTCGCCGGATCAAAATGCGTTATCGAACTTAATCGTCCATGCCAAGACTGGCAGCTTGATTACATTGACGCAAGAATAGATACGCGTTATCCGAATTTCAGCTTTATCGAGGTCGTAAAAAACGGGCACGTATGCCATAGAGAAAACGTGCATGACTCTGACGCCCCGGGAAGAATTGTAGAAATAATGCGACATTATCAACAGACTCGAAGGAATTGATATGATCGAAGACACTGCAGCACATGAGCGACGCAAAGCAACCTTTGCGCGTTTCAATACCGTACTGAACGCCGAAAGCGTATTCGTCGACCTCCTCGAGCAACAGGCAGCAATGCACGACCAAATGGCCGAACACTTCCGTGAAGCTGCTCGACTCGTTCAAAACTCTGACGATTTCTGATCGATTTCGCCGCCCGCAGTCTGATACTTTTCGGAGCGTGCTGCGGGAAACAGCGCAAGCGGGCGGCATCTACTTAGGAAAGGGAACAAATGACTTATGAGACGAACCCACGCAACGCGTTGCCGAATTGCTGCGTACCAGCAAGGATGACGAAGAATGAACATCGTTGAAAAACTGCGTTTGATGCAAACGGATCACATCCCAGAACTCGGTGAGGCCATAGCCGAAATTGAGCACCTTCGCCGCGAAACGCATGCATGGAGCAAAACATGCGAAGACGCGACGACGAAGCTGTACAAACTGAGCACACACCACCCGCGACTGGAGGTCCGGTATTGGACTGGCAAATACTGGGAGCCATTGTACGGTGCGCGATTCCATGAGGTGCTGAATGCGCTGGATTTGACGCCGAACGCCGAAATTGATGAAACATACGATCAAGCGGCTGACATGGTGGTGAAGCACGGCACGAAGGTTCGTGCTGATTAATGATTCAAGGAACCCAATGAAATCTTTTATTGAAACCTCCCCCGGCATCATCACGTTTCGTGCTTTGCCATATCCACTGCCGGCGCATACCCAAGAGTTACTGAAAGACTCCAGTGCAGTGCTTGCCGCCCTGAATGATGCAATCGAAAAAGCAGCAACTAAGTCAGCCAAGAAGAAAGCCGTTGAAGAATACAACGCCGCTTTCCTCGACTTCGAACAGCAAGAAGAACTCTTGCGGACATATATCGGGGTAGAAGTGACTCGCCCGATCATCCGTTCGCTCCAAGTTGCATAACTGCGCCGAACCCGCGCCGCCTGAAACTTAATTATTCGCATAGCGGTGCGGGTATTGGTTTTCGAATACAGGAGGGCGCGGGCCATGAACGAGTTGCAACTTTTCCTCGAGATAGCCGAGGGCGCTATGTGCGTCGCCTTTTTGGGAAGTCTCGTATGGCTAATGACAATAGAGGTATGAAGTGAAATACAACTTCGATGAACTCGTCACGATCGACTACGAGACGTTTTACAGCAGCACGTATAGTTTGCGTGCCAAGGTCTACAACACCTCCTCGTATATCACTGATCCACAATTTCAAATCCATTGCTGCGCGATCAAGATCGGCAAGAAAAAATCCAAGTGCTATTGGGGCCAAGAAGCGGTTACGGCGGCACTGCAAGCTATCGACTGGTCGAAGCACGACCTGCTGGCCCACAACAATTTTTTCGACGGGTTCATCTCGTCCCACCACCTTGGCATCCGCCCTCGTCGCCGGTTCTGCACGGTGCAGATGACCCGCGGCCTGCATTCGGACATGTCCAAGGCCAGTCTGCAAGCCATCTGTGAGTTCTATGGAATCCCCGGCAAGACTGAGGGGTTGAACGATGTCAAGGGTCTGCGTACAGAGCAGATTACCGGCGACAAAAAGAAGAATCTCATGTCGTACTGCAACAACGACAACGAAAAGTGCTTCGAGGTGTTCAAGAAGCAGATTGAAGTGTTCCCCGAACGCGAGATCAAACTGATCGATATCACGCTATCGATGTTCTGTGACCCTGTGCTGCAGCTTGACGTTCCTCGTGCCGAGGCGTCGCTCAACTATGAGATGAATGAACGGCTTAAGTTCATCGCAATTTCCGGCGCTGACGAAAAAACGCTGACTAGCACACCGAAATTCGTTGCAGCCCTTGAAACCCTTGGCGTCGAAGCACCGAAAAAAGTCAGCAAGTACAACGGCGAGATTTCCTATGCACTGGCCGAGACGGACCCGGAATTTATTGCTCTGCAAGAACACGATGATCCGCGCGTCGTTCGTCTAGTGCAGGGCCGGCTCGCTGCCAAGTCAACCATGATGGAGACCCGAGCATGGCGCCTGATCCAGATGATGCAGTCATGCGGCTCGTTACCAGTCCTGTTGAACTATTACGGGGCGAAAACCGGGCGCTGGAGCGGCGGCAACAAGTGCCTAGCAGGGGAGACGACGATCGTTGTGAGCCGCGACGGGAAGGTTCTGTATATTCCGTTGTCTACTCTGATGGACTCTGATAGGGTGTGGGACGGAGAGGAGTTTGTCTCTCATTCCGGCCTTCTCTATCAGGGCGAAAAAGGAGTTATGACCTATGACGAAATTACAGGCACACCCGACCACGAAGTTAGTACCGCCTTCGGGCAGACCCGGTTGGACGCTGCCGAGGACGCCGGGGTCGCACTTACGGTTGGGAATCTCCCTCAAGGACTGGGTGCACCTTCGCAAGATTTGCCAAGTCGCTAAAGACCGGTGCGTTAATCCGAAGAACGTAATGTTCCCGCGTTATGGCGGGCGCGGTATCACTTTCGGGTTTTCTACCGGAGGTGATATGGCGGAGTGGATCATTACGAACCTCGGTCTTCGCCCGACTCCAGAACATACCCTCGATAGACGGGATAACGACGAGGGATACATAGCAGGAAACCTCCGATGGGCTACTCGTGACGAACAGGCGCAGAATAAAGGTCGCTATATTGCGTGGCGGCACGGAGAGCGGCTTCGTGAACTATGTCGTTTACGGCCTGACTTAAGTTACGAAACGATCCGTACGTGGATCAATCAAGGAATGAACAATGTTGAAATTCTCACCCGAACTAAAACCACCAGCGGTCGCCCGCGTGTACGACATCCTTGAATGCGGGCCGCGTAATCAATTCTGGGCAAACGGCAAAATCGTTTCAAATTGTAATTTCCAAAATATGCCGACCTCGACCAAGGATTATCCGATGGCCGGCGAATTGCGCAAGTCGATTCTCGCTCCTAAAGGCCACGTGATCATTGCGCCTGACTCGGCGCAGATTGAAGCCCGGGTACTAGCATGGATCGCTGGTCACGAAGAATTGCTCGATCGCTTCCGCAACAAGGAAGACGTCTACAAGTTCATGGCATCGTTGATCTACAACGTGGCAGTGGAAGACATCGACGATGAACAACGGTTCATCGGCAAGATCGCCGTGCTGGGTCTCGGCTACAGCATGGGCGCCAAGCGCTTTCAGACTACGCTGGCGCTGGGTGTCATGGGGCCGCCGATGATATTATCGATGCTTGAATGCACGAAAATCGTCAAGATGTACCGCAAAATCAACAAGGTCATCGTCGACTTCTGGAGCGAGTGCGAAGACGTCCTCGAAGCCATGTGCAACGGACAAGCCGGTTCCTTCGGCAACAACGGATTGCTCGAATACGACGGCACGGACATCTGGCTGCCGAACGGCATGGGTCTGCATTACCCGGGCCTGAAGATGACGTGGGATGCCGAACGCAATCGACGCTCTGGTTTCTCCTACATGTCAGCCGGCGTCAAGAAGCACATATACGGCGGGCTGCTTGCAGAAAACATTGTGCAGGCGCTGGCCGGCGTGGTGATCCGTGAGGAAATGACCGAGGTGCACGACTATTACGCAACCCTTAAGTTACGCAAGAACGAAGTCGCCAAGATCACTACCATGACGCACGACGAAATCGTCAGCGTAGTTCCAGAGCGCATTGCCAAGAAGTGTCTGGATGCCAACCTCAAGATCATGCGGACGCCGCCTGCATGGGCACCCGATATGCCGATTTGGGCAGCGGCTGAAGCCGGGTGGGCACCCAACTATTCTGTGTGAAACTCTGTTGTTATCTGGTGTCATCTGATATACTCTGGCAGAGTGTTCTAAAGGATAAACAAACGTGAGTCAAAAACTAAACGCGATGAAGCACGGGCAATCGAAAACCCCGCTTTATCGCGTGTGGAACGCGATGAAGAATCGTTGTGCAAATAAATCACACAAGGATTACGGCGGCCGAGGGATTTCAGTCTGCCCGCGATGGCTCGTGTGGGAAAACTTCCGAGACGATATGAGTCCGTCATTCAAAGAGGGACTCAGTCTCGATCGCATAGATAACGACGGCAATTACGAACCGACGAATTGCAGATGGGCTACTCGGATAGAGCAACGCGCAAACACACGACGTTCAGCTCCTCCGGAACTTGTACAAAAGTTAGCCGAAATTTGTCTGTCGTACTCGCATTACAAAAATCGACTTTTTCATGGCTGGACTCACGAACAAGCCAGCTCAATTCCTTTAGGAGGCAAAAGAAAATAATGGCAATTGCCAAATCAAAGTCTGCAGTAACCCTCGGCGCAATGATCGATCAGGCATACCAGCTGCGTGAACAACGCCGTCAGCTGGCAGCCGAGGACAAGCTGATCAAAGCTGACCTCGATGATCTGGAAATCAAGATCATCGCCAAGCTCGATGCCGAAGGCACCGATCGCGGGGCCAGCAAGATGGCCTCGGTCTCCATCTCCGAATCTGAAGAACCGCAAGTGGTCGACTGGGATGCGTTCTGTGCCTTTGCCAAGCGTACCGGCAATATGCACTTGTTCCAGCGACGTGTCTCTGCTCCAGCATGGCGCGAACTACGTGGTCTGAAGAAGTCTGAAGTACCCGGTTTGGAGGTCTTCAAGAAGCGCAGCCTCAATCTGCGTGTTGTTTCCAAATAATCTCGATCTCTGAAAGGAGAACAGTATGGCTGCTAAGCCCAAAGCAGGAACCGCAGTTGCCGTCGCCCGCGCGAAAGTGAACCTTCCGGCTCACCTTCAAACCGGCGGCGACGAAGTTGCGGCGTTTCAACAGCGTCTCTCTGCCCCGACGGGCAACAAGATCAGCGTCACGCAGGACAAGAAGTTCTCCATGCCGCCGACCGATGCTTTCCCCGCCGGCGCCAAGATGGAAGTCATTCATGGCGTAATCGTCGACTTCATTGCCAAGAAGACCTGGTATGAAGGGGCGTTCAACCGCGACAACATCGTGCCGCCGAACTGCTTCGCGATGGACTTCGTCCCGCATGACTCGCTGCTTCCGTCCGAGAATTCCCCGGATGTGCAAGGCGAGGCATGCAAGACCTGTGCGATGAACCAGTGGGAACCCGTCGCTCCCGGATCGCAGAAGAAAAAGAAGGCTTGTCAGGACAAGTACGTTCTGGCGCTTCTCGCTCCCGATGCAGCCGAAGGCGCCCCGCTGATCACTCTCGAGTTGTCGGCAACGGCAATCAAGGCCTTCGACAAGTACGTGCGCGATCTGGCCAACGACTACGGTCTGCCGCCTTACGCATTCGTTACCGAGTTCTCCTTCGATCCGAACCAGACATACGCCAGCATCCGCTGCGGAAATCCGGAGCCGGTGAACAAGAGCTTGTACGAGCTGGCTAAGGCAAAGCGCGAGGAAGCCATCACGGTCCTGCGTGTCGAGCCGCAAGTCGGCGAGTTCGAAGAAAAGGTGGTGGCGGCGCGTCTGCCGGCACCGAAGTCGCGTACTGCCGGTAAACCGGCGGCCAAACGCTGATGTTTTGCGGATCGTGGCGTACTAGCCGTGCGCTCGATTCGTTCCGTTCGCTCCTCGATGTTGTCGAGGAGCTGACGGAAGAAGAAGTGTACTACTGCCTCAAACTCGAGGTGCAATCCCAACGGCGGAAGACAGTCGTCGACCGCTTAATCGCCAGAGCTGCTGACATCAACAAACAGCAGTTCATCAACTCTCTGAAGGAGAAACTCAATGAGACTGTCGGCGGACATAATTAAGCAACAGCTTAGCTATTGTCCAGTGACAGAATTATTCAGCTGGAAAATCTCGAAGCCGCGTGCGGCCAAAGGATCAATAGCTGGTTTCACCTGCGGAAAAGGTTACACGCGAGTCAAGGTACTGGGAATCAGTCTCTCCGCGCATCGTTTAGCGTGGTTGTTCTCTGAAGGTGTCTGGCCGACGGAGCAAATCGACCACATGAATGGCGTCAGAGACGACAACCGACGCTGCAATTTACGTGAAGCCACAGCTTTTGAAAATGCTCGGAATCGACAAAGTCGCAAACCGACAAAGAGCGGTTTCAAAGGTGTAATTCGGATGGGCAAGAAGTTTCAAGCCCGCTGTCGCGTAGCAAATGTAGTTCACCATCTCGGGACTTTCCCGACCGCTGAAGAAGCAGCAACTGCGTATAACTTGTTTGCTTCCAAGCATCATCAATCGTTTCACAACGCCTCAACGAGGCAAGGAGAAATCACCATGGCAAGACCGAAATCGGTAATCCTCTCGAAGGATGAAAAGAAGTCCATCGTCGCCGAACTCAAGGCCAAGGTCAAGGCTGCGAAAGACAATGTCAAGCAGTTCGCCGGCATCGCTAAGGAAGCCGGCAAGACCTACGACGCTGCTGGCAAGGTTTATCTGGCTACGCTGAAGGCGAATGACAAGGCCGCGGCTGCTGCCGCCAAGGAACTGGCAGGACTGGAAGCTCAGCTGAATGCCCTGACTGCTCCGCCCGTCGCGGCCTGACCTTATTCGGAGTTTCCTCGTTCTCCCGTGTGGCAGCCCCGTGCAGCCTCTACACAAACAAAACGAGGACTAATTCTAAGGAGCAATAATGCGTCGTATCATGCTCGACACGGAAACGCTTGGTACGTCTTCGTCGTCAGTCATTCTTTCTATCGCTGCGGTCGAGTTCGACGACAAGAATCTCGGCCGACGCTTTCATCAGCGTATCAGCATCGACTCATGTCTCAAGCACGGGCTTACCGTGAGCGGCAACACTATCGAGTGGTGGATGGAGCAGTCCGCGGAAGCGCGTAATATTTTCAAGCGCGCTTCCCTGCCACTCGACCGCGTGTTGATCGATTTGGCTACGTGGCTCGACTGGGGCGCAGTTGATGAAGTCTGGGCCAACGGCTCTGACTTCGATTTCCCGATCATTGCCAATGCGTTCCGCGCCATCGGCGCCGGCAACCCGCCGTGGGCATATTTCAAGCTCCGCGATTACCGGACCATTCGCAAAATGTACCCGAAAGCGTTGGTCAAGAGCCTCGAGCATGCCCCGGCCGTCGAACACGACGCGCTGGAAGACGCCATTGCACAAGCTTTGACTTTGCAGGCGTTGATCGCCTACAAGGAACCTCTTCAGGAGCTTGCCGCATGAAAGCCCCGATGAAAAAAGAAGCAGTCAAATTCGACACCAACAAGTCGCCTCTCGGCCTGATCTCTCGCATTGCCATCGAAGAAGAAGAAGCCAAGGTCATGGAGTTCGGTCGGCAGAAATACGGCGCACATAACTGGCGACAGGGCATGGACTTCTCGCGTCTCGTGGATGCCATGCTTCGCCATACGTACGCCTTTGCCGATGGCGAAGACTTCGACAAGGAAACCGGCCTGTCCCATCTGGCACACGCCCGGTGCTGTGCGGCCTTCCTCCTTGAGTACCAAGGAGTGAAGGTCGGCACGGACGACCGCTTCAAGAGGTAACCATGAGCAACATGCACCAGTTCGACACTGGCGACGGCGGCTCGGTGCAGCTCAACAGCTTACAGTTGTATGCCCTGCTCAATCTGCCGGCGCAAAACGCAAGTTGGCCGACGTACTGGGCCTTGCGCCGGCGTGATTTGATCACCACGGCGTGCACTGGTACTCGCAGCGAGTTGACAGATCGCGGCCGCGCAGTACGCGATCATTATTTCGCCAAGAAAGAGAGCAATGGCAGTCAAGCCTGAAAATACTTTCATTTCCGGGGTCCACAAGCATCTTCCCTCCATTAAGGTACTCCACAGGGAGAAGATGAACAACCCGTATCGTGGTGGCACGGCGGATTGGTGGTACTCCGGTACGAAAAACGATTTGTGGATCGAGTACAAGTTCCTGCCGCGTATGCCACAACGCGGCGACATTACCCCCGAGCGGCTCGGCCTGACTGCATTGCAGTTGGACTGGTTGCAGGGGCGGTATGCGGAAGGTCGGAACGTCGGCGTAATTGTCGGCTGTCCAAAAGGTGGCGTCATCATGCGCGACCTAGCGTGGGAAGCGACGTGGTCGGTGGAAGGGTTTTCTCGCCAAGTCATCGACCGCAAAGCGCTCGCGTCGTGGATCGTGCAGCAAACTACGGGATAGGTCATGGCAGTAGCCCACTTGGTAGTTGCGACGAAAGTCGCAGGGTTGACCTACCGCTTGTTGTCGACGACAACGATGATTGGTTTCTTGGTGCTCGGGGTTGTGCAGATTGTGCGAGAATCCCGGCGCCAAAAACACGGCGGTTAAAAAACGGGAGTGAGCTACGTGCTCACTCCCGCTTTCTTTAGTGAGTAAATGATGAGTCTTTGTATTGTTGTAACCGGCAATCCCGCCGACGGGTTCGAACACATCGGCCCTTTTAAACAGGAACACCACGCCGCAGAGTGGGCCGACACATGGCTGCCCGATCTCGACTGGTGGGTAGTTCCCTTAATCCATGAAGAGGAGAAACAGCATGAGCCAAGCAAAACTGAATAGTTGGGAAGCGCAGAACATCGCTCGCAGTATCAGCGAAAAAGCTTTCGATCATGTTATCGGCCCGATCGACAACAAGATCAATGAGCTGTTGCGCGCAGGGTACGCGAACACCCTCTCGTCACTCGGTGTTTCGTCGTCCATTCTTGCTGAACATGGTATCGGCGAGCTGGCGGACAAAATCTCGGTCGAAATAAAAATCGACGGCCGGACATACAAAGAACAAATCAAGGGAGATACCAACGAATTTATTTCCGTCGGTCGATATTGTCGTGATTTCGTTTTCGTCGAGTCAGAAATTACGGCGGAATACATCGAGCTACGCCTCGAGCGTGCTCCTTTCCGCACACAACAAAATGCACTGGCCAATGAACTCAGCAAACAAATGACCGGGCGATCGGCGAAAGCGGTAATGAAGGCGTGGCCAGAAGCCGCGAATTTCATCGCTGCCTATTTCAATATTGTCAGCCCGATATCCGAGATGACAAGTCCGCTTGAAGTGTTACTGGCCAAGTATCTCCCGATGCTTGCCGCACCTCAAGGAGTCTGACTGAGGGTATCACTAGCAAAGAAGCATCGGTCGCCGAAAGCATGCTTCGTGACGCGATCCGAAAAATCGAGACGCTTCGAGCAGGCGCTGAAGAGTACAAAGAATCGCGCTCTGAGAAATGGGCCGAAAGCGCACTTGGCGAGGCCTATGAAAATCGAATCGAGCGCCTTGGCGAGGTTATCGCTACGTTGAATGATGCGTTTGATGATTTTGTTGATATTACCGAAGGAGTCTGATCATGGCTGCAGCAGTCGAAAGCATGGCCTATGTTGGTGCTGTACCTTGGCACGGACTTGGCACACTGGTCGATGAAAACATCGGTCTCGAAGAGTTCCAGAAGGAAGCAGGACTGGATTGGGAAGTTCAGAAAACACCGGCGTTGTTTGCGGGGCAGTGTATGCCCGGCGCGAACCACGGGCTTCATACCTTCAAGGACAAGTTCGTCCTGAACCGCACCACCGACAACCGTCCGTTTGCCGTGGTCTCGGGCCGGTATAAGCCGGTGCAGCCGAGGGAAATCTTCGAGTTCTTCCGCGACTTGCTCGCGATGCACAACATGAAGATGCACACCGCCGGCAGCCTCAAGGAAGGCGGGCGCATCTGGTGTCTGGCGGAGACCGGCGATGTTCACAAAGTGCGCGGCACTGATGGTGACGATCGTGTCGATGGCTACTTGCTCCTCAGCACGTCCTACGATCTGACGCTATCTACGCTGGCGCAATTTACCTCTGTCCGAGTCGTCTGCAACAACACCTTGCAGCAGGCGCTGGCGAACAACTCCGGCCGGGTCACGATCCCGCACGTCAAGGAATTCCGTGCGGCGGATATCAAGGATCAGCTGGGTATCGGCCGTGAGCAGTGGATGGCCTTCACGAGCGCTCTCGATCTGCTGGCCAAGATCAAGCTCGACGAGGAGCACGCTTCGAAGTTGGTCGATAAGATCTTCGCGATCCCGGAAGACCCGGAAAAGCGCATGGTCGATCCCAACCGGCTGCACGCGGTCAACGTGGCGGACATGTTCAAGTTCGACAACGCCAAGGGCGCCGAGATGGCCGGCCGTACGGCATGGGGCCTGCTCAACTGTGTGACCGAGTACGTGGATCACCACAAGCGGGCGCGCAGCCAAGGCAACCGCATCGACTCCGCGTGGTTCGGCCCGGGCGCCGCCCTCAAGGGCGCGGCGATGAACGAGCTGATGCTACTCGCTGCATAGGAACCTCTGACCCGGTGCAATTCCGGGCGTTCCCAGCCGCAGGTGGGATGTTCACGGAAAACAGCGGCAGTGGAAATCGGCGCCCTCTTATCGTTGATCGTTCCCACCGTGCGAAACGCTCGAGATGACGTTAGCCCCGATGAGCCGTTGTTCTTAATCCTGAGAACCAGTCTCGCGGGCACCAATTTAGGAGAAAGAACATGGGCTGGCTCTTTGGGTATTACGAGCGCCGCCCGTTGATCGAGCATCTGATCAACGGCAACGGCCTCAAGACGGTCAAGCACTTCTTGGCAGGTAATAACCTGTGGTGTGTGCACGAGCATGACGGACAGCGGTGGGCATGTCTCTACCTCTTGCGCGGGTCGCCAAAGGTTAAGAACGACCCGTACAACTGGGGGTACAAGGACATTGACGAGACGATGGGGCCGAATGAAATCTCGTTCCCCTACACATGGCTCGGCCTTCTTACCCCGATCGCCAGCGAGTACGCGAACGCGTGGCGGGCACGGGCTAAAGAGCGCGGAGAGAAAATTCGACGCATGGTTATCGGTAGCAAATGGAAAGGATACGGTCACGCTTTCGAAATTCGCGAGCGACGCGGTCCCTCTTCTTTTCTTGTTGTCGATGAGACCGGGATGTCATGGCGAGTAACAACCAGACAGCTTTTGACTACTGAGGAGATTCAATAATGGGCTACACCACGTATTTCACCGTGTCACGTGAAGATGACAAACCATTCACTCCAGAAGAACGTGAAGCGCTTCTCGCGTTCGACGTCTTTGAAGACGAAACAAGCGAGTCCGAACAGACCATCAGCATGTACGGCCCTGCAAAGTGGTACGACTGCTTCGAAGACATGAAGGCCTTCAGTCTGGAATTCCCGGGCGTAGTATTCAAGATGCACGGCGAAGGCGAAGAAACTGGCGACCTTTGGGACGCCTATTTCAAGGATGGCAAGGGTCAAGATTGCCCGGCCGACATTCTCTACCCAATCTACGACGAGACGAAACTGACATGACCACGAAAAACTGGAAGCCGGAAGTCCAGACCGGCAACGACAAAAACTGGTACGGAAATGCGCTGGTGTTCGCAACCCAGAAAGAAGCCGAGTATAGCGCGCGGGATCTGATGGCGCGTTGGCTGTTGGTGGTTGATTACCGTGCCGTCGAGTCTGACGATCCGGTGAATTATCGTATCGACTGGGACGCTATGGAAATGGTGGCCGTGAGCAATGAAACTGCAACAGCACCCGGATCGTGATGCCCGTCGCCTTCTTGCTCCGTTGTTCAAGCGTGGCTGGGTCTTCGTCGGTATCAACAAGCACTACAAAATCCGATCACCGCGTGGTCGGCTGGTTTCCGTGTCCATGACTCCAGCGAACTCTGAATCAATTGTGCGTATCGCGGCAGATATTGCCAGAATTGAAAAGGAAGAACAATGAACCGCGTCAAGGCAATGCAATACATGGAGATCGCTTATGCGACATCGCGTTTCAGCAAGGATGAAAGCACGCAGGTTGGCGCGGTCATTGTCGGCCCAACGAATGAAGTTCGTAGCCTTGGTTACAACGGTGCCCCGCGCGGTTGTAGGGCAGACGAGGACTCGCGTGGACTTACTCGTCCAGAGAAATACTTTTGGTACAGTCATGCGGAACTTAACGCCATCACCAACGCCGCGCGGGTGGGTGTCCCTCTCGACGGGAGCATTATTGTTGTTACTCATCCTCCTTGCATGGACTGTGCTCGCGCGATAGTCCAAGCAGGAATCAAGCAGGTGATCGCTGTGCGGCCCGCTGCCGAGTTTGCAGAGCGGTGGGCTGAGCACATCACAAGGACTCAAGCCCTCTTTCAAGAGTGCGGAGTTGGATATTTCGAAATCGAACCCAAGGAGTAAAACATGAAACTGTACAAGATCACCGCGACCGGCAGGCCGGATTCTGAAACCCCTGACTCGGAAACCCACTGGGTCGGTACACAAGCCGATGCGGCGAGCAAGCGCAAGCAACTCGTAGCTGACGGCTACAAGCGCGCCGAAGTCGATACCGACGAAGTCGATGTTCCGACCGACAAGGCCGGTCTGCTTGCGTTCTTGAACGCTGGCTGCAAGTGAGCATTGTTGCTTACGCACATCAGAAAGACGGCAAGTTGGCAGCTTTCGAAGTGCCAACGACGCTGTCTATTCCTGACGTCATTGCTGCCGTGAAAACGGAACTCGGCGTCGACCGGGCACTCGTGCTTGTGCACGACGCCGAGAATAACGAAAAGGAAGCAGCATGAGTTTCGACGGCGACAGCGACGCCGTGTACGCATGGGCAGCTGGAATTCTTGAAGGCGAAGGTTGTTTTTCAATCCATCGCCGAAAAGATCGTTCCAATACTTTGAACACTGCGATTCATTGCGAAATGACTGACGAAGATATTATTCGCCGTCTTCATGCAGTGTTCAAAGTCGGTACTGTTAATGCGCGAAAAAATATGTCTGGCCGCAAAGATACGCGCGCTCGCAAGGCCACTTGGATTTGGTCAGCACAAAAGAAAGCTGACGTTCTGGAAGTTATTTTGCGAGTCCTACCATATTTAGGAGAACGCCGTGCTGCCAAAGCCAAAGAACTAATGGTCTCTATTGAAGAAAGAGGATATGAAAACTAGCCAGATGGAGGTTAAGTATGTCGACCACATGGGGTCAGACGAACGTGTAGTCGATGCCGCACGGGTGTCTTTTGCAAAGGTAGCGACTAACTATAGCAACGAACAAAATGCGAAGTTAATTCAGTATTTAGCTGCACATAATCACTGGAGTCCGATGGCGCATCCGCAAATTACTTTGCATGTCAAGGCGCCGATTTTCGTGGCTCGCCAACTCGTCAAACACTGCGTCACTGGGGACACGGAGGTAACGTTCTGCAAGCCGGTTGCGGGTAAATCGAACGGGCGCATTAAGCGCACCATCGAAGAACTGCATCGCATGTGGACAGGAAAGGTCAAGTACCAAGGAGGAAAGAAGGGTAAGCGCAACGTATCTGGCGGTCACGTCAAAGTGTTCAATGGAGATACTCAGCAGTTCGAGTCATCGCACATTATCGACGTGATCTACAAAGGTGTTAAGCCTGTGTTCCTGCTTACAACGGAATCTGGTCAGTCAGTTCGCATTACGGGAAACCACAAGGTAATGACGCAGCGCGGGTGGGTAGCAGTAACAGAACTTACTCCGGGCGTCGATTACATGGTTACTGAAGAGCTTTCAGGCGTGCTTATCAACCCCGGAAACAAGCGTCGCGATTACGACGTGGCAGACGTTATCGCCCGTCGAGAGCATACCAAGACTGAGTGTGTTCGCTGTGGAGCTACTAAAAATCTTGAATGCGACCATATCGTTCCTGTTAATGCCGGTGGCACCCACGACGCTGAAAATCTTCAGACGCTGTGTTCTAAGTGTCATCGGGAAAAATCAGCGAAAGAGAAAAGCCCTTATCGCCCTAACGCTTTCCAACCACGCTGGACGCAAATAGTTTCAATCGAACCTGCCGGTTCAGAAGACGTGTACGACATCACTGTTGAAGGGTGGCACAACTTCCTTGCCAACGGTCTTGTTGTCCATAATTGCGTAGGTGGCGTGTGGAACGAAGTCTCCCGGCGTTACGTTGATAGCGAGCCTGAGTTCTGGTTTCCCGAAGTCTGGCGCGGCCGGCCGGTCAATGCTAAGCAGGGGAGCACGGGGGTACTCGATTCGAAACAGCCGGATATGGACATTGATATTTATACTCACGACATTGTTTGTAAAACCGTTCAGCTTTACAGCGATCTCTTAACAACCGGTGTCGCTCCCGAGCAAGCCCGCATGGTGCTGCCGCAGAACATGATGACCGAATGGTACTGGACCGGCAGCCTGATGTTCTTCTGTCGTGTCTGTCGTGAGCGGCTGGCCCCCGGTGCGCAGGCGGAAACTCGCGAAGTTGCCGAGCAGATCGCCGAGATCGTTGCTCCATTATTCCCGGTTGCGTGGGCGGCTCTGATGGGGTCTGAATAACCGCCCCGCCACCCAACAGAAAGGATAAGATGCACAAAATAATAGCCATCAAGTTGGTTGGCGGGCTGAGTGACACTAGCAAGATGCCGGGCCAATCATTTGGCCTGCCCACCGCCAACTGCATTACTGGCGAGAAGCTGGCCAAGATCCCGAACTCGATCTGTGGCAAGTGCTACGCAAAGAAGGGATTCTACAAAACCTTCGCGAACACTGTGCTGCCGGCACAGCAGCGACGATTAGCTGCGATCGACGATCCTGAGTGGATCACAGCGATGGTGAAGCTGCTCGCCCGTGAGAACTGGTTCCGCTGGTTCGACTCGGGCGATCTGCAGTCACTGCAGATGCTACACAACATCGCCGAGGTCGCTCGACGAACGCCGCACTGCCGGCATTGGTTGGCGACTCGCGAGCGTCTTTTCGTATCTCAGTTTTTGAAGATCTCTGTCGTACCTGACAATCTGTGTATCAGAGTGTCTGCGACTTTCGCGGACGTGCCGGTCAAGCCCATCAAGGGCGTGAATGCCGGCAACGTCCATCACAAGCAACCCCCTGTCGGCCAGCCCTGCCCTGCGCCACAACAAAACGGCAAATGTGAAACTTGCCGTGCGTGTTGGGATAAAGGGGTTATGACCGTGTCTTATAAGGAACACTGAAATGAGTACCCATTCTCTCACTTTCGTCAAAGACGATACCAACCGTGTTCTGCTGAACATGTATCAGCAGTACGACGGCTACCCTTCTGGCCTTGGCACCGAACTCTATGAGTTCTTGAAGGACATCACCATGGTCAACGGCCTTCATCCGGACTATGGTGGCAAAATCGCTAACGATGCCGGCTGCCTCGCAGCGCAAATCGTCTCCCACTTCAAAGACGGCCCGGGCGGTGTGTATTTGCACCATCCGTCGTCAAAAGACTGTGGCCAAGAGTACGAGTACCACATTACTGCCGATATTTCCGGCATCACCATCAAGGTGATGAAAACCAGCTGTACTGGTAAACGCGCCAAGCAGCTGTACCAAGGTGACTTGGAAGGCTTCGGCAAGTTCTGCGCGGAAGACTGACATGCACCCCGACGAAGACTATGCGTATGAGACGCAGCGTCAGCGTCGCCTCGACGAGAAAGATAATATGCCTTCTGTTAATTTTCGCCCTATGCTCGCATGCAGCGAAAGCTGCCACCACTTCTTCGACCAGCTGAAGTTTCCCCTGTTGGCCAGCGCCAAGATCGACGGCATTCGCGCGACGGTGCGTGACGGCGTCGTGTACGCCCGGAGTAACCAGCCGTTCCCGAACGCGAAACTGCAGGCCAAATTCAAACACCTCGACTACGTCGACGGCGAATTTGTGCTCGGCAGTCCGACACGGCACGACCTGTGCCGGGCCACCGGGGGCGTGACCAACAGCAAGGACAAAGACGTCGATGACTTGCAGCTGTATATGTTCGACCACATCTTGAAGCCGAACGATTCTTTCATCGACCGGCGCAATCGCTTGTTCTCTGACGCGCTGCGCACGAGCGGCGCGATCATTCACGAGCAACGAACAGTCGCAACGCTCGATGACCTGTTGGCCTACGAACAGGAATGCCTCGATGCCGGTTACGAAGGATTGATCGTCCGCAGCCCGAACGCCGCGTACAAGAACGGCCGCAGCACGGCGAAAGAGCAGGCGCTGCTCAAACTCAAACGCTTTACCGATGACGAGGCGACTATTGTAAACTGCTTCGAAAGAGAACATAATGGAAATGAAGCAACGGTAAGCGCCCTCGGGCGTACGAAGCGCAGTTCTGCTAAGGCCGGCAAAACAGGCCGTGGGGATCTTGGCGGGTTTGTTCTACGTACTTCTGACGGTATCGAGTTCTCGTGCGGCACAGGGTTTTCCGATGTCGAGCGGCTCGAATACTGGGGCAAACGTAACGAGTTGGTCGGGAAGATTGCCAAGTTCAAGTATTTTTCAATAGGTGTAAAAACCGCCCCGCGCCACCCTGTGTGGCTCGGCTTTCGTGATCCGATAGATATGTAGGAGCTATATGCCTGCCCCAGCTAAAGACTTTGCGGATGTTCTCCTGAGACTCCTTCGTAATGTCTCCCTCTCTACTACCGGTTGTTGGGAGTGGGAAGGGGCCAAGTCAGTCAAAGGATACGGACGGATTAAATTCGGCGGGTCTTACTGGGCCACTCACAGGATCATGGCACATATCAAAATAGGTGATGTCGGGGAGTCTGTAACCGTATGCCACAGGTGCGATAATCCGTGCTGCATAAACCCAGAGCATCTGTTTATCGGTACGCAAAAGCAGAACGTAGACGACCGAGATTCGAAGGGTCGCCGCAATCAGGCCCGTGGCGAACGCCAAGGGTCTGCAAAACTAACTGAAGAACAAGTTAAGGCCATCCGCCTCGACCCCCGCAAACAATCCGTTATCGCGGCAGAATTCGGTATCAGCCGAGCGCACGTCGGAAACCTGAAAGCGAACAGAGCATGGAAGCACACATAAGGAGTAATTTAAATGGCAATGAAGCCACACGCCGCCAAGCGTAACGGCAAAGCGGTGTTCCTTTCTTGGCGCGATCGGATCGACACATGAATTTCCAACGAATGTGCGCTTTACTTGCTGCGCGGCGCTGTCACGAAGCTGGACAGTCAGTCAAGCGGATAGCGGCAAGCGCCGGCAAGAGTGAAAGCACAATCCGTCGGTGGCTCAAGAAAGCAGGCACGCAATGAGCAAACTGTACAAGCTTGGTTGATGGGTTGAGCGCTAGAGGATCAGCGCTCCCCTTTTTACAAGGAGGTGAACCATCATCGGCACGATTTATCGTCACCGACGCGCATAGCCCAGAACTCTGGTACTTACGCTTTCACTACAGCTTTTGAAACAACTGTTGATGGAACGAACTGGTTTCCAGCGCTCGGTACGTTTACAAACGCTGTTACTACATCGGCAACTCACGCCACAGCTAATGCGACACAGGCTTATACAATAGACTGTCGTGGCGCAGCTAAGGTTCGTGCCAGATTGACAGCCTTCACTTCAGCTGGTGCTCACCGAGTCGGTATTTCTGCAAGCTAAAAATCTATGCTACAATCGAGGGGTAGTTCCTCTCGGACTCACAAACTAAAAAAGACCTTCCTCGCAGGGGTCTTTTTTAGTTTCATCTCACTGAAAGGCTCTCTACTTCCTTTTGCCACTTCTGGCGTATCTCATTATACCCTTTTTATCGACTGATTTGAATTGGTTAGTTTTCTCTTCAAACCACAGTTTGAATTTCTCCAATTCTGATTTGCGTTTACCCATAATGTTGACCGCCCAACCAGTCTGCCGCCCCCTCCTAGAGACGTGACATCATTATACCATCAGCGCTTCTTTTTTGTTGGGGGCTTGATGTCTTTGTTCCATGTTCGCTCACTCCTGATGGTGCTACCGATGAAGCCGTTTTTGCTACCGCAATCACAAATTTGTCCATCGGCTGCGAGCATACTGCTATTGCTTTCATCACGCTCAAAGTGAAACCAGCTTCTACAGGAGTCACACCAGATGACGAACTTGCTTTTATCAATCACATCTTGAGCTGTACGAAGCCCATCCGCCCAATCAGCCGAACCTGGCTGTGGTGGGAATATAAACTCTATCCCCTCAGCCATCGCTCAATCCGTTCTGCCGCTTCTTCGGGGGTATGACCGTCCCACTTGTCAGCTCGAATCCGCTCTTCGACATCGAACAAGTCCCAGTCTTTTTCTTCATAGTGGTTACTGATTTGTTTGCCATCCAAGTAGGCAATGACGATAAACCAACCACCGCCAAAACAAGGCTCGCCGTCACTGTGAAAGCGTGACTTATGGACACTCCAATCAGATATTTGATGCTTCAGCATATTGAAAAATGCAGCGTTATAAAGCATACGGTATCTGTAAAGCTCATCAAAAGTGTGATATCCGTCACTTACATCACCAGTTTTACCAACTCCAGGTGGGAAGGTCTGTTTGTAAGTCCTGATCTTGCCGTTCTCTTCCTCTTTGCTAATTTGAACCGTTGCCATTTTGCTTCTCCAATTCAGTTATTATGTCAGTTTGACCTGGCAATACCTTTGCTTTTCTCACACGCTTCGGGAACTCAAGCCCAGCACCGCTTTCGTTAATTGGTCGATTGCCACGCTGTAATAAGTCAATCTCACGACCAACATAAGCTCTCACGAATTGATCTTCAATCCTGCCTTGCAACCAACGCAAGACCTGAACCTGTGCAATAAGTAGTCATTTTTTACTCATTTCCATATCCACCATATCGCTAGTATGGCTGGGCTCATAAGCACCAACACTATAAACCAATAGATTACTGCAACAAGCACTAAGCCAAATACAACTGAAAAAACTTCTTTTATTAGGTCTATCATTCTACCGCCTCATAGGTAGCCTCAAAAATAGCTGGCTTACAAGGGTAGAGCCGATTATAGGTTCTTATTCTGTGGCAGTTAGCACATACTACTTCACACTTCTCAATCTCACTCTTAGCCTGGGCAATACTCTTTGCGAAACATACATTTAGTAATTTTTCACCTTTAACATGGTCAAAATCTAAAGCAGAATGATGTCCCTTAAAACCGCAATCAGTGCAACCAACTTCTAGTTTGTACTTCGCTAGAAAGTCTTTAACCCGTCTGTTCCGAGCAGTAGCCTTTGATTGTTTTTCAGCCTTACGTTCTGGTGATAAGTTCGCCCACCATGTCTTACGATAAGCGTTAATTTTTTCTCTAGTGTTATGCGGCATTTTCGACCTCTTCATAAGTTTGAGCGAATATATCCGCACGGCACGGATAAAACTCACCCTGAACCCCTTTGATGATGTAGTCGCCATGTGAAGCTCGCATAGTGCCTTCCAGCGTTTTAATATCTACAACCTTCTCGCCAGTATTGAGCTGAGTCACTTTGCCCTTGCACCATTCGGCGGCTCGATCTGCCGTCGGACTCGTCACTAATAAAGCCTCAATTACTACTGGCTTCTTTCGATATTGCTTTATATTCACCGCACCCCTCCTTTTTAATTACTTGTTCCTTGTGACCACATCCACTGCAATATAACCAACCACTGTAAAATAACACGGCACTTGAGCGACTATCTTCATGATATGGGCATCTGATTTGATACCCCCGAGTATTCTTACGAGCTCGCTCATCTAACTGTTGTGCTTTGAATTGAACCTCAGCACGATCTGGCGTAAATTCTTCGGCAACAAACGGCATCCGTGGTTCTGGCTTCTCTCGGCATAGTCTTTGAGCTGGCACAGCAAGCAGCCTAGCGATTGGAATGTCCCGAACGACCTTATACTCAAGTCCGTCATCAAAAACGCTTCCTGGGGCTGTTATGTTGCTATTATCGCCCTTTAATTCAAAGTTTTTGCAGTGTCGGTCATCGTTGATGTTTTGAGCTGGTATCGTTTTAGGAATCCAAAAGAAGATGTGATAGCCACCGCTCGGCGTTGCAACAGTCAAGCTTTCTGGCAAATTGAGCACCTTGTAGGTCTCAATCACCTGCTCCCAGTTGTCTTTATTATCAAGATCAACTGCAACCAATTTGAAAAAGTTTCGGAGTTTGAGTTGCTTGTTACCTGTGAGTAAAGCATTAGCTTTCGCTTTGCTCTCACCAAGGGGTCGGCAGTTTTTAACATCACTCCATTTATCAGATGTCCAGCGACCCTTTTTAGTGCCTTGCCATGCAAATGAGAGGAGGTTATTTAGCTCGTCCACTAGTTACCTTTTTCGATGTGCGTTCAATAATTTTCCACATTCTTCGCCATTTGTACCACTTAATTGGGTTACGATACCACTTATAGTTTGGCATCTCAGAGTATTCATCGTAATAAATACCAACGATACCATTTTTGCCCAATTTTGCATGAGCGACTACTGTTTTGTCCCCAGTTTTCTCACCAAAATCAATTCCAATATATGTTTTAGTCATTAAACCCCCCTTGTCCAATTAGCTGCTTTTTTTAATATCTTCATTCGCCAGTCGTTCACATTCTCAGGGTAAACAAAAAAGGCATCGTGACCTCTGTCGTTCAGCCACTTATGCCAATACGGTTGAAGTGGCTGCTTCTTCGCACTCCTCGATTGCTTCCACTCGGTATAGCAAACGTAGCCATTTGGTGAAAGTATCAATGTGTCAGGAAACCCTGTTGGCACACCGCCACCTGGGTCTAAGGTGATGAACTTCCAACCCAGTTTTTCAAATGCTTTACGCTGATCTGTTTTGAACTTACTTTCTAACATATTGATCTCCGTTAAGTGTAATACGGTAGAGAGGGTCGCCTAATTAGCTAGGTCAACATCCAGCACTCCCCTCAATCCGCTACTAGTAAATGTGGTGTGCGTTCCACCGTATTACACTCAACCACTACGCCCCAGTAAGGACGGCTCGACTGCGGAACTGGGCGCAAAGGCTACAAAGAAAGGGGGATGAGGTGTTAAAGCTCTTCCATCTAAGTAAAATTTCCCAACTCACACACACTGAGCCGTCCATAGTGAGGCATAGTGCCTCACATTATTAGAATGGTAATTTGTTAATGTCTGTACCTGCTGGAACAGTAATTTCTTCACCACCGCCCATTTGCTGGCTCACCTTTTCAGTTGTAGTCTGAGTTGGCTTGTAGCTTAACAGCTGACGTTCAAGTGATGGTTTTTCTTCACCATTTTTGTCAGTATATGTTCGATCTGGTGATTCTTTGATCTGAAGAAATGCAACGAATGGTGTTTTCTTCTTTGCTGCTTGCTCCAAAAATTCCTGTACAGCTACAACAAGTTCTTTCGCGCTCATGATATTTGCAAAGAAGTTCTTGGCTTCAGCTTTCTTATTTTCTGGTGCGTTATGCACAACAATTCGGCTCACGTTTTCAATAGTGTACGGAAGTGCTGCTTCGCTTAACCAGAATGTATCGTTGCCCTGACCGTCTTCGTTTTCAACATTGAATTTGAGTCCGAGTGTACCAGTTTTAGCTTCTGAAAGCTCAACAGATGTCACTTCAACTTCGTGGACACCGACACCGAGGTATCTGCCACCACGATCTTTTAGGATATTTTCCTTCATTGCTTCAGCTTTATCTTTTGGAACTGCAACATTAGTTTCTTCGAGCTTGCCGAATAAATCAGTTTGCTCTGCTGCTTTTTGCTTGTCGTCGTTAGTTTGTGCCATTATTTTGCTCCTGACTTAGTTTTAATATCAGTTGTAGCATAGCCAGCAACCGAAGTGTTGTTAAAATTAGCGTGTCGAACTTTGCTGGTGCTTGCGCCAACATAGTCGAACTCAAACCCTTGTGCGTAAAAACCGAAGTTTGTTACATTCTCGAACAGTAGTGTCCTACCCATATTTGTGTAAACTATTACTTCCATTATTTCTTCCCCACCTTGTTAGCCCACGGGTCAAGACTTATGTGATACGCTTCTGCAACACCGAGGCGCATACGAGCGTCCTCAAGATGACGTTGTGCCAAAACAAGCTCTTGTACCTCTGGTGGTTTACTATCCTTAATATCTTCTTTCAGTCGTTCGAGTTGACCTGAAATCTCTTCACGCAACTTTGTTGTTAATAGATCGTCCATCTACTTCTCCTTTTTAGTTACTTCTGGTTTATAAAACTCCACAATCGCCTTATCGAGCTCTTTGAGGTCGTTCGGAATCGTCTCAGTTTCAAACATACCCATTGGTGTTTTAATACCCGTGCCGTCTGTTTTAACTTTGAATACGAAATCCCGATCAACAACATCGGTCTCAACAACTTGATTAGTCAAACCCTCTGGTACGAACTTATCGCTCACCATTTTACCAGTAGTCTTGAGGCGCAACTGCCCGTCATCATTCTGCTCACTGTGAGCTAGGATATAGAATCGCTGGTCGCCCTCTTTTTTGCTGATTACGTCGATGACGTTCACCACATTTACAGCCATTTCTGTGAACTTTTCATAGCCTTTAATGCTGGCTTTGCTGAACTCCTCAAATGACATGAAGTAGTTGAAATCGTCGATCACTACAACTGGCACATCTGTCTGCTTGATTGCAGCGATTAGCTCGCTATAGTTTCGTGCGTGGTATTGCCCAATATCCGTTTTGAATGGAAGTGGCTTACCTGTAGCGGTAATATAACCGATACCATCTTTTTTAGTGAAATTGCGTAGGCTGGTACTTTTACCAGTTCCGCTTCGTCCTAATACAAATGTTAATTGTGACATAATTGTCTCCTTTTCTTATTAGCCTT